>Ga0209724_1001810_pt1 | contig 18995 bp, 24 predicted proteins | sample grotaG_FD_184143 | JGI IMG/M metagenome (GOLD analysis project Ga0209724, IMG submission 184143) | Glacier valley bacterial and archeal communities from Borup Fiord, Nunavut, Canada, to study Microbial Dark Matter (Phase II) -... | ecosystem: Environmental > Aquatic > Freshwater > Ice > Glacier ...
CCGTCGCGCGTCCGTCGACTCCGGCGTCATACTTCCACCTGCTGCGCCGGCAGGCATACATGCGTCCGCGCCGGCCGCTCATCGTCTTCACCCCGAAGGCAATGCTCCGGTTGCGCGGCGCCACGAGCGAGATCCCCGACTTCACCCAAGGGCGTTTCGAGCCCGTGCTTGACGACAACCGCATCCAAGACAAGTCTTCGACGAAACGCGTCATCGTCACCGCGGGCAAGATCTACTACGACATCATTACCGAACTCGAGAAGCGCGAAGAACAATCCATCGCCGTTGTGCGGATGGAGCAGTTCTACCCGCTGCCCATTTCCGAGATCAACGCGGTGTTCGAGCGGTACCCGAACGCGGACATCGTCTGGACCCAAGACGAGCCCGAGAACCAGGGCGCGTGGCCGTTTATGTGCCTTGAGCTCGCGAAGCACCTGAAGGGCCGCACGATCAAGGTCGCGTCGCGCCCGGCATCCGCCTCGCCAGCAACCGGATCATCAAAGCGCAGCGCACAAGAACAGGTCGACCTCATCGAGAAGGCGCTCGCGCTGTAGTCGGATGCAGTATCGCAAAGCCGACGAGCCTTCACGGCGAGATCAGCGGATGCGAATTACGCGGCGCTCGCTGGGAGTGCAACGATTGTGGTGCCGCCGGTAGACACGATCTCTTTGCCCAGTGGCGCGAGTGAAATCGGGATCATCTTGAGGTCAGCGATCGCCAGTGGAATGCCCACGATCGTGAGCGCGAGCGCGACGCCGGAGACGATGTGGCCAATCGCGAGCCCCAACCCCGCGAAGATGAGCCAGATGACGTTGCCGAGCAATGAGAACACCCCCGCGGTTGGCTTCTGCACGACTTGGCGACCAAAAGGCCACAGCACATAGTTGGCCATCCTGAACGATGCGATCCCCCACGGGATCGTGATGATCAAGATGCAGCAGATGACTCCCGCGAGCATGTAGGCGAGAAACAACCAAAAGCCCGAGAAAACCAGCCAGATGATGTTGAGGAGAACCTGCACCTGCCGATTATGCGTTCTCTAACCTCGAAAGAATAGCTTCACGCAATTTTTCCGGCGCCTTTTCTTGGCACGCCTGCTTGACCTTGTTGATCAGCGTGATGCTGATGAGGTGCTCCTGAGTGCAGTGGGTGCAGTTCTCAAGGTGCTCGGCGATGTCGATGCGATCCTGATCGCTCACCTCGTTGTGGAGGTACTCCTCGAGTTCTGCCATGGCTTTGTCGCAGCCGCAGTCGGTCATTTCGTACTCCTCGTCGTGCCGACAACCGTGTCACGGTCGTCACTGATGATGCCGCGCTCGCGGGCGTAGTCGGTAAGGGAGTCGCGTAGCATGCGTCGGCCGCGGTGAAGTCGGCTCATCACGGTACCGACCGGGGTCTTCATGATGTCGGCGATCTCTTGGTACGAGAATCCCTCGACATCGGCGTAATAGACCGCGAGCCGGAAGTCCTCCGGGACCGCTTGGAGCGCATCTTTCACGGTCGAATCCGGAAGATGATCGATCGCCTCCGCCTCAGCAGAGCGCGTCGAGAGCGACTGCGTAATGGACTCGGCTCCGCCGAGCTGCCAGTCCTCGAGGTCATCGATCGTGCCTTGGTAGGGGTTGCGCTGATTCTTGCGGTAGATGTTGATGAAGGTGTTGGTTTGAATTCGGTACAGCCAAGCCTTCAGATTGGTGCCCTGCTGAAACTGCCCAAACGCTTGAAACGCCTTGACGAACGTTTCCTGAACGAGGTCAGCGGCGTCGGCCGGATTGCGTGTCATTCGCATCGCGGCGCCATAGAGCTGGTCCATGAAGGGAAGCGCCTGTTCTTCGAACAGCGCCCTCGGATCTTTCGCCTCACCGTCAATCACGGCGTCACTGGTAGTCATCAGGAACAATTCTAGGTCGCTGGACTCAGCGCCCGCGGGTCGCACAGCAACTGCTAGCGACATCCTGTGCTCCTGTCTCTCGTTCGTGCTGGTCTGCAGCGTCAACCGCGATGCGGCGCGCTCTATTCCGGCGGTATCGGGCGCAGGCGTTACTCTGGATGCCGATGGCGATCTCGAGAACGGCCAAGCCCCAATTCAACCCGTACGGCGACGATGATCCGATCCCCGAGCAGGATGCGGGACCGTGGGCAGCGCCTCGTGCGAATGGGGCGCTCAACGCGACCATCCGCATTCCGGGATCGAAGAGTCTTACGAACCGCGAGCTCGTGCTCGCCGCGCTCGCGGATGGTCCTTCGCTGCTGCGGGCCCCCCTGCACTCTCGCGACACGATGCTCATGGTTGAGGCGCTGCGCACGCTGGGCACGGTGATCCAGGAGGTTGCCGGCTCGGGTGAGTTCGGCGCCGACTTCCTTGTGACACCCGGAGAATTGGGTGGCGGCTCGATCGACTGCGGACTGGCCGGCACCGTCATGCGCTTTCTGCCGACCGTGGCGGCTCTCGCTCTCGGCCCGGTCGCGTTCGATGGGGATGCGGCGGCGCGCAAGCGTCCCATGCGCACGACAATCGACGCCCTAAGGCGCCTCGGGGTTGACGTGAGCGATGATGGTCGATCGGCCCTCCCGTTCAGTCTGTATGGAACGGGTGCCGTCACGGGCGGAGACCTCGACATCGACGCATCGGCTTCGAGCCAATTCGTTTCGGGATTGCTGCTCGCGGCGCCTCGGTTCGAGCGCGGATTGCGCTTGCGCCACACGGGCGCGACCCTCCCGAGCATGCCCCACATCGAGATGACGATCGCCTGCCTGGACGCCCGGGGTGTGAGTGTGCGAACTCCGGAGCCGGGAGTGTGGGAGGTCGATCCCGGGCCGATCGCGGCACTCGACGTCGACATCGAACCGGACTTGTCTAACGCGGGACCGTTCCTCGCCGCGGCGCTCGTGGCGGGCGGTTCGGTCACCGTCACGGGTTGGCCAGAGCGGACGACGCAGGTGGGTGCCCGGATGGCCGAGATCTTGGCAGACATGGGTGGCACGGTTGTGCGGGCCGGCGATGCACTCACCGTCACCGGCACGGGCCGGATTCGCGGCATCCGACTCGATGAGGCGAGCGAACTTGCACCAACCGTGGCGGCTCTCGCTGCCCTTGCAGACTCGGAAACCGTGCTCACGGGGATCGCGCACCTCCGCGGCCATGAGACCGATCGACTCGCCGCGCTTGTCACAGAGCTCATCGCCCTCGGTGGCGACGCCGAAGAGACGGAAGACGGACTTGTGATCCGGCCCGCACCGCTTCACGGTGGGCCGTGGCACGCGTACGAAGACCACCGGATGGCGACAGCCGGAGCTCTCATCGGACTTGCGGTTGGCGACCTCACGGTTGACGACATCACAACGACGGCCAAAACGCTCCCCGAATTTCCTCAGCTGTGGGCCGCGATGCTCGCTACGGCTGCGCCCTCTCCGGTCGTCGAACTTCCGTGAGCTGGCTCACCGATGACGAAGACGAAGGCGAGTACTCCGCCTACGACGAGTCGTCGGCCAAGGTGCGACCGAATCCCAAGGGCAACAAGCCGCGGAGCAAGAACCGGCCAGAGCACGCCGATGCGGTGACCGGCAGAGTGTTCAGCGTCGATCGTGGCCGCTACGGGGTCTGGGTGGATGAGAACACGTTAGGCGAGCGCCAGCTTGTCGCGGCGAAGGCCCGCGAACTCGGCAAGAACCAAGACGGAAAAGTCTCGGTGGTCACCGGTGATCGAGTCGACTTGGTTGGAGACACTTCGGGTGACGAAGGGAGCCTCGCCCGAATCGTACGCATCCAGCCCCGCGACACTCTCCTGCGGCGCAGCGCGGATGACACGGATGCCGTCGAGCGGATCATTGTCGCCAACGCCGACCAGATGCTCATCGTCGTTGCCGCGAAGGATCCCGAGCCGAGGCCGCGCCTCGTTGACCGCTATCTCGTCGCGGCGTTCGACGCTGGGATCACGCCCATGCTCTGCGTCACCAAGACCGACCTCACCGACCCGACCGAGTTCCTCGCAAATTTCGCCGGTCTCGACCTCACGGTCTTTCGAAGCCGATCGGACGACTTCCCACTCAACGATCTCCGCGCGGCCCTCGAGGGCCACACGACGGTGGCGGTCGGCCATTCCGGGGTGGGCAAATCGACACTCGTCAACGCGCTCGTGCCGGAAGCCCACCGCGCCACCGGGCGCGTCAATGACGTCACGGGGCGCGGGCGGCACACGTCGTCGTCCACCGTCTCCTATCGCATCGGCTCGGGCTGGATTGTGGATACGCCGGGTGTGAGGTCCTTCGGCCTTGGTCATGTTGACCCTGCCAACATCCTGAGGTCGTTCACCGACCTCGCGGTACTCGCGGAGGACTGTCCGCGGGGGTGCACTCACCTGCCCGATTCTCCCGATTGCGCGATCATCGAGGCGATCGCCGCCGGCGCGGGTGGACTCATCGGCACGCTTCGGCTTGGCTCGTTCCAGCGCCTCATCACGACACTCGGCTCGACGAGCAACGCCACCTGATCGAGGCGCCGCAGATACGCTGGAGCCGTGACCGAGTACAGCCTCCACGATGACTTGGCGCTTGCGCTCGCCCTTGCCTCTGAAGCTGATCTCATTTCGCTTCAGCGGTATCGCGCACTCGACCTCGTCGTCACGACCAAGCCGGACCGGACACCCGTCACGGATGCCGACCAGGCCGTCGAGCGCACAATCCGGTCGGGCATTCGGGCGGCCCGGCCCGAGGATTCGATTCTCGGCGAAGAGTACGGAACGAACGGCTCCGGGGCTCGGCAGTGGATCATCGACCCTATTGATGGCACGGCGAATTTCCTCCGAGGGGTGCCAATCTGGGGCACCCTCGTTGCCCTTGCGATCGACGGAGTCCCCGTTGTCGGTGTCGTCAGCGCCCCAGCACTCGGCAAGCGCTGGTGGGGCGCGACCGGGCTTGGCGCTTGGCTGCAGGAGCGCGGTGAAACTCCTCGCTCAATCGCCGTGAGCAGTGTCGATGCCCTCGCGGACGCATCCTTGAGTTACAACAACATTTCGGGTTGGGACACCGCCGGCCACCTCGATACCATTGTCGCCCTGACCCGGCGGGTGTGGCGCTCGCGCGCAATCGGCGACATGTGGGCGTACATGCTCCTGGCGGAGGGCGCGCTCGACATCGTGAGCGAGTTCGATCTCAAGCCATACGACATGGCCGCACTCATTCCCATCGTGGTCGAGGCAGGCGGGCGGTTTACCTCTGTCGACGGCCAGGATGGCCCGTGGCACGGTAGCGCGCTAGCAACCAACTCCCGCCTACACGACACGGTGCTCGCGCAACTGTCGAGAGTTCATCGCAACTGATGCGTGAATCGCTTACGGAATCGAAGCCAAGGCAGGGGAATGGTGCGTGGTGATTCCTGTGTCGCAGAAGCGCGCTGCGGTGGCTTGTGCTGTTCTCGCCGCGCTGGGGGCTCTGCTCGCCGGTTGCAGCCTCCTGGGCGCGGGAACCAGCGCGGTCCTCTCGACGCCCGACCCGACGACTGGCGGGAGTATCGGGGTGTTCACGCTCGCGGTGAGTGACTGCATCAACCCGGGAGCCCCGGGAGCCGCCGTCACGGACGTGATGACGGTCGACTGCACTGTTGCGCACGAGAGCGAGGCGTATGCGAGCATCGTCATGGCCGACCCGGTGTTCCCGGGCGCACAGGCCGTGGCTGATCAAGCGAACGCGGGCTGCACGAGCCAGTTCAAGACCTTTGTCGGGATCGACTACTCCGCCTCACAACTGAGCTACAACTTCTACTTCCCGACCGCTGCAAGTTGGGCGCAGGGGGACCGAGAAATCCTGTGCCTCGTGCTCGACAGGGCGGCCAAGACTACGGGCACTCTTAAGTCGACGGCGCGCTAGCGGCACGACGAGCGCCCCCAACAACGCGATAGTGACCTGGTGGTGGAGATGGGGGGAATTGAACCCCCGTCCACTGCTGTAATTCTGCGCCTTCTACGGGTGTAGCTCGTGCAAGCGTTCTACTCGGCTTTGACCTTTGCCACGAGCATCCAGGTCAACAAGCCCAGCCTCAGTAAGAGTCCCGCGTGTCCCTGAGACTCAGGCACGCAGCAATCTCCCTTGATAACGCCAGGAACCGGATCGGGAGCACCCCCGGGCTGACGGACCTTTAGTTGCTAGTTGCTGCTAGGCAGCAAGAGCGAGGTCAGTGCGCTTAACATTGGCACTTATTTTTTGCGCGGATCGTTTACGAGATAACCGTGCGTCCTCGACCCGCTTCTCGCAGTTTTGCAGGCAATGTCGAAACCGATCATCCCCAAGCTGCACTGTCTTCGGCTCTGGAGCCGAACGATCAGTGGGTCACTATCGCGCTGTTGAGTTGTCAACCGCCCGAACTGCGGGCAGCCTTCGATAATACTCCGCATCTGTGGCAATCGCCACGGGGAATTATCGCCCGCGAGAATCGCACGGGCGACAGTATCGACGCATGCCCGAAGTGATCATCACAGTCCACGGCGAGTACTTAGCGTTGTTGCCGGCCGAGCGGGTGACGGTACACGCATCCGCGCACACAGACGGCGACGACCGTAATTGCGTCTTCGCGGCCGCGGTCAGCGCCTCGGATTCCCTGCGAGGACTCGTCGGTGTGGGATTCAACGAGAAGGAACGGCCCATAACCGCCTAGTCGGCCGGCGCTGCGCGGGCCTGGTCGGAGCGGCCGTGGAGCAACGACAGTACCGTCGCGCCGCTGCTTTTCCACTCGAGGGTCGACCTCACCGTCACCTTTTCGGACTTCGACGCGCTCTCGACTTAGATCGAGTCAGCGGTCGGCACCGCCTCTGCCGCGATTGACAGTATCGAGTGGAAGCTCACCGAAGCGAGTAGGGCCGCGGCCACCGCTAGTGTGCGGGACGGCGCGGTGCGCGATGCGCTCGCGCGAGCGACGGCGTATTCGCGCAGCCTCGGGCTTTTCACCGTCACCCCCCTCCACTCGCCGACCCGAGGATGCTCGATTCCGGGTCGGGGGTGGGTGGCCCGGTTCCACTCGCGCGCGGAGCGGTGCACTTGGCAGCGTACGGCGGCGCAAGCGTGCCCGGGCTCGAGTTGAGGCCGCAGCGGATCGTCGTGGCATCCGTCGTGGACGCCCGATTCTCGGCCAGCTGATGGAGGCGGTCGAGGAACCGACGACAGTCACGCCCGCCGAAACCGTTGCCGGCTAGGTGGCGGCTAACCCGACAGTGAGCACGCCGATGAGGAAAGCTAGGCCGCCCGAACCGATCAGAATTATCGTCACACGGGGTGTCGCGTAGATCCCGGCGGTTCCCAAGAACAGAAGCGCCACGGCAAAGGCCACGGCCGCAACCATCATGCGATCCGCTCGGTCTTGCAAGCGTTGGGCGGACTCGAAAGCAACGAACGAGACGTAGTTCATCGAAAGGGCTGGCACTTTGATCGCCGATTCGTAGGCGGGCGCGGTCAAGGGGAAGAGCTCCCGCGGACGCCCGGCAGCGTCCCACGCATTCCAGCCCGCGGCAATCTCGGGACTCGCGCTGGCGAGCAGTACCGTCTTTTGGGCTGTGAGGCTCGCCGCACGTTCAGGGTACAGAGCCATTTCGCTCTCAAGTCCGAAAATCGAAAACAGCTTTGCTGAATCGTCGGCGAACGTGAGCTGTGACGTGAGGGCGACATTCAGGTTGCGGTCCCGAAGTTCGTCGCTCGTGCGTTGAAAGACGATCGACTCATTCGTCCACACGGTCGCCTGATAGGCGCCTAACGCGGTCGCAACGGATACCAGGCCGAGCATGACCGCCGTGACGATCTCAAGGGCATCCCGTCTCCGCTTCTGCATCTACGCTCCCTAGAACGCGGCCGTCGCCACTGCGACGCCAACGATGAACACGAACACGCCGAGGGTCAGAATCCACAACCGAACCGCTGGGTTGCGGTTCACGCCGGCGATACCCAAGAGAAAGAGGGCGACGGCGTGCACGAGCGCGGCCTGTGCCATGCGGTCGGCCTTGTATCGGAAGCTGTCGGAGATTCCGATTGCGACCGACGAGGCATACGCCGCTGACAGCGACGCCTTGTCTCTGGAGATGATGTAGTCGGGGTTGAGCATCGCGTCCTTCGATGCAGAAAAGCCACTCGCTGCCCATTGCTTCCACGCTTCCGCAAATCCGGCAGTGGTTTGACCAAGAGCGGCGGTAAGTTGCAGCGTGCCAAACGTGGCTTCCAGGGGGTCGGCGGAGGTCGACAGCGGATAATATTGCGCCGCGTTGGCGCTCGCCTCGCGATCCGCGCGGCGGTCGTAGTCAGCGATCACCGACTGCGTGATGCTCTGATCTCGAGCATCTCGCGCCTTCAGTTCGTAGCGATCGGAATCCGAAGTCCACACGGCCGCTTGCCACGCTCCTAGGGCGGTCGCCACCGAGACGAGACCGAGCATGACAGCGGTAAGGATCTCGACTCTCCGACCCGGCGCCACATTCTGCATGACTGATACGGTATCGCCATGAAGGACTCCGTGACCACGACCGAGCCGGCCGATGCGTCGCTCGCCAACGGGACGTCGGATGACGTCTCCGCGATTTCAGGGGTCGCGGGCCGACGCATCCGGTGGCCGTTGATCGGACTGATTGCGGGTGCCTCACTTGTGCTGATTCTCATCGGCGGAGTCGGTCTGCGCGCACTGATCGCCGCGCTTCCGCCAGGATTCGGGTCTACCGCGGTAGGCGACCTTCACCCCGGATCGTGCCTGAAAGAGACCGACGCCGGACTCGCTGCCTATACCGTCGTCCCGTGCTTCTTAGATCACGGGCAGCAATTCATCGCCCCGGTCGATCTCAGCATCAGCGGCAGCGTGTTGACACAATTCAGTGTGATGACCACATACACCCAGGCGGTCTGCGACCGATTTCTTGAGTACGCACTTTTCATCGTGCCCGAGGCTGCCAACCCGGCCAATCGCTCGAACTTCACGATGCGCGCCTTCCACGTGCCGTCAGAGGCCGAATTCACCTCCGGCACGGTTATGGCCGGATGCTCAATCAGTCGCGCCGATGCTAAACCCTCGAGCTCCGACCTGTTCATGGCCGCCCCTTAGGGGGCCTACTCGCCGAGGTTCTTTCGCGCCGCAATCGCACGATCCGCTTCACGCTTGTCGGTGCGCTCGCGCAGAGTTTGCCGCTTGTCGTACTCGCGCTTGCCCTTCGCGACGGCAAGTTCGACTTTCGCGTTCCCATCCAGGAAGTAGATCGACAGCGGCACGAGCGTATAGCCACCCTCTTTGATCTTGTTGTGGATCTTGAGTATCTGCTCCTTGTGCAGCAGCATCTTGCGCTTGCGACGGGGAGGGTGGTTGTTCCACGAGCCCTGATTAAATTCCGGGATGTGCACGGCGTCGAGCCAGGCCTCTCCCCCGTCAATGTAGCCGTACCCATCAACAAGGCTCGCTCGACCGAGTCGCAACGACTTCACCTCGGTGCCGGTGAGGACGAGGCCGGCCTCGTACGTGTCCTCGATCGTGTAGTCGTGGCGCGCTTTGCGGTTGCTCGCGACGACCTTCTGGCCGCGTTCCCTGGGCATGGTCTCCTCCTCTCGTCGATTGAGACTCCGAAGTCTAACTTGACCTCGCAGAACACGACCAACGAGGCGACTGCTATCCCGGAATCACCGAGCCCGTCGTGATGAGACCGATCGAGGATTGGGTGCACGCGTCCGTCGATGGGATGTCGACGTGCTGCGCCCAGTCCGACCAGCTGCCGAACTCGGGCATCGGGGGGATCACGAGCAGGGCGATCGACTGCACGACGGTGCAGCCATCGACGAACCCAGCCTGAGTGATGGTGACCGTCGCGGTGCCTGTGCCACCGGGAGCGATGATGAAATCAGGGGCCGCGCTCTGGTCCCAGAGCGATTGGGCGCCCATCGGCTGCTGGGCCTCGGGGTTGTCGAACCAAACCGCGGGCCACCCGTACATGTGGCACGGGTCGCCCGAGAAATTGGTGAAGGTCAGGATGCCGTGCTGTTGTCCAGCCGAATTGTCCGTTGCGGCATAGGTGATCTTGAGCACGTTGCGGTTACACAACGCCGCCGCCCCAGGCGCGGGAGCGGACGTGGGCGCTGCAGTCGGCGTGGCTGTCGCGGTCGCATTCGCCGACGGGGTCGTGAAGGGTGTGGCCAAGGAGATCGGCTGCAGTGTGCAGCCGGCGAGGGCGAGAACCGCGAGGAGCGCCACGGCGGCTGGGATGCGAGTCACCCTCGCATCATTCCACCGCGAGGCGAGCCGCGCTAGACCTTCAGGTAACGACTGATCGCGACGCTCGCCGAGGCCGCGGCGAGCACCGCGCCGACGACGATGAGGATGGGTACGACGAGGAGTGCCTCGGGAAGTCCGACGAGGGTCGTCGTGGTCTGCAAGGTCCGAGTGAGGACCCCCTGCACGAAGAACTGCACAATCGCGACAATCGCGAGCCCTGCCAAGACCGATCCGATGAGCGCGGAGAACACCCCCTCGAGAATAAATGGGGTCTGGATAAAACGGTTTGAGGCGCCCACAAGCCGCATGATCCCGAGCTCGCGCCGCCGGCTGAACGCACTGAGCCGAATGGTCGTCGCGATCAGCAAGACCGCCGCCACGAGCATGAGCACCGCGACACCGATGGCGGTGACGGATGCGGTGTTGAGCACGGCGAAGATCTGGTCGAGATAGCCGCGTTGGTCCTCGACATTCTGCACTCCGGCGAGGCCCGAGAGGCTTTCGATGAGGATGTCGGCATCAGACGGATTGTTCAAGTTCACGCGGAAGCTCTCGTTGAGAGTCTCCGGCGTGACAAACCCGGCAATCGGGCTCGTGGAGAATTGCGCCTGGAAGTTTTTGTACGCCTGCGCGTGATCCTCGAACTCGAACTTCTTGACGTACGGGCTCAGTGCCGACGATGTGAGTTTGGCTTCAACCGCATCCTTCTGTGCTTGGCTCGCTTCGGTCTGGCTGCAGTTCCCCGTCGTGTCGACATTCGTGCAGAGGTAGACCGCCACTTGAGCCCGGTCATACCAGTAGCCCTTCATCTGGCCGATCTGCATCTGCAGCAGGATCGCCGCGCCCACGAAAGTCAGCGAGATGAAGGTGACGAGAATCACCGAGATGACCATGGAGAGGTTGCGCCGAAGGCCGTTGGCGACCTCACCCATGATCAGCTGGAAGTTCACGGCGCAATCCGTTCGGCTTCGCGACCGAAAGCCTGGGTGGGAATCGCTTGGGTCTGGTATCTGCCCTGACGCTCATCGCGCACAATCTGGCCGCTGCTGAGTTCGACGACCCGGCGCTTCATCTGGTCGACTATGCCGGCATCGTGCGTCGCCATGAGCACGGTCGTGCCCCCGAGATTGATGCGCTCGAGCAGAGTCATGATTCCTGCGGATGTCGCGGGGTCGAGGTTTCCCGTTGGCTCATCGGCGAGCAGAATCGCGGGCTTGTTGACTACCGCTCGCGCGATCGCCACGCGCTGTTGCTCCCCGCCGGACAGCTCGTGGGGGTACCGACCCGATTTGCCAGCCAGACCGACCATCTTGAGGGCGTCAGGGACGGCTTCCTGGATGAAACCCCGACTCTTGCCGATGACCTGCAGTGTGAAGGCCACGTTGTCGAACACGGTCTTGTTGGGCAGAAGCCGGAAGTCTTGAAACACGACACCGAGATTGCGGCGGAAGAACGGAACCTTGCGGTTGCTCAGCGTGTTGAGGTACTGACCGAGCACGTGGATGTCGCCTGTGGTCGGTGTATCTTCCTTGAGGATCAAGCGCAGAAAGCTCGACTTGCCCGACCCGGATGCCCCAACGAGAAAAACGAATTCGCCCTTGAGTACCTCGAGGCTGACGCTGTTGAGCGCGGGCCGCGAGGTGCTGGGGTATGCCTTGGAGACGGAATCGAAGCGAATCATGACGCTGTCAGCCTAGGTAGACCGTCCGGGTATGAGGGCAGCGACACCCGCGGGCGCGGATTTGCCAGCTTTGTTGGGTCAATCCTCAGTTGAATCCCGCTTCGAGCGACCGCTGAGGGCCACCCGACCAGCGCCGAGAAGAACGCGCACTATCACCCCGAACAGCACGAGGTCGGCGAGCATCTGAACCGAGACGGCGATGCGCGCGGCATCGGTCACCGGAGTGATATCTCCGAAACCAACCGCGGAGAGGACAGTGATGGTGAAGTACAGCCCACCGACGTCATTGAGGGGCTCGGTGAAGCTGCCCGGAAAAACCTGAGAAATCGAGTGGTAGACGATCGAGAAGACGATCACCAGCATCCAAAAGAGAAGGCCAAGCGACTCTATGGACCGCACCTGCGGGTAGCGTGCGATCAGAATCGAGCGGATCAACCAACCCGCGGCCGCCGCGAGGAGGAGTATCCCGCCGCCAAGTCGGAGCAGGGTGTCGAGGGGCGTCACCTCAGTGAACGGAAGGAGGAAATAGAAGACGAGCGACACGATGCCGACGAGCAGGATACGGCCCAAGGATGCCATGATCAGTCGCCGTTGAGTGCGCCGGTCGATCTTCTCGAAACTCTCCGGTGCCGACCTCTCGCTACTGTTTGTCCCGCTTACGCCACTTGATTCCCGCGTTGATGAAACCGTCGAGGTCTCCATCAAACACGTTAGACGGGTTGTTGACTTCAAACTCCGTACGCAAATCTTTGACCATCTGATACGGAGCGAGCACATATGAGCGCATCTGGTCACCCCAGCTCGCGGTGATCACGCCGGCTAGCTCCTTCTTGGCCGCCGCCTCCTGCTCGCGCTGCATGATGAGCAGGCGGGACTGAAGCACGCGCATCGCCGCGGCCCGGTTCTGAATCTGGCTCTTCTCGTTCTGCATCGAGACGACGAGCCCGGTCGGGAGGTGGGTCAGCCGCACGGCCGAGTCGGTCGTGTTGACGGACTGGCCGCCCGGCCCACTCGAACGGAAGACATCGACTCGGATGTCGCTCTCGGGCACATCGATCGCGCCCGCCTCCTCAATGAGCGGGATCACCTCGACCGCGGCGAAACTCGTCTGGCGTTTGCCCGCCGAGTTGAACGGGCTCATGCGCACGAGCCGGTGTGTGCCGGCCTCAACGCTCAGCGTGCCGAAGGCGTACGGGGCATCGATCTCGAAGGTCGTCGACTTGATTCCCGCTTCCTCCGCGTAACTCGTGTCCATGATCGTGGTGGGGTAGCCGTGCTGCTCGGCCCACCGGAGGTACATGCGCTGCAGCATTTCGGCGAAATCGGCCGCGTCGACCCCGCCCGCACCGGCACGGATCGTGATGACGGCGGGGTGGGAATCCCACTCGCCGTTGAGGAGGGTCTGCACTTCGAGTTCGCCGAGGAGGGTACGGATGCTCGCGAGTTCGGCTTGGGCGTCGGCGCCCGCCGCGGCATCCCGCTCCTCGTTCGCCAGTTGCACCATGATCTCGAGATCGTCGAGGCGACTCGCGATGCTCGTGATTTTAGCGAGTTCGGCCTGCCGGTGACTCAGCGCGCTCGTGACCTTCTGAGCCTTATCGGTGTCATCCCACAAGTCGGGCGCACCGGCCTGCTCGCTGAGGTCAACGATCGCCGCCTCGAGGCGCTCCACACCGACGACAGAGCGGATGTCTGCAAAGGTCGAGCGCAGGGCGGCGATGTCTTCCGAAAAGTCGAGCTCGTCCATATCGGCTCAAGACTACCGCGGGCGCGCGCCCGGCCCCAGGATCCCGGGCTAGCATCGAAGGGATGACGATCGCGCCGCAGCCACTGAAGTGGCGCTCGATCGCCCTGCCGGTACTGCTGCCCACGCTCCTGTTCTCGACGGGCGAGGGCGCCGTCATTCCGATCATCCCGCTCGCTGCCGACAGCTTGGGAGCGTCGCTCGCGATCGCGGGACTTATCGCGGCGCTGCTCACGCTCGGCGAGCTGTTCGGCAACATCCCGAGCGGCTGGGTCATCTCGCGCGTCGGCGAGCGACCGGCGATGATCGGCGCGACCGTGCTGTCGATGATCGGAATGGCGGCGTGCTTGGTCGCACCGAACCTCGTCGTGCTGGGCGTCGGCATCCTGCTCGCGGGACTCGGGGCAGCCGTGTTCGGGCTCGCGAGGCACGCGTTCATGACGAGCTTCGTGCCCCTCGCCTACCGGGCCCGGGCACTCTCGACCCTCGGCGGAGCGTTTCGCGCTGGCTTCTTCATCGGGCCGTTCATCACTGCAGCGGTAGTCGAGGCGACGGGCAGCACGGTCGCGGCGTTCGGGGTTCACCTAGTGGCGTGCGTGGGAGCCGCGGTCATTCTCCTCACACTCCGCGATCCCACCGCGAGCTTCGGGACGGTCGCCACGGTGCGGCTCGACCGTCGCGAGCTGCGCGCGGGCGAGCTCGAAGCCGAGGAGGAGTCGAGCGGACTGTTCCGCACGGTCTGGCAGAGTCGCGGCGTGCTCGGTCGTCTCGGGCTCGGCATCACCGTTCTCTCGGCGCTGCGGGCGAGCAGGCAAGTGATTCTGCCGCTGTGGGCGGTGAGCATCGGAGTGAGCGCGACGAACACCGCGCTCATCATCGGCGTGGCGGGCGCGGTCGACTTCGCGCTCTTCTACGTGGGCGGCCAGATCATGGATCGCTTCGGTCGCCTCTGGGCGGCCGTGCCGTCGCTCGTGGGGCTCGCCGTCGGGCACATCTTGCTGTCCCTCACGCACGACTCGACGGTCAATCTGGGCTGGTTCATCTTCGCCGCGATGTTCCTCTCGGTCGCGAACGGGCCCGGTAGCGGAATCATCATGACGATCGGATCCGACCTCGCCGACCCGCGCGACCCCGCGCCGTTCCTGGGCGCCTGGCGCTTCACCGCGAACCTTGGGGGTGCTGCGGCGCCGCTCGCAATCGCGGGCATCACGGCCGCGGCATCCCTCGCGATCGCCGCCGGTGCGATTGGCGTGATCGGGATGCTCGGGGCCGTCGCGATCGCGCGCTACCTCCCGCGGTACCTGCCCACCAAGCGCGCGCCGGGCGGGTAGGGCCCCTCAGGGCGCTGGGCGCACCGCGAGCACGGGCCTAGGATTTCGGCATGCCCCCCGCAACCCTCGTCGCGTTCGCTCTCGTCGCGATCCCGCTCATTATCGTGCCCGGGCCCAGCGTGCTCTTCGTGATCGGCCGGTCGCTCTCACTCGGCAAGCTCGGCGGATTCCTGAGCGTGGTCGGCAACACGCTCGGCAGCATCGTCACGGTCGTCGCGGTCGCGTTCGGCGTGGGGCTCATCATCGCGCAATCGATCGTGCTCTTCACGATCATCAAGATCGCCGGCGCCGGCTACCTCATCTACCTCGGCGTCCAAGCGATCCGGCATCGGCGCGCGAAAGCGGATGCCGCGATGGCCGACGTGGCTCGCATGCCCGTGTGGCGCATCCTGCTCGACGGATTCGTGGTCGGCGTCTCAAACCCGAAGTCGATAGTGTTCTTCATCGCCGTGTTGCCGCTGTTCGTGGACTATTCGGCCGGGAACATCCCGTTACAACTGCTGACCCTCGGGGCCGTCTTCGAAATCATCGCGTTCGTGAGTGACGCGACCTGGGCTCTCGCGGCGGGCGTCGCGCGCGACTGGTTCGCGAAGTCGCCCCGGCGCATCTCAACCCTCACCGCGACGGGCGGCGTGATCATGATCGGGCTCGGCGTCGGCTCGCTGTTCCTCGGGCACACCCTCGCGCCCGCGAAGGGCTAGGCACGGGCCGGTCTGCACCCCGGCCGCTCCGGCTCGCGTCACCGGAACACCGACCGGGCGACGGCTGTTACTTCTAGCCGAAGGCCGTCGGGCACGAGGAGTGACAGCACCGGCGGGCGCCACTGAGCCGACAGCGACACGGTCGCACTTCGGCCATCGGCGGTCACCGCGCGCTCAATGGTGAGTGCTTCAAAGTCGTTCGGTGCTTGCCCCAAGTAGGCGCCGACGGCATTCGCGACGTCGGGGGTGCGAAGCGTTGGGCGGTACCCGCGGGCGGTGGCGCTCACCGCATCCAACGGGAAAGCTTCAGCCCCTACGAGAGCAGCGCCGTCCGCAAGCGTAAAAAGCCGTTTGCGCTCCAAGTACAGCGAGGTCGCCGAGACCACGAGCAGGATGAGCGCGAGCGACAATGCACCAAAGAAGATCGTGAGCGGCATGGTCGACCCGTCCTCGTCGGCATAGCGAAGTCGCGAACGCCGCCGCCCGGCGCTCACCCGGCGCCCCAGAATCTGGACACTTGCTCCGTTGCTGTGGCGCGCAAGGGCACCGCAATCGGAAAGTTGCCGGACAGCACGGGCGGCACAAGCGGCAAAGGCACGGTGAGAGCGACGCTGACGGTGACGAAACCTTGGCGGGTGAGGCAGTTGGCCGGGACGGGCGTGCAGTTGATCGTGACCGTTGCGCTCTCCGGGTCAACCCCGTGATCGGCGAGTGCGAACTCGATCGCGGTCGCCGCACTTGCTTCGGCGTTCGGGACGCTGCGTGACTGCACAAACACTCGAGCCGCGTGCCGAGCCGCTCCCTCGGCGGCAAGAGCACCGCCTTGGATCGCCGACATCGCGAGCACGAGATAGACGAGCGGAATCAGCAGGATCATGCCGACGGTCACAAACTCGAGGGATGCCGAGCCGTCCTCTTCGTCGAAGATACGCATCAGTCGAGAGTCTCGATCGCGGCGTGACCCGAGACCTCGATGCCGTCATCCAGCCCCACGAGCCCGATGAGCGGGAGCGGGGCTCGAACCGTGACGACGAGGGCGGGGTGGCCGAGGTAGCTCGCGGTACTAGCCGAAACGTCGGTCGCATAGCCGGGGCCGAGTGCCGTCGAGATCAGGTCCACCGTGCGGGCGACACCGTCGGCGGCCGTATTGTCTGCGAGCGCACCAAAGCGGGCACCCTCGGCCGCGGCATCTACGACAGTGTTCCGGATCAAGAGCGCAAGCCCGAGTTGCAGCACGCTCAGGGTGAGCACGGTCAGTAGCGCTGACACCATAACGAACTCGGCGACCGCCGAGCCGTCCTCGTCTCGCAGCTGCAGTCGCACGATCAGAAGCCGGTGACCCGATCGATGGCCTGCTGAAAGACCGAGCTCAAGGCTGGGCCCGCGAGTCCCCAGATGATGATCACCAAGCCTGCGGTCATCAGAGTGATGAGCACCCAGCCGGGAACGTCACCTCGCTCGTCACGTGCGAGCCGATTGAGCGTTCGGTGCGCCAGCGCCATGATTGTCCTCCCGACGGTTCAGGACCCCATGATGCGCGCGCGCGGTCGTTACGGGAGCGGGATTTCCACAGGCCATTTGGGGAGACCGAACGACACGGTCGTCGGTCAGGCCACGTGCATGCTTCGCAGCGCGCTCTGCGCGCTCGCGACCACCTTGTCATCGGACCAGCCGGCGACAGTGCGGGCCACGCGTGAACTGTTGAAGCCAAGCAGAGTTGGCGTGCCGAACGCACGGTATCCGTTGACCCATTGCGCCCACAACCCCGGGTTGACCGGGTCGATGAAGTTGATTATGTCGACGTCGGGATTCCAAAAGACGTCGTCAAAGCTGAGCCAGAGCTTGTCGAGCAGCCCGCTCGGCAGCGCGGCGAGAGCCGCACGCTTTGGATCTGGCAGGGGTGGGGAAAACGCTACGGAGCCCGAGGCCAAGACCCCGACCGGCAGGGTCACGACCGCTGCAGCCGCCCGAAATTCTGCTCCCGTGCGTGAGCGCACCAGAACGGCAAACCCGTCGTCGATAATCTCTGCGACCTCCCACCCCAAACGCACATCGAGGCCCCCGGCAAGGGTGTTGACGAGGTTGCGATAGCCGCCGATGAGAAGGGCGTCACCCCCTCGAAGCTCATCGCCCTCGTCGAGCGCCGCAATCGCGAGTTCGTCCGGGTCCGCGCCAAACTCGTGCCCGATGGCTTCCGTTATCGCCCATTGCTGCTGCGGCGACTGGTTCGGTGCGACGAACTCCGAGAGCGGTCGCGTGTATGGGTGATCCGCCTTGCGCGCTAGATCGAACAGGCGATCGGCCTCGATTTCGGCGGCGTCATCGCCGCCGACGCTGTTCTCATAGTCGAAAGCAACAATCCGGGTGCCGGACTGTTTGGCTACTTCTGTCATCGGGTTTCCGGTGATTCCGTGTATCCACGACGGACCAAGGTCGATCGGGTAGCCGTCCAGCTCGATGGTGGATGCTCGTCCCCCCACTCGGTCACGCGCCTCGACCACGATCACCTCGAACCCTGCCTTGACAAGTGCGCGTGCTGCGCCCAGGCCGGCAAACCCTGCCCCAACCACCAGGACGGCCTCGCCGCTGTCACGATCGGAGATGATCACGCGGGCGGCATCCGTGCCAGATTGCAGAGCACCGTGGGTAGTCGCGGGTGCGCTACTCGAGGTCGCCTCACCCGCGAACACGAGGCGACCGCGCGGCTCGGCGAGGACAGTGCGGGCGCGCTCTCCGAGGTCGCTCGGAGCTAGGTATGAGTAAGATCCCATGGCGAACGGGTCGCGCGACCATGACGTGCGCACCCAGCTGCGGGGCGTCGTGGGACTCGCGCGGATCACATCAACCGGCCGGCCGGGCGTGCAGCCAATCAGGCTCGCCGAGAGCGCGATCCCGCCCGCCCCCAGAATCATTGCTCGGCGCGTGATTGCCGACCCGGTGCCACCGCCAACGGGAGATCCGAGCATGCGCACGCCTTCTAGTCGGTCGTCTGGTCATCTCTCGGGGTCTCCTCCTGCCACACCAGCGCTGGTGATTTCCTCACAAGCCGAGCTGCAACACGAAGATCCCCGGGAAGATCGCAAACAGGATCGTCACCGGCAGGATCATGAACACCAGTGGAAAAAGCATAGCGATTTCCTTGCGGCCGGCGAGTTCAAGCAGGTCGCGCTTGGCGTCGTCACGGGCATCCTGAGCTTGGGCACGCAGCACTTCAGCGAGCGGCGTTCCGCGCTCGAGCGCACCCGTGAACTGCTCGACCGTCCGTGAGAAGGGCGGCACATCGAGCGTCGCCGCGAGGGCCGTGAGAGTCTCCGAG
>Ga0209724_1001813_pt1 | contig 18949 bp, 13 predicted proteins | sample grotaG_FD_184143 | JGI IMG/M metagenome (GOLD analysis project Ga0209724, IMG submission 184143) | Glacier valley bacterial and archeal communities from Borup Fiord, Nunavut, Canada, to study Microbial Dark Matter (Phase II) -... | ecosystem: Environmental > Aquatic > Freshwater > Ice > Glacier ...
GATGAAACAAACCGGAATTTATTTTCTCCCAAGGAGGTAGCTACAGATGAAAATTCAGCTATCTACCGCGAATACCTTTATCAGTCGTGGCTTGCTGTTAACCGGCTCAAGGACATTCTTGTTAACGATGGTATCAAAGTGTTTGAATCGGACAATTTTGTCTCAAAAGAGGCATTTTTCCGCTTTTTGTTGCAATACCTGAGTGGCCTTGCTATTCCGTTTGATGGTGAACCACTTGAAGGTTTGCAGATTATGGGAATCCTTGAAACCCGTACGCTCGATTTTAAAAACCTGATTATTCTTTCGATGAATGATGGAATTATGCCAAAAATTTCTTCATCAGGTTCGTTTATACCTTATAATTTAAGGCGCGTATTTGGATTGCCGACCATCGAGGAACAGAATGCCATGTATGCATACTATTTCTACCGTTTGCTGCAACGTGCCGAAAATGTGACTTTTGTGTATGATTCAGGCGCGGGTGGATTGTTTACGGGCGAAAAAAGCCGGTACCTGTATCAGTTACAACTCGAATCGCCCTTTGAAATATCAGAGACCAATATGGTTTTTAGTGTGGAAAATATTGCGGTTCAACCAATAAGCATTGTAAAAGATGAAAAAGTGATGATCCGGCTAAATAATTACCTGGATGGGCAAAGGCGACTTTCTCCGAGCGCGATTGATAAATATCTTACCTGTCCATTGCAATTCTATTTCAGGTATTCGGCAGGATTGGACGAGCCTGATGAGATTTCTGAAGAAGTTGATGCGATGATATTCGGAACACTTTTTCATGATGCCATGGAGAATATTTATAAGCCATACATTGATAAAACCATTGATTCTGATATTATTACCAAAATAATTAAGAATCAGGAACTAATTAGTGATATGATCATTGTATCATTCCGAACCGTCTACTTTAAAGGAATGAACGCAGACGAAAAAGTATCGTTAACAGGGCGAAACTGGTTGATTTATGAAGTTGTAAAGAAATATGTGAATAAATTGCTGGAGGTTGACCGGAAGCGGGCTCCATTTGAGATTATCGGACTCGAAAAAAAGGTTGAGACAACGATTTCAATTAATGAGTTGAAGCAAACTGTTTTAATTGGCGGAACGATCGATCGCATTGATCGGAAGGATGACCGGTTATATATCTTTGATTATAAAACAGGTCGTGCAGAACTAAGCTACCCGATGTTAATTTCGTTGTTCGACAAAGAGAATAAAACACGGAATAAGGCAGCATTTCAGACACTTGTATATTCCTATATTCTGCATCAAAATCAACCTGCTATTACCAATATACATCCAGGAATTTACGCACTGCGTGGAATCTTTGAAGATGACTTTGATCCTTCACTTCGTTCGAAAGAGATTGGAAATCAGCCTGTGGAATTTGTAGCAATTTCTGATCAGTTTGAAGATCAATTCAAAGTATTGCTTGAAGAGATATTCAACCTTGATATTCCATTTGCTCAGACTGAAAACGAGGAGCATTGTAAATACTGCAGTTACCGGCAGATTTGCAGGCGGTAACTGTCTGAATTAGGATTTGACGGATTAAAAGATTTTAGGATTATGTGACAGTTATTTGGCAATATGGTAATAAACTGCTTCCACAAAAATCCTCAAATCCTAATTCAGATTTCATTGTCCTTCAGCATATCGGGCCTGATTCTCCTTGTCCTTTCATATGCCTGTTCCTGTTTCCAATCGTCGATCAGCTTGTCATTGCCCGATAGGAGGATTTCGGGTACCCGCCATCCTTTATATTCTGCCGGCCGTGTATAAACCGGTGGCGTGAGTAACCCATCCTGAAAAGAGTCGGTAAGTGCCGACGTCTCATCCGATAAAACCCCCGGGATCAACCTGACAATGGCATCTGCAACAATGGCAGCCGCTAATTCTCCACCTGTCAGGACGTAATCTCCAATCGATAACTCAAGTGTAACCAGGTGGTCACGAACCCGTTGATCAATACCTTTGTAATGTCCGCAAAGTATAATCAGATTCGTTTTAAGTGATAACTGGTTAGCGTCGCGCTGCACAAACTGACGGGCATCGGGCGTAAGAAAGATGACTTCATCATAGTCTCGTTGACTTTTTAATTCAGTGATAGCACGATCAATCGGTTCAATCGACATAACCATTCCTGCACCTTTACTAAATGCGTAATCATCAACCTGTTTGTGTTTATTTGTTGACCAGTCCCTGATATTGTGAATGTAAATCTCGGCAAGTCCTTTGTCTTTGGCTCTTTGCAAAATCGAGTGATTAAACGGACTTTCCAATAACTCAGGAACAACGGTAAGAATATCGATACGCATGACTTTTTTTTTTGTAAAAGTAGTATTCCCGATCGATCTTCGCAATTGACAAATTATATTAAGCCTAATCAACCTATTAAAAATTGGAATTTAGATGACATAATGGCACTCGTAGCGTGTTATTGGTGCCAATATGGCCGTTATTGAATGTAAATGTCGAAATTTTTGAATTGGTACATCAATTGAAAAGAAAGACACTGAATAAGAATTAAATTTTAAACAATTTTAAAAATAAAGCTATGAATGTATTAAGATTTACAAACCCATTACGTTACCATGCATTGTTAGATAGCTCATTAAATAGTTTATTGAGTGATCTGAAAGATGAAACATGTTACGACATTCCGCAAGCCAATGTGGTTGAAAGCAAGGACAACTTTAGACTTGAACTTTCTGTTCCAGGATTTACGAAGGAGCAAATCGGAATTCAGTTTCAGGATAACCTGCTAATTGTAAAAGGCAGTGTGGATGAAAAACCAGATGAAGCAGAAAAGTATCTGTCAAGGGAATTTGGTTTAAAAAGTTTTATCAGGCGCTTTTCGATTCCCAAAACGGTAGAGACCGATCACATCAGAGCGAGCTTTTCGAACGGTGTATTAACGATAGTTGTTCCTAAAATGGAAGAAGTCAAAGAAAAGGAACCGAAAGATATTCAGATCGATTAAGTTTCTATGGTTTTAATAAACAATACTTTAAGGGGCTTGTGGTCAACGACTGCAGCCCCTTGTTTTATTTGGTTCAAAAATATGTTTTCGAATTAGTTGAGTATTAGCTTGTAAATATCTATTTTCGTGAAAAATAATATTGAACACACATCCTGGCTTAATCGCCGTAACGAAATTGCAGATGGAATCTAACGAATTGACAAAAAACGCAGCATCAAAAGAAATCGAGGTTCTCAAAAATGGTGAGACAATTGAAAAAGATGTAGCAAAAGCGTCAGTTGCTGTTCTCGAAAGCACTGACAATGAATCATTGGTAGAAGAGGCAGAATCTATGCCTGTTGTTTTATCAGAACCTGTACCTGAGCTTGTTCCAGAATCAGTACCAGAAACCACTCCTGAACTAACACCCGAATCTGTTCCAGAATTAGTCCCGGAAATTACTCCCGAACTAACACCTGAATCTGTACCGGAATTAGTACCGGAAATTACGCCTGAACTTGAACCTGAATCAGTTCCTGAACTCGTACCGGAAACAATTCCGGAAATTGTGCCGGAACCCAATCTTATCAGTGCACCGTCTACAGAAGATGTTGCAGCGCTTCATGATAGTGAGTCTGTTCAATTAGCAGATAAACAAGATGTTGTTTCTGAAAATGTTGTGGCAGTTGAATCAGAAGTGAAAGATGTTCTTGAATCTGAAACATCAGTTAAAACAGAAGCTATTCCGATTCCTTTGAAAGAGGTTTCCGGAACTGCTGAAACTACTTTAATTGATCAGATCGTTCAGGCACCCGTAGAATCTGACGATGATGATGATCTTTTCAGCGACGGAGAACCCGATGCGAATGCAATTCCAATACATGATTACTCGTCATACAGCAAAATACAGTTAATAAATACTTTGCGTAAAATATTGGCAGACGGGACGATTGATGAGATCAGGCCTCACGCCGAAGCAATTAAAGGTTGTTTTTATAAAATCCGGAATGCTGAAATTCAGGAGCAGAAACTTGCCTTTACAGCCGAAGGAAACGACGAAGTTCTATTTGAACCTCAAGCCGATTCGTTTGAAGCTGAATTGAAGGATCTTCTTCGTGAATATAAAAATCTTCGTGCCGAATTAAACAAAAAACAGGAAGCGGTAAAAGAAGAAAATTATTATAAAAAACTCGCTATTATTGAAGAAATTAAAGCCTTAATAAACAGCGAAGAATCGATTAATATGACCTTCCAGGAGTTCAATAACTTACAGGACAAATGGAAAGCAACCGGACAGGTTCCTCAAACAAGGGTAAAAGATTTGTGGGAGAATTACCACTATAATGTTGAGCTTTTTTATGATTTTGTGAAGATCAACCGCGAACTGCGTGACCTTGATCTTCGCCGGAACATGGACGAGAAAGCCAAACTTTGCATAAAAGCCGAAGAACTTGCCGCTGCCACTGCCGATGCATTATCGACTTTCAGGGATCTTCAGAAACTTCACGAAGCATGGCGCGAAATTGGTCCGGTGCCCCGCGATACCAAACAAGATTTGTGGGAACGGTTCAAAGTAGCTACTACTGTTATTAATAAAAGATATCAACAATTCTTTGAGCAAGAACGCTCTACACAGAAAGAGCAATTGCAGAAGAAAATTGAGCTTTGCGAATTAGCGGAGCAACATTGCGGATTCACTTCGGACAATCCACGCGAATGGAACGATGTAACCGAAAAGGTGATTGCCTTACAGGAAGCATGGAAAGTTTCGGGATTTGGTCCGCGCAAAGAGAATGCGAAAGTCTGGGAACGTTTCAGAGCCGCCAATGATGCATTCTTCCAAAACAAACGCAATTTCTGGAATAAGAGTAAAGATCAGCTTAACAAGAACCTGGCGCTTAAATTGGAAATTTGCGAACAATCTGAAAAGCTGAAAGATACTGAAGACTGGAAAGCAACTACGGACAAATTGATTGCACTGCAGAAAAAATGGAAAGAAGTTGGACCGGTACCACGCAAACAATCGGAACTGATCTGGAAGCGTTTCCGTACTGCCTGTGATGAATTCTTTAATCGTAAGACAACCCATTTTTCGGGCGTAACAGGCGATCAGGACGAAAATTATAAAAACAAAAAAGCATTGATTGCTGAAATTGAAGCATTCAAACCAACAGGTGATGCGAAAATTGATATTGATATTCTAAAGAAATTTCAGGATCGCTGGGCAGAGATTGGTTTTGTTCCATTCCGCAAAAAAGAGGAGTTGCAAGCCAGTTACCATCGTCTGATAGATGCTTATTTTGATCAGTTGAAGTTGGATGATCAGGATATGGGACTGTTTAAATTTAAGAGCAAAATCGAAAATTTAGCTTCTCAACAACGTGGCTGGTCGAAAATTAATATGGAACGCGACCGGTTGTCACAACATTTGAAACAGCTTGAAAGCGATATCAATACGCTTGGTAACAATGTTGGATTCTTCGGATCGAGCAAAGGAGCCCAATCTTTAATCGAAGGAGTTAACGCTCAAATGGAAAAGATTAAAGTTCAAATTGATTATATCAAATCTAAATTGAAGATAATCGATTCGCAGGAAGAAGTAAACTAATGTTTTATTGATATTTAAAAACCCGTTTCGGTCAAATGGAACGGGTTTTTCATTGTAATAAGGTAACTGAAATTTAACCGAAAGCTGTCAGGGTTCCGATTATTATTAGTTACTTTGCAAACTTTTAGAACGTACAAAAAATCTTATAATTGTGGCCACAACGAAGTATATATTTGTGACAGGCGGTGTGACCTCTTCTCTCGGAAAAGGGATTATTGCTTCATCCCTTGCGAAACTTCTTCAGGCAAGAGGATACAAGGTAACTATTCAGAAATTAGATCCCTACATCAATGTTGATCCGGGAACTCTTAATCCCTACGAACATGGCGAATGTTACGTAACCGAGGATGGCGCCGAAACTGATCTCGATCTCGGACACTACGAGCGATTTCTTAATTCACCTACATCACAAGCGAATAACGTAACTACCGGAAGAATTTACCAGTCGGTAATCAACAAGGAACGCCGTGGTGATTACCTGGGAAAGACGGTTCAGATCATCCCTCATATTACGGACGAGATTAAAAGATATATCAAATATCTGGGTTCGAAGAAAAAATTTGATGTCGTAATCTCTGAGATTGGTGGCGTCGTTGGTGATATCGAATCTTTGCCTTTTATAGAAGCCGTTCGTCAGATTAAGTGGGAGATGGGGAGCGATGCCCTTTTTATCCACCTTACACTGGTTCCTTACCTTCAGGCATCGGGCGAATTGAAAACCAAACCTACTCAGCATTCTGTTAAAACAATGCTCGAAAACGGCGTTCAGCCGGACGTTCTCGTTCTTCGGACCGAACATCCTCTTTCGCCGGGTTTGAAAGAAAAAGTTGCCCTCTTTTGTAACGTAAACAAAGAATCGGTTATCGAGTCGATAGATGTACCAACGATCTATGAGGTTCCGATTAAAATGCTGGAGGAAAAACTGGATGAAATTGTCCTTAAGAAATTAGGTCTTCCATTGGGAGATCCACCTGCACTTAAGGAATGGAACGAATTCCTTTACAGGTATAAAAACCCTAAAAGAGAGGTGAAAATTGCCCTGATTGGAAAATATGTTGAACTTCATGATGCCTATAAGTCGATTTGTGAGGCACTGATTCATGCTGGTGCAGCCAACGAATGCAGGGTCAATATTGAGTGGATTCATTCCGAAAGGGTAAACGAAGAGAATATTGAGCGAAAATTAAAGGGATGCAGTGGTATCATCATTGCACCTGGTTTTGGCCATCGCGGCATTGACGGTAAAATCGTTGCAGCTAAGTATGCCAGGCTTAATAAAATACCATTCTTTGGAATTTGCCTTGGTATGCAGATTGCAGTGATTGAGTTTGCACGTGATGTTTTGAAATTGTGCGATGCCGACTCCACCGAGATGAATTCAGAAACTAAATTTCCGGTCATCAGTTTGATGGAAGAACAGAAGGAAATCACCGATAAGGGAGGAACAATGCGTTTGGGTGCTTATACCTGTCTTCTGAAAAAGGATTCCAAATCTTTTACAGCTTACGGAAAATCTAAGATTACTGAAAGACACAGACATCGCTATGAGTTTAATGATGCCTATCTGAAACAATTTGAAGATGCCGGCATGAAAGCAGTTGGGGTCAATCCCGATACTACACTTGTTGAAGTGATCGAAATTCCCAATCATCCATGGTTTGTGGGCGTTCAGTTCCATCCTGAATACAGCAGCACCGTTTTGCAACCTCATCCATTGTTTGTAGCATTTGTAAAAGCAGTTCTCGAAAACTCTAAATAATAAAAATACGATCACTATTACTTATGGATAAAAATACGATCACAGGCCTGGTCCTGATTTTTGTGATTCTGGTGACATTCAGTTATTTAAACAAACCATCGGAAAGCGATATTGATGCGGCCAGACGTCAGCGCGATTCAATTGTCCAGGTCGAAGCAGCGAAAGTGATGCAGGCCGAAGCTGAAGCGAAGGCGGCTACAGCTACCCTTCAGGCAAAAGTAACCACGCCACCTACCGATAGTGTCGGTATTGCCGGCGTTGAAAATGACCTGAAAAACCTTTACGGTGTTTTCTACGAAGCAGTCAAGGGAACTGAAAAATTCATTACTTTAGAGAATAACCTGATGAAGGTCAGGGTATCAACAAAAGGTGGAAAGATCTATTCTGTTGAATTAAAAGGGTATAAAAGATACAATGGCCTGCCACTTGTTCTTTTTGAAGGGGACAAAAACCGTTTTGGATTGAATTTCTTTTCACAAAACAAGAGCATTCAAACCGACCAGTTCTTTTTTACACCTTCGGTTTCGGATACCATATTGACGGTTTCGGGTGCTGCAGTTTCGAAGGGAAAAGAAGGACGTGAGAAATTTAATAAGGAAGGCAAGCAGGATTCGACGTCGCTGAAAATGCTTCTTGATGCTGGAAATGGTGTGTCTGTTGCATACGTCTACACATTGAAGCATAATTCTTTCATGGTTGGGTTCGACATTCAAACTGCCGGACTTAAAAAAGTGATGGGTGCAAATTCTGACTATATTAACTTTGCATGGACCCAGGAAATGCCACGCCAGGAGAAGGTCTCGAAATTTAGTGAAGATAATTACGCGACCACCTACTTCAGGTATTTTAAGGATGAAGTTGATAAAATAGCCACTACAAAATCGGAGACGAAAGCGTTAACAACAAAAGTTGAATGGGTAAGTTTTAAAACGTTGTTCTTCTCATCTGTGCTGATTGCAGACAAAGCATTCCTGAACGGCCAGGTAAGCACCAAAGTAAGAGGTGCCAAAGACACAGCATATGTATCAGATATGACCGCTGATTTAACGATTCCGCTCGACAATTCGGGAAGCGAATCATTTGATGCCCGGTTTTATTTTGGACCAAATCAATACAATACACTAAAGCAGTACAATATAAAACTTGATGATGAGTTAGCATTAGGTTGGACAATTATCGGATGGGTCAACAAATACATTATCATTCCGGCATTCGACTTTCTGCGCAGATATATCGGAAACTTCGGAGTAATTATCTTGTTATTGACGATTTACGTTAAGCTTATCATTGCACCATTTACCTACAAATCGTATATCTCGCAGGCAAAAATGAGGTTGCTTAAACCTGAAATTGAGGAGATTCAGAAAAAATTTGGTGAAGATAAAAAGATGGAGTCGCAACAGGCAACGATGGCACTTTACAAGAAGGCGGGGGTAAATCCAATGGGGGGGTGTTTGCCAATGCTCTTTCAGATGCCAATCCTTGTCTCGATGTTCTATTTCTTCCCGATCTCTATCGAATTGAGGCAACAAAGTTTCCTTTGGGCGCACGACCTTTCATCTTACGACTCAATTTTGACACTTCCTTTCGAAATCCCCTGGTACGGAACGCATGTAAGCCTTTTCTGTTTGCTGATGACCGTTACCAACATTCTGTATGTGAAGTATAACAACGAAATGAGCGCCGCCGGAACGCAGCAGATGCCAGGTATGAAAACAATGATGTACCTGATGCCGGTCATGTTCCTGTTTATCTTTAACAGCTACGCTTCAGGCTTAAGCTTGTACTACTTCTTATCGTTGGTCTTTACATTTGTTCAGATGTGGATATTTAAGAGGCTGATTAATGAGGACGCAATACACGCACAACTGAAAGCCAAACAAAAAATGCCGGTTGTAAAATCGAAATTTACAGCAAGGCTCGAAGAGATAGCCAAACAACGGAATGCACCGCAAAAGAAAAAATAATCAATTGATTAAAAAAAATGCTCCGAAAAAGGAGCATTTTTTTTTGTGGGTCCCGCGATTTGCAATCGCGGAAAAAACAAAGCGATTGAAAATCACTTGACCCTAATCCGACAACCTTTTCGCAGTAATACGTTGAAAATAGTTTTAAGAGTATCGTTTAAGTGTTGTGCAATATACTTTCCGAATCAGGTTTTAATTCCTGTAAATTCTTTCTCACAACATCTGGCGAAGTGTTTGCATAACAATAAACGCATAGATGATTGCAGGTGTTATACGACCCGATATCCTTACTGATCATGCAACCACACGCTTTACGCTGGCCTTTGTCTTTGAGATTGGGCTTTTTAACAGGAATCGCTTCATCAAAAAGCAATTGATCCTGGGGTTTTACGCCAATTAAGTCCATTAATTTCTGGTCGTTTGGGAATAGTTTTTCAATTAATGCATCATCAATACATTTATTGTGCGAAATCTGGTATTTCTCCAGGTCAATATCTTCGGCACAGGTGGCAATTCGGAAATCGGGGTTGATTTTCAGCCATTCCTTCAGAATTTTGTGAATTCCTTCGGCAAATTCGATTTTTTGGTCAAACGTAAATTCTGCCAGATGAATCGTTGACTCGTTATAACAGGAAGTCTCCCTGATCAGGTTCGATCTCACTTTTTGATACGAAAGGATATCGGCAAAACTGAAAACAAGCTTGTCGGTAAATCTGATCAATTGATTTCCAAGCTCACGAATTCTTGTTAATAATACTGCAACAGTTAATTGATCGGTCAGCAGCAACGGGTCGAACCGCCAGATCACCTTCTCTTTTCCAATCATTTCAGAGAGGCGGATGAAGGTATCAATTCGGCTCGCAAGCGGAGGTACATTGGGCTCAAAACCCTCCTCTTCGTAGTTGTTCAGCGTATACTGAAAATAATAATTCAACCCAAGTTCATTAAGGAAGGGGAGGTGCCCAAACATTGGTTTGGGATTCTTTGACCAAAAAACAAATAGCCGTGCTTCCTGAAAGGAGATATATTGCGGATTTGTCCGCTTAAACGGATTATTCCAACACACATAGCCTTTCTTCAAACGATTAATCAGCCACTCAGTGTGAAATGCCGGTACATCGGTCGACCTGCTCGCAGAAATAATCAACGGTGCGATAGCGGATCTTTGTTCGCCACTGTCGGTTGTAAGCTGAACTTCCTTCCAGATTTTCATTTGCAGGTTTACTCTTTTTTTGCAGTACGAAGCTAACTTTTTAAAGCGAACGGTTCATCCACAACACCTGAAAAAAAAATAATCATTAAAAGCGCTGGCCGGGAACCGGCGTTTTTTTTTATCCTTAAGTGAAAGGGTGACTTTTTCAATTCATGAACAAGTCACCCTTTTACATTAAAATGATAATAACAACTTCTCACAAAAACCAAATCGTCACTCAGAGAAACGATAACGATACTTTGAGCGATAAATCGTCACTCCGACAAAGGATGACGGTACTCTGAGAAGCGATAACAGTACTTTGAGAAACGATAACGAAATTCGGTGTGCTGATTTCTTTCTTTAAAACATACAATAATTCATACCCACACTTTCTGATAATGAGCAGAAATGAAATTTCCTTCAAGGATAAGGAATAATAATGCTAAATTTGAACACTGACTGAAATTGATTATGACCGATAAAAAAAGTTTAACTGAGCGAGATATTTGCACCAAGTTTATTACACCTGCCGTTGAAAAATCGGGTTGGAATAAAATGACTCAATTATTAGAGGAGGTTTTCTTTACGGATGGTAAAATATATGTAAGAGGAAAATTCACCGCCCGGGGAATCAGAAAACGGGCTGATTACATTCTCTACTATAAACCAAATATTCCGGTCGCAATCATTGAGGCAAAAGACAATAAACATTCGGTAAGGGCAGGAATCCAGCAGGCGCTCGATTATGCCAAAATACTTGATATCCCTTGCGTTTTCAGCAGCAACGGTGATGGATTTTTATTTCACGACCGAACGGCAAATGACGAAAATATTGAGACAGAACTAAGCATTGATAACTTTCCAACTCCTGAACAACTTTGGGAGAAATACAAAGTTTATAAAGGCATCACAACACCAAATGCCGAAAAAATAGCTTCGCAGGATTACTTTTTCGACGGAACAAAACGCACACCACGATACTACCAGCAAATTGCTGTAAACAGGACCGTCGAAGCCATCGCAAACGGACAAAACAGAATCCTTTTAGTGATGGCGACCGGCACAGGAAAAACGTACACCGCGTTTCAAATCGCGTATCGGCTTTGGAAATCAGGAACCAAAAAACGAATTCTTTTTTTAGCTGACAGAACTGCTCTGATTGACCAGACAAGGCGTGGTGATTTTAAGCATTTCAAAGGCAAAATGACAATTATCCGGAAAAAGGTCATTCAGTCGAAAGATGGAAAAGACGAATTAGTGTCATCGCGAAAAAGAGGGATCGATTCGTCAGATAAGGCTTTTGAGGTTTTTCTGGGTTTGTATCAGGGTTTAAGCAACAATGAACCTGGGATTGAAGATGCTTTCAAAGATTTTTCTCCCGGATTTTTTGATCTGATAATTATTGACGAGTGTCACCGAGGAAGTGCAAAAGAGGATAGCAGTTGGCGCGAAATATTGACCTATTTTAAAGATGCGACGCATATTGGTTTAACCGCAACACCACGAGAGACGAACGAAGCCAGCAATTCGGAATATTTCGGTGATCCAATTTATACCTATTCGCTGAAACAAGGGATCGATGATGGTTTCTTAGCCCCTTACCGGGTTATAAGGATTGCTTTAAATGTGGATGCTGAAGGCTGGCGGCCCGAACAAGGAAAAACCGATAAAGAAGGGAATCTGGTTGATGACCGGATTTATAACCGCCGGGATTTTGACCGTCATCTGGTGATCGAAGAACGAACTGAAAAGGTGGCAGAAAAGCTGACCGAGTTTTTAAAAGGTTACGATCGTTTTGCAAAGACCATTGTGTTTTGTGTTGATATTGACCACGCCGAGCGTATGCGAACAGCTTTGGCAAAGCAAAATGCCGATTTGGTTGCCGTAAATTACAAGTACATTATGCAGATTACCGGCGACAACGACGAAGGCAAGCGGGAATTGGATAATTTCATCAATCCCGATGAAAGATATCCCGTGATTGCAACTACTTCCGAATTGATGACGACCGGCGTTGACGCGCAAACATGTAAAGTAATTGTATTGGATGCCAATATCAATTCGATGACTAAATTCAAACAGATTATTGGGCGGGGCACACGCATAAACGAAGAGTATGGTAAGTTCTATTTCACCATTTTAGATTTCAGAAATGCCACCGATCTATTTGCCGACCCGGCATTCGACGGCGACCCGATCCGGATTAAACCGGCAACCGATGAAACCGATTTAGGCCATATCATTGATGAAGAAGAAACCAACGAAGAGCCCGTCATTGACATTGAAACCGGGGCTGAAATTGAATTGGTAATTCCACCAATCCGTTATCCCGAAACTGACTTACCTGAAACTGTAATAAGAGAGCCACGCAAAAAAGTCTATGTCAACGGAGTTGATGTTTCGGTATTGATAAGCCGTGAATTGTATTTCGACCAATTCGGCAGACCAATTACAATAAGCTTAAAAGACCACACAAAAGGCATTATTAAAAAGCAATTCGCTTCGTTAGACGATTTCCTGATCCGTTGGAAAGGCACCGATCGTAAAGAAGCAATCATTGCTGAATTAGTGGAGCAAGGCGTAATGGTGGAGGCACTATATGAAGCTGTTGATAAGAAAATTGATTTGTTCGACCTGATTTGTCATGTGGCTTACGACCAACCACCGTTAACCAGAAAAGAGAGAGCCAACGACGTTAAGAAACGAAACTACTTTACCAAATATGGCGGCCAGGCCCGTAATGTGCTGGAAGCCTTGTTGGATAAATACGCCGATGAAGGCATTGAAAACATGGAAAGCATGGAAGTATTGCAGGTAAAACCATTATCCGATTTTGGCTCCACGGTTGAAATTGTAAATGGTATCTTTGGCAGCCGCGACAAATATTTGCAGGCAATTAAAGAGTTAGAAAACGAATTGTATCAAACAGCAGTCTGAACCCTGATTATAAATGATTAGATGAATACTATGATTGATCAACAATATCCTGAAAGTGAATTGACTGGCAAAATAATAGGTTGCGCAATGGAAGTTCATAAAATACTTGGTAATGGATTTCAAGAAGTCATTTATCAAAGAGCTTTGGCTATTGAAATGAATAGACAGCGGATCGAATTCAGCAGAGAACACGAAATGGAAATCTTTTATAAGGGAGAGAATATTGGTACAAGGCGAGTAGATTTTTTTATTGAGGAAAAAATTATGCTTGAATTGAAAGCGGTTATTCAATTAGAAGATGTTCACCTGGCTCAAGCCATTAATTATTTGGAAGCATATCATATGGAAATAGGATTACTTATAAATTTTGGAAGCAAGAGTTTGCAATTTAAAAGAGTAATGAAACCAAAACATAAATCATAGTCCATCAAAAAATCAATTAAATCATAGTTCAGACATTTATGAGCAACATAGGAGGCGTAATAAAATCAATAAGAGATATTTTCCGGAAAGACCCCGGTTTAAGTGGCGATGCACAGCGCATTGAGCAATTGGGATGGATGATTTTTCTGAAATTGTTCGACGATAAAGACAAGGAGAAAGAACTGCTCGATCTGAAATACAAATCGGCTATTCCGACCCAATTGCAGTGGCGCACATGGGCCGAAAACGATGAGGGAATTACCGGAGATGAACTGATTCTATTTGTGAACAACACCCTCTTTCCACAATTAAAAGAGCTTCCCGTTACAGCCGATAACCGTTTGGGTATCATCATCCGTAATATTTTCGATGGCACCAACAACTATATGAAAAGTGGAACTACCTTTCGCCAGGCCATCAATAAACTGAACGAGATCGACTTCAACAGCAGCAAAGAGCACCATATTTTCAATGCCATTTACGAAGACATATTGCAGGGATTGGCAACCAAGAAAGACACGGGCGAATTTTACACGCCACGTGCCGTAACGCAGTTTATCATCGACATGGTTAACCCGCAACTGGGCGAAAAACTGAAAGACCCGGCCAACGGAACAGGCGGTTTTTTGGTATGTGCGATCGAGCATTTGCGCAAGCAGGTAAACAATGTGGCCGACCTTAAAATCTTACAGGAGACCATTACAGGCACCGAGCTAAAACCGTTGCCGTTTATGCTGAGTGTGATCAACCTGATTATCCACGATATTGAAGTACCGCAAATTGAAAACGGCGATTCGCTAAGCCGCGAACTCACATCGATAAAACAAGCCGACCGTGTGGATGTGATCGTTACAAATCCCCCGTTTGGCGGTGTGGTAGGCGATGGGATGGAGACCAATTTCCCGTTGAACTTCCGGACGAAAGAGAGTGCCGACCTGTTTTTGATCCTCTTTATACAACTGCTTAAAGAAGGAGGTCGGGCTGGAATTGTTTTGCCCGATGGCTCGTTAACCGGCGAAGGCGTTAAAGCAAGAGTGAGAGAGAAACTGTTAAGAGATTGCAATCTTCATACAATCGTTCGTTTACCTCAATCGGTTTTTGCTCCCTACGCAACTGTAAATACCAATTTATTATTTTTCGAAAAGAAATCAGGTAAATCATTTAATCAAATAAATCATAGTTCAGACGGTTTTGCAACCAAGGAAATTTGGTATTACGAACACATTTTGCCCGAAGGCTACAAGGCATACAGCAAAACCAAACCCATCCGCATTGAAGAATTTGGGGAGATCAAAAACTGGTGGAACAACAGGGTCGAAAGCGAAGTCAGCTGGAAAGTTTCGATCGAAACCATCAAAGAGCGTGGTTTTGATTTAGATATCAAAAATCCAAATAAGGTGGTGGAAGAGGTTGTTTATGACAGGAAAGCTATTTTAGCGAAGCTTGAACACTCGTTTCAGGCTTCATTGGCATTGTTGAACGAATTAAAAGTAGTGTGACGATGGACAATTTACAATCACAGTTTTCTGATATTGTTGCGCTGATCCGGGAGTCGAGGAACAGTGCAATTAAAGCCGTTAATTCTGAATTATTAAATTTGTATTGGAATATAGGAGGGTACATTTCGAAAAAAATAGCGGCTGCCAATTGGGGCGAAAAAACAGTGGATGAATTGGCTTTGTTTATTCTGAAAAATCATCCAGAGCTTAAAGGATTTAATAAACGTGGGCTGTATAGAATGCGTCAGTTTTACGAAACGTATATTGAAATGGCAATTGTCGCCCCAGTGGTGCGACAAATACAAAATCCTGAAAACAATGAATTATCAATTGTGTCATCACCGTTGACACAATTGCAAAGCGCTGATAATAAAGATAATAAAATTGTGTCCACAGCGTGGACACAATTGGAAGTAAGTGATATAAGACAAACTATCTTAGTAAAGTTGAGCTGGTCTCATCACCGCTTGATTTATTCTCGATGCAAATCTGCTCTTGAAATGGAATTTTACCTTAGGTTGAATGTAAAAGAAAATTATTCGGTTAGAGAACTCGATCGTCAGATTTCATCGTCACTTTTTGAGCGCACCATGTTATCGAATACAAAGCAAATCCCAGTACTGAATAAAATAGCACCTAATCTCAATCAACATTTTAAAGACAGTTATGTATTTGAATTTTTGAACCTTCCCGAACCATTTACTGAGAACGATTTGCAGAAAGGGTTGATTCGTCAAATGAAAATGTTTATACTCGAACTGGGTAAAGATTTTCTTTTTGTTGATGAGAAATACCGTTTGCAGGTAGGAAACAAAGATTACCGCTGCGATTTGCTGTTTTATCACCGCGAATTACAATGTTTAGTGGCATTTGAGTTAAAAACCGAATCGTTTGAACCAGAGCATTTGGGCAAAATTAATTTCTACCTCGAAGCCCTCGATCGTGATGTAAAGAAACCACACGAGAACCCAAGTATTGGTATTTTGCTGTGTAAAGATAAAGATACTGAAGTGGTCGAATATGCCATGAGCCGGCAAATGTCGCCTACCTTAATTAGCCAATACACACTTGCACTGCCCGATAAGAAAATACTGCAAGCCAAGTTGCATGAACTGATTGAAATGTGGAACGATAAAATTGGAGAAGTAGAATGAAATACCGATTAGGTGATATATGCACCATTACAAAAGGTGATACAGGAATAATGAAAGCAATTCCGGGACCTTATACGATGGTGGCATTGGGAGAAGCTAACAAAACACATACTGAATTTCAGTTTGATACAAAGGCTGCAATTATTCCTTTGGTTTCGTCCACTGGTCACGGTCATGCCAGCATGAAACGGGTAAAATACCAGGAAGGCAAATTTGCGCTGGGCAATATTCTGTGCGCCGTTATCCCAAAAGACGAAAACTTTGTATTAGCCAAATACCTGCACATTTATTTGCATTGGAACAGAGAGGAATTGCTGGTTTCGCAGATGAAAGGAATGGCGAACGTGAGTTTGTCAATTGGTAAAATTGCCGATGTTTTAGTGACCGTTCCGGGCATTGAAAAGCAACAGCAGATTGTTGAATTAGAACAGAAACTTGTAGCCAAAGAATTAGTTTTTGAAAAGCTTTTAACCGACCAACTCACCCAAATTGAAAACCTAAACCAGGCCATTTTACAGGAAGCGGTGCAAGGTAAATTGTTGTCTGAAGCAGAATTGACAGAATTAAAGAATGAACAGGATTACGAACCTGCCAATATACTACTCAAACGCATAAAAGCAGAGAAAGCCAAATCAGGCAAAAAAGAAAAACCATTGCCACCAATCAAAGCCGCGGAAATTCCATTTGAAATTCCGGAAAGTTGGGTGTGGTGTAGGTTGGGGGAAATATCAAAAAATGTGGAATATGGTACCTCTCAAAAAGCTGAAATGACTTCAGAGCATATTCCTGTATTAAGGATGAATAATATTCAATCAGGCAAAATTGACTACACAAATTTGAAATATGTCTCTGAATCAATAAATGATTTGCCAAAGTTATTTTTAGTTGATGGCGATATGCTTTTTAATAGGACAAATAGCTATGAGTTAGTAGGAAAAACTGCTACTTATAGAGGGAGTAATGATTCAATGACTTTCGCATCATACCTGATCAGAGTTCAATATGATATGAATGTAATTTCTGAGTTTATTTCAAATTACATCAATTCTCCTATTTGCAGAGAATCGCAATTAGAACCTGAAATAATACAGCAAAATGGACAAGCAAATTTCAATGGTACTAAATTGCAAAATATCTTAATTCCCCTTCCCCCGCTTTCTGAACAGACCCGGATCGTAGCCGAAATCGAAAAGCAACTGGCCAAAACCAAACAAATCAGGCAGCACATCATTGCGAGCCAGCAAGCCACTGAGCAATTGCTCAAAGCATTGTTGCACGGGGCGTTTGAGGTGGAAGAGATGGAGCAGGTGTGATTTGGAATTTTTTTAAGAGTAGTTTTAGATGAATGGTAGTGAACGTTTTGAAAGAGCTTTGGGGAAAAATGAGAATACATAGGGAATGAATTGGCAAAATCTTCTGATTTTATAACTTTGAACAAATATGAAGGCTACAAATAAGAAAATACCAACAGATGTACAGGAAAAGGCAAATGATATTATTGCAAATTTTAATCTAAAAAATTCAGGTGTAAAATACTACGCTGTTTACAAAGGAGCCTTTCTATATCTCAACAGAATTGATGGAGAAGTTGACGAACCAATTGCGCGACTTAAGTATAATGGCGAGTTTACTAACTGGGATTTTGCTATTTATAAATGGAGCAGGGAGAAGTATGATCCCGATGAAGATTTTTTTCCTGGATTTGAGTGCCTCAATGGGACAATCGAGGGTGCAATGGTAGCCGGAAATAAAGCATATCCTCCCAGATGGGTACCTCTAAAATCTGGCTTTGGTAGTTTTTTCAAACAAATATTTGGTAAATATTTTTGATGTGGGTGAAAGAATTAATTTTGATAATTCGTTAATTCAGATAATTCTGATTTAGACTTTTAACATGGAAAAAGATGCATTAACTTATCACGTTATTGGTTGTGCAATGAATGTGCACAATACATTGGGCAATGGTTTCCAGGAAGTGATTTATCAGCGATGCCTCTCCATCGAATTTGATAAAGCAAGTTTAAGTTATGGCAGGGAAGTGGAGCAAACCATCTTTTACAAAGGTTACGATGTTGGCACGCGAAGGGCTGATTTCGTGATAGAGGATAAAATTATCGTTGAAATTAAGGCAGTCATTAATTTAGAAGACGTTCACCTGGCGCAGGCTAAAAACTATGTTGTTGCCTACGATTTTGCCAGGGGATTATTAATCAACTTTGGCGCGAAGAGTCTTCAATATAAATTGATTTTTAATCCAAAGTATAATCCGGAAAAAAGTCTGAACCAGAATTCACAGGATTAAAAAATTTACAGAATTAAATTTTGGGTCCGGTTAAATCTTATTTGTTCGTATTCAATACGCTAAAATTCTGGATATTCTAAAATTCTGAAAATTCTGATTCTGACGTTATTCTGGTTCAAACATTTTCC
>Ga0209724_1001814_pt1 | contig 18944 bp, 18 predicted proteins | sample grotaG_FD_184143 | JGI IMG/M metagenome (GOLD analysis project Ga0209724, IMG submission 184143) | Glacier valley bacterial and archeal communities from Borup Fiord, Nunavut, Canada, to study Microbial Dark Matter (Phase II) -... | ecosystem: Environmental > Aquatic > Freshwater > Ice > Glacier ...
GGGTGACGGCGATCAATGCCAATGCACCGGTGCGGTGGCTCGCTTTGCCGATGCAGGGCAAGGCCAGCACCCAGCCGGTCGGATAGCAGCAGGCCGAGCGTGATCGGCACCATGCCGGCTTTGAAAGCGCGCACGCCGACCGAGCCTTGCCGTTGTTCGCCCCAGCGCGTGGCCCACAGCGAGAGCGGGGTGGAAGGCAGCAGGCAGCCCGCCATCGTGGCGAGCACGCTGAGCGGGCCGGCCACGTTCCAGCCCAGCACGGCAACGAAAAACACGTTCGGCCCGGGCGCGGCCTGCGCGATGGCAATGGACGAACTGAACTGCGCATCGGTGAGCCAATGCTGCTCGTCCACCAGGTAGCGCTGCATGTCGGGTGCCGTGCTGATGGCGCCACCCACGGCCAGCAAGCTGAGCATGAAGAAGTGCGTGAACAGGCCCAGCAGCCCGGCGGTGCCGATATCGGGTGTCATCACCGCAGCCGCCTCAGCGCAATGGCCACGCACACGGCACCACCGCCCGCCACCACCCACACCAGCGGCCAACGCAGCCATGCAATGGCGACCACTGTGAGGGCCGCAAATGCCAGCCCGAGTGGGCGCCCCATCGGGTTGTTGCGCAGCGTGGTCAGCAGCTTCAAGGCGGTCGAGATCACCAGCCCCGCTGCCACGGCCGCCATGCCGCGCAGCGCGCCGCTGACGAGCGGCACCGTGGCGAACTGGCCGTACAGCGCGGTGAGCGCGAGCACGATGATCATCGGCAACACCAGCAACCCGGCCATCGCCGCGAACGCGCCGCGCAGGCCGAAGTGGCCGTCGCTGAACATCAGCGCCAGGTTCACGATGTTCGGGCCGGGCAACACCTGGCTCAGCGCCAGCATCTCGACGAACTGTTCGCGGCTGAGCCAGCGCCGGCGCTCGACGAGTTCCGTCTGCGCCACCGGCAACACGCCGCCGAAGCCTTGCAACGCGAGCGAGTTGAAGGCGATGAACAGTTCGCGCGGCGACGCCGGCTTCACCAGCGGCGCCTCCGGGTGATCGATGTGCTCCGGGCTCGTCATGCAAGCGCGCGCTGGCGGCGCCCGACCCACAGGCTGAGCGCAATGGCCAATGCGAGCCAGCCCAGGCCCAGCCAGCTCAGCGGCCCATAGCCCGCATGCGCGATGAGCCAGCCACCGCTGGCAGCGCCCGCCGCCTGCCCGAGGTAGATGGCCGAGGTGTTGAGCGCCAGCAGCGCGGGCGCAAGCGCCGGGGCCGCGATGCTCAGCCGCGCCTGCTGGGTGGAGTTGGACGCGAAGCAGCCGAGTGCCCACGGGATGCTGACGACGGCCATGCCCAAGATGGTGGTCGCGAGTGGCCACAACAGCATCGACAGCGCGATCAACGCGAGCGTGGCCGCGACTGCGGCGTTCGCGCCGACGCGGTCGATCACCCGCGTGAGCACCATGTTGCCCACCAGCCCGAACGCGCCGAACCACATCAGGAGCAGGCTGATCTGCTCGGTGTTGGCGCCGAGCGCCGTGCGGTAGTACGGCGTGAAGTACGAGAACACCGTGAACTGCCCGGCGCCCGAGAGTGCGGTGACGAGCACCATCGCCATCAGCACCCGGTTCGTGAACACATGGCGCCAGTCGCGCGCCGACAGGCCGGCAGGCTTCACGCCGTTCGGGATCACCGCGAAGACCCAGCCGGCAGCGATCAGCGCCATCGCGGCAATCGCCACGAACGCGGTGCGCCAACCGAACGATTCACCGAGCCAGCTGGAGATGGGCAGGCCGAGAACCGACGCCACCGACCAGCCGAGGAACACGAAGGTGATGTGCCGGCCGCGCTGGGCCGGGGGTGCCATGAAGCTGATGGCCGCTGCGGCCTGCGGCGTGAACACGGCGGCTGCCAGCAGTGTGGCGGCGCGCAGCGGCCACAACGCGGCATAGCTCGGCATCAGCGCGCACAGAGCGTGGCCGGCGGCATACCAGAGCATCGCCAGCGTGAGCAGGCGGCGCCGGTCGAAGCCGGCCACCCAGCCTGCCAGCAAGGGCGCGCCCACGCACACCACCGCCGCCGCAATCGTGATCAACTGCCCGGCGGTCGACACCGAGACCTGGAGCGAGCGCGTGATGTCGTTGAGCGTGCCCACGACCACCATCAGCCCCCAGCCGGTGACGAAGTTGCCGAACAGCAGCGCCCAGCGCACCGACGCGCGAAGAGGTTCGTGCCGGGGCGCGGGCAGCGCCACGGCGCCCACGGTCAACGGCGGGCGAAGCCCGCGCTCATCGCAAGACCCGCAATGCGTCGGGGTTGACGATGTTCGTCGGCTGGCCGTTGATGAAGTTCACCACGTTCTCGAAGGCATGCTGGAAGTACAGCTCGTAGCTGTCTTGTTCGACGTAGCCGATGTGCGGCGTGCACACCGCGTTCTCGAGCCGAAGCAGCGGGTGCCCTTGCAGGATGGGCTCGCTCTCGAACACGTCGACTGCCGCCATGCCGGGGCGGCCGCGGTTCAATGCCGAGACCAGTGCGTTCTCTTCGATCAGCTCGGCGCGCGACGTGTTCACGAGCAGCGCCGTCGGCTTCATGCGCGACAGGGCATCGAGTTTGACGACGCCGCGTGTGCTGTCGTGCAGGCGCAGGTGCAGCGAGAGCACGTCACAGGCCTCGAAGAAGGCTTCGCAACTCGGGGCTGCAACAAGGCCGTCATGAACCGCCTTGGTACGCGCCGACTCGCTGCCCCACACGGTGACGTGCATGCCGAACGCGCGGCCGTAACCGGCGACCATCTGGCCGATCTTGCCGTAACCCCAGATGCCCAAAGTCTTGCCTTTCAGCACATTGCCGAGGCCGAAGTTCGGCGGCATCGACGCCGCCTTGAGGCCCGACTGTTGCCACGCGCCGTGCTTGAGGTTGCCGATGTACTGCGGCAGCCGGCGCATGGCCGCCATGATCAGCGCCCAGGTCAACTCGGCCGGCGCCACCGGCGAGCCTGCACCTTCGGCGACGGCAATGCCCATGCGCGTGCAGGTGTCCAGGTCGATGTGCGAGCCGACCTTGCCGGTCTGCGAGATCAGCTTGAGCTTGGGCAGCTTCTCCAGCAGCGCCTTCGGGAACTGGGTGCGCTCGCGGATCAGCACCAGCACCTCGGCGTCGCGCAGCCGCACCGACAACTGGCCGATGCCCTTCACCGTGTTGGTGAACACCTTGGCATTGAGCGACTCGAGCACGCTTGCGCATTTGAGCTTGCGCACTGCGTCCTGGTAGTCGTCGAGGATGATGATGTTCACGGCAGCAGGCGGCAAGGGTCGGTACGGTGTTGAAGGCAGGCGACGATTGTGCACGCGCAGGGTCGTGCGAGTAGCATGTTCGACACTGCCCACGGAGAGTTCACCATGACCATCACTTTGCATTCGGCCACCGTGCCGGTGTTCACCCGCATGCTCGGCAACCTGGCGGGCTGGCTCGACAAGGCCGAGGCCCATGCCGTGGCCCGGAAGTTCGATAGCGCGGTCTACCTGGGCCTTCGCCTGGCGCCCGACATGCTGCCCTTCATCAAGCAGGTACAGATCGCCTGCGACGCGGCCAAGTTCGCCGTGTCGCGGGTGGCCGGTGTCGACGCGCCGAAGTTCGACGACACCGAAGCCAGCATCGCCGACCTGCAAGAGCGCATCCGCAAGACCGCGGCGTTCATCGAGTCGGTGCCGGCGGCGCAGATCGACGGCTGCGAAGACAAGGACGTGGTCGTGCCGCGCCGCGACGGCTCGATGACGCTGAAGGCCGAGGCCTACCTCAAGCACTTCGCGACGCCGAACTTCTACTTCCACGTCACGACGGCCTATGCGCTGCTGCGCCATAACGGCGTGGAACTCGGCAAGGGCGACTTCCTGGGCGCACCCAAGTCGTAGCGCGTCAGGCCAGCGTCGTCGGGCCGAACAGGCTGTCGAGGTCGCGCTGCAGATCGCGCTGGTGCCGCGCAGTGCGCGGGTGGCCGGGCTCGAGCGAGCACAGGATGGCTGCGCGCAAACGCCACAGTTCGGTGGTGTCGTTGGTCTGGCGAACGCGCAGGCGCAGGCGCTCGCCGATGGCGCCTGCAACGTCGGCGGCCGCCAGCATGAAGCAGGTTTTCAGCTCGACGAACGCGCGGCGCTCGCCAATGCGCTGGGCGGTGGCCAGCGGTGCGTGGATCACGCCGAACAGCTGCTCCGCGTTCTGCCAGACAGCGCTCACGGAATGCCTCGCACAATGGACGAATCAGCGGTCGATTCAGCAGTCGATTCAGGGGACAGCATCAACAGGCTCCCGGGCCAGCGGGAGGCGCCGCCATCGAAACATTGTTTCTTGACGCAAACGGATCGATCAGTTGAATTGCGCCGGTGAACAAGTGCAATTGAAACTTCGCCGCAGAGCGGCGGCTGCATCAGACCTGGCCGAACTGCGCCTTGCGTTGCGCGGTGTAGTGCCACCACGGTGCCGGCGGCGCGCCGCGCATGAAGTCGGTGGCCGCCATGAAGGTGTCGAGCACGCAAGGGTCATGGCGCTGGCCGGTGGCGGCGCAGAGTTGCTGGTACAAGGCATGGGCGTCCTTGTCGCACAACTGCTGCGGGTGACGGATGCCGATGAGCCGCAGGTCGGCAGCGATAGCGGGTCCGATGTTGGGCAACTGTTCCAGCACCTCGCAAAGCGCGGCGCTGGCGGCCTTCGGGGCCTTGATCACGCCCGGCTTCGCAGGGTCCCGCACCGCAGCCTTCGCCGTCACATCATCATGTTGTTGCGGATCAGGCCGACGGCGAGGCCTTCGATCTCGAAGTTCACATCGCCCGCGTCACCGCCGGTGGGTACGACGATGGTCTCGAAGTCGGGGTTCTCGGGGATCAACTCGATCATGTGGCGCGTGCGGCGGTAGCGTTTGACAGTCACGTCGTCACCCAGGCGGGCCACGACGATCTGGCCGTTCTTTGCCTCTTTGGCTTTCTGCACTGCGAGCAGGTCGCCATCCATGATGCCGGCGTCGCGCATGCTCATGCCGCGCACCTTGAGCAGGTAGTCGGGCCGGCGCGGGAACATGCTGGCTTCGACCACATAGGTCTGGTCGATGTGCTCTTGTGCCAGGATGGGGCTGCCCGCCGCCACGCGGCCGACGAGCGGCAGCGTGAGCTGTGCGAAGCCGGGCAACGGCAGGCTGAACTGCTTGCCGCGCGCCTCGTTCAGGGCGCGAAGGGTCTCGCTGCGCAGCCGAATGCCGCGCGACGTGCCGCCGATCAGCTCGATCACGCCTTTGCGGGCCAGCGCCTGCAGGTGGTCTTCGGCGGCGTTGGCCGACTTGAACCCGAGCTCGGTGGCGATCTCGGCCCGCGTGGGTGGTGCGCCGGTGCGTTCGATCGCGCTTTGCACGAGGTCGAGAATCTGTTGCTGGCGCTCGGTGAGCTTGGGCTTCTCGTAGGGTTCGTCGTTCATGGCGCGTCTCTGTTTGCTTACCCGATGATGCGAGGCGGGTGGTGCCGCCGTTGCTCGTGCAAGGGTTCAGCTGCCAATCCATCCAGTACCTGTATTTTCATCCAGCGACGACAAAAATGCAAAGCACTTCATCGACTGTCGTGATCCTGGGCACCGGCGGCACCATCGCGGGCACGGCGGCGAGCGCGGCTGACAACGTGGGCTACACGGCCGCGCAAATCGGCGTCGCATCGCTCGTGCAAGCCGTGCCGGCGCTTGCCGGTGTGCCGCTCGAGGCCGAGCAGCTGGCCCAGATCGACAGCAAGGACATGACGCACGCCGTGTGGCTGGCGCTGGCGCAGCGCGTGGCGCACCACTTGGCGCGGGCGAGCGTCTCGGGCGTCGTCATCACCCATGGAACGGACACGCTGGAAGAGTCCGCGTGGTTCCTGCAGCGCGTGCTCGCGCCGGCCAAGCCGGTGGTGCTGACCGCTGCCATGCGCCCGGCCACCAGCGCCCAGGCCGACGGCCCGCAAAACCTGCTCGACGCGGTGTGTGTGGCGCAGCAGCCGGGCGCGCGCGGCGTGGTCGCGGTGCTCGCCGGTGCCGTGCACGGCGCGCACGACGTGCGCAAGGCGCACCCCTACCGCGTGGATGCGTTCAGTTCCGGCGATGCCGGGCCGCTGGCCTGGATCGAGGAAGGCGTGCTGCGAACCTTGCGGCCATGGCCGGACGGCGTTGCGGTCGGCTTGGGGCTGGCACGGCTCGGCGCGGATGCGGCCGCATGGCCGGTCGTCGAGATCGTCAGCAGCCACGCAGGCGCGCGGGGTGCGGTGGTCGACGCACTGTGTGCGGCGGGTGCCGGCGGGCTCGTCGTCGCGGCCACCGGCAACGGCACGGTGCACGAATCGTTGTTGTCCGCGCTGCATCGGGCGCGCGAGCGCGGCGTGCAGGTGCTGCTGGCCACGCGGTGCGCCGAGGGGCCGATCGTTCCCGGCAGGGGCGCGCTGGGGGATGGCGAGCAGTGGCTTGCGACCACGGGACTGTCACCGGCCAAAGCCCGCATCGAGCTGATGTTGACTTTGATACCGAGCTTGGAGCGCCTGCAGCCCTGAACTCGGCTCAGCTCCGCGGGCGGCCCTTCGCCAGATGGCCGCCCAGACCACCCGGGCCGCCGCGCATCAATGCCCTGGCGTGCGGCTCAGGAATGATCCAGGCCATCCTCGATCCAATGCCGCCGAGCAGGTTGGCGGTCACACCGTTCTTGAGCGTGCCGGTCAGGCCCGACAAGTCACTCGCCGTGCACGAGATGCTGCCTTTGGCGACGAGGTTGGATCTGCGCGAATTTCAGCGTCAATTTCCGAGACGGCAATGGCCGCAGGCGGCAATCGTTGTGCCGAGCGCAACGATGCAACGTCGCTCGTTCGAGTGTTGCTGTGCGGGATGTCTCGAACGCCCATCGACGCATCACTACTCGCATCGACCGCCACCCCGACCGACGTTGTAATAGCCCAAATGGCAACGTGGAGAAGTTGATGTACCGAATTTCTCTTCTGGTGCTTGCGGCGGTTCTTGCTGCTTGCTCGCTGTTCTCGGCGCCGTCGGCCAGCGCGCAAGCCTTGGAGGGCCCCAAATCGCCGGTGCTGAAGGCACGAACCGACAAAGCGGTGAACGACCTCAAGGTGGCCATTGCCGGCTTCGATGACTCCAAGGCCGAGTTCCCGAAGCTCGCCGAGCAGATCGAGATGGCCCGCGTGCAGATGATCTTCTTCGACAATGCGTTGAGTGCCAGTCAGCGCTCCAAGAAGCAATTGACGATTGTCGCGACCACCAGCGAACGCGTCCTGAGCGAAATGGATGCGATGACGGCCGAAATCATCAAACAGCTCGCCAGCCGCTCCGTGCAGGGCGCGACGGCGAGGAAGTAGGCCTGCGATCGGTCTCGGTGCGCGGTCGCTCAGGCGACCGTCAGCGTCACATCGATATTGCCGCGCGTGGCGTTCGAGTACGGGCACACCCCGTGGGCCGTTTGCACCAGCGTCTCGGCGGCCACGTGCTCCATGCCGGGGATGGTGACGGTGAGCGCCACCTGAATGCCGAAGCCGGCCGGAATCGGGCCGATGCCCACGTCGGCCTTGATGGTCGTGTCGGCCGGCAGGGCGATCTTCTGCATCATCGCCACGTGCTTCATCGCGCCGAGGAAGCAGGCCGAATAGCCGGCTGCGAACAGCTGCTCGGGGTTGGTGCCGGTGGCGCCGTTGCCGCCCAGTTCTTTCGGAGTGGTGAGCGTCACGTCAAGCACGCCGTCGGACGATTTCGACGAGCCTTCGCGCCCGCCGGTGGAGGTGGCGTGGGCGGTGTAGAGGACTTTTTCGAGGGCCATGGTTTTCATTCTTTCAGTGGTGGTGGGAGGGGAGAGCGGGTCAGGCGGCGAGCAGGTGGCCCGCGACGTTGTTGCGCAGGGCCTGAAGCTGCGCTGTCAGTGCGGTGAGGGTGTCGAGCTTGCAACCGGAGGCGCACGCCACGGTGGCCGGGATGTGCGCGGCCTTGCGGCGCAGTGCGCGCCCGGCCGGGGTGAGCGCGACGACGACGCGGCGCTCGTCGTCGGTGGCCCGCTCGCGCGTCAGCAGGCCTGCGGCCTCCATGCGCTTGAGCAGCGGCGTGAGTGTGCCGGAGTCGAGGTAGAGCTTGTCGCCGAGTTCGCGCACGCTGATGGCGTCGGCCTCCCACAGCACCAGCAGTGCCAGGTACTGCGGGTAGGTGAGGCCGAGCGCGCCGAGCACGGGCTTGTAGAGCTTGGTCATCAGCAGCGAGCTGGAGTACAGCGCGAAGCACAGCTGTTGGTCCAGGCGCAGCATGTCTTCGGTGCCAGGTTGCTTGGGGCGGGGGGCGGGGCGCTGACGAGTGACCATGTCGTGACTGTACAAAATTGATCACAATTGAATTGTGTGCAATGTAAATACCCTGCTGGCTGCATGGGCTGGGCCTGGGGCAGGGTTCACCCGGGCCGACAGCTTGGGGATGGCGCTGTCACGCGCTGCGCCTACAGTGCGCAGCCACGGAGGTGTCCCCATGGTCACGACCCTGAAGCTGCGTGTCTACACCAACAGCGACGATGCCTTCGTCGCCTGGGCGCCGAGCGCCTTCATCGCCGGTTGCCGCGGCTTCCTGCTCGAGCGCGAGCGGCGCGGCGGTGCGGTGGAGGAAGTCGAGAACCGCGTCGGCTTCGCGGCCGACCAGCCGAAGGCCGGCGAGCACCGGCCGTCGAGCGAGTGGCCGTTGCAGCGATTCAACTGGACCGACCACGCTGCCGACGCCGGCAACGAGGTGCGTTACCGCGCGACGGCCATGCTCGGCACGGCCCCCGGTCGCCCGTTTGCGCGCGGCCCGGCGAGCCGCTGGTCGGCCTGGGTGAAGCTCGGCCCTGGCGTGGGCGGCGGCATGGCGTGCTTCTTCAACCGCGGGTTGGTTCTTTCGCAGTTCGTGGCCCGCTACCTGCGCGATCACCAGCTCACGCCGGCGCAGTTCAAGGCGCAACTCAAGGCCAGCGTCGACCCGGTGTTCCGCGCTTTCCTGCAGGGCGATCTGGGCCTGGCGCTGTTCGCGCTGCTGCAGAGCGGCGGCAAGCCCGGCGCGGCGCTGCACGCAGCGCTCTACGAGCTGGACGATGCGCAGATCGAGGCCGCCATGATCGCGCTCGGCGCGCACCTGAACCTGATTCTCGCGAACGGTTCCGACAAGTCCGGCGACGGCAACGCGGCGGCGCGTGCGCACCTCAACGCGAATGGCATTCCCACCATCGACCGCCTGCTCAAGTCGAAGGGCCTGGGCCACAACAAGTTCGTCGTGGCCTCGAAGGCCGGTGTCGCGAAGCAGGTGTGGACCGGCAGCACGAACTGGAGCACCACGGGGCTGTGCACCCAGGTGAACAACGCGTTGCTGATTGCCGATGCGCCACTCGCCGCCCACTACCAGGCGCAGTGGGATCGGTTGCGCGACGCGTCGCCGCCGGTGCTCAGCCCCGCCGGCTTCCCGCCGCTGCTCGTGGCTGCGAACGACGCGCCGAAGACCTTCGCCGTCGGCACTGCGAAGGCCGAGGTCTGGTTCACGCGCAGCTCGGACGGCCGCGACATGGCGGCGCTGCGCGCGCTCGTCAGCGGTGCGAAGCAGTCGGTGCTGTTCCTGATGTTCACCCCCAACAAGCAAGGTCTGCACACGCTGGCTGCTGCGCGCGCCAAGGAGCCCGGCATGTACGTGCGCGGCGTGGTCAGCACGCTGGGCAACACGTCGGCCGACAACGACATCAACTTCCTCGATATCGGCCTCGTCAGCAGCGACCAGGTCTTCAAGCCCGACCGCTACTCGGTGGCGCAGCCGCAGGGCATCGAACAAGGCTTCGGCGCATGGATCGCAGAGGTGACGCGCACAGACTTCCTGGCCCAGGTCGGCCACGCCATCGTGCACTCGAAGGTGCTGGTGATCGACCCGCTCTCGGAGGCGCCGGTCGTCGTCACCGGCAGCCACAACTTCTCGGCCTCGGCGAGCGAGAAGAACGACGAGAACTTCGTGATCGTGCGCGGCCACAAGCGGTTGGCGGCGGCGTACGCCACGAACATCATGTCGGTCTACCAGCACTACCGCTTTCGGGCCTATGTTCGCCAGAAGTTGGCCGAACGCAAGAAGCCGTGGAGCGCGTTGCAGGACGATGACCTGTGGCTGAAAAACGAGCTGGTGAGCAAGGCGCAGGAGATCGGGTTCTGGGCCGGACCGTGAACCGGCCGAGCCGGGTCAGGCGATCAGCGTGTCCACCTGCGTGCTCAGGTCCAGCCAGCGTGCTTCCAGCGTGTCGATCTCGGCGTTGACGAGCTTGAGCTGCTTGCCGTGCTCGGCCAGTTGCCCCGGCGTGGCGCTGCCCGAGCCCAGCATGGCTTCGCTGGCGTCGCGGTCGCTCATCAAAACGCCAAGCCGGTTGTCGATGCGGTTCAACTCCTTCCGCAGCGGCTTGATCTCGTCCGCACGCTGCTGGCGCACGGCTGCGGACGCAGCCGGTGCGGCTGGCGCGGTTGCCGCACCCGCACCGATCACGGCGTTCTTGTCCACGAACTTGGGCTTGCCCTTGGGCGCCTTCTCGGCTTTCTCGCCTCTGGCCGCCTTGGCGCCCTTGGCTTGCGCCTTGGCTGCCTCACGCGACTGCTCGAGCAGCCACTTCTGGTAGTCGTCCAGGTCGCCGTCGAAGGGCTTCACTTCACCGTCCGTCACGAGCCAGAACTCATCGCACACTTCGCGCAGCAGTGCGCGGTCGTGGCTGACGAGCAGCACGGTGCCCTCGAACTCGTTCAGCGCCATGCTGAGCGCCTCGCGCGTGGTCAGGTCGAGGTGGTTGGTCGGCTCGTCCATCAGCAGCAGGTTGGGGCGTTGCCACACCAGCATCGCCAGCACCAGGCGCGCCTTCTCGCCGCCCGACAAGGTGCCCACGGCCTGCGTGACCATCTCGCCGACGAAGCGGAACGAGCCGAGGTAGTCGCGCAGTTCCTGTTCGCGCCCGGGCGGGCCCACGTCGCGCGCGAGGCGCACCATGTGCATCAAGGGGCCGTCGTCCAGCGAAAGCACGTCGAGCTCCTGCTGCGCGAAGTAGCCGATGGTCAGGCCCTTGCCTTCGGTGATGTCGCCGGTCAGCGCCGGCAACTGGCCGATGATGGTCTTGACCAGCGTCGACTTGCCCTGGCCGTTGGCACCGAGAATGCCGATGCGCTGGCCCGCCAGCACCGAGCGGTTGATGTTGTCGATGATGCGGCTCTCGCGCCCCGTATCCGACCGGTAGCCGCAGGCCACCTGCGCAAAGGCGAGCATCGGGTTCGGCAGGTTGGCCGGCTCGCGGAACTCGAACTGGAAGTCGGCACTGGTCAGCACCGGGCCGAGCTTTTCCATGCGCGCCAGCGCCTTCACCCGGCTCTGGGCCTGCTTGGCCTTGCTGGCCTTGGCCTTGAAGCGGTCGATGAACTTCTGCAGGTGCGCCATGCGCTCTTGCTGTTTCGCGAAGCTGGCCTGCGCCTGCATCATGCGTTCGGCCCGCATCTCTTCAAACGCGGTGTAGTTGCCGGTGTAGCGCGTGAGCTTGGTCTCGTCGAGGTGCAGCGTGACCTTGGTGATGGCGTCGAGAAACTCGCGGTCGTGGCTGATCACGATCATCGTGCCCTCGAAGCGCAGCAGCCACGCCTCCAACCACACCAGCGCGTCGAGGTCGAGGTGGTTGGTGGGCTCGTCGAGCAGCATCAGGTCGGCAGGGCACATCAGCGCGCGGGCGAGTTGCAGGCGCATGCGCCAGCCGCCCGAGAAGCTGTTGACCGGCGCGTCGAGCTCGTGGGGTTTGAAGCCCAGGCCGAGCAGCATGGCCTGGGCGCGCGGCCGCGCTTCGAAGCCGCCGGCGTCGCTGATTGCGTGGTGCGCCTCGCCCATGGCATGGCCGTCGTCGGCGGCCTCGGCAGCGGTGAGCTGGGCCTGCGCTTCCATCAGGCGACTGTCGCCTTCGAGCACGAAGTCGGTCGCGCCTTGCTCGGTTTCGGGCATGTCCTGCGCCACCTCGCCCATGCGCCAGCGTGGCGGCATGCTCACGTCGCCGGCGTCTGATTGCAGCCGGTGCGCGAGCAGCGAGAAGAGCGACGATTTGCCGGCCCCGTTGCGGCCGACGAGGCCGATCTTCTCGCCGGGTTGCAGCGTCACGCTGGTGTCGTTCAGCACAACCTTGGTGCCGCGACGCAGCGTGATGTTCTTGAGCACAATCATGGCAATGCCGATCTGGGCGAATCTGAAGGAATGATGAGATGACGTTGAGCCCGCCACGCGGCCCACGTGGAATCACCACGCAGTTGCTGCACGCCGACCGGCTGGGCGGTGTGGAGCACGGGGCCACGCACAAACCGATCCACGTGGCGTCGGCGTTCGGCTACGACAAGGCCGCCGATCTGGTGGCGGTGTTCCAGGGCGAGCGCAGCGGCCACGTGTATGCGCGCCAGGGCAACCCGACCACGGCCGCGCTGGAGCAGAAGATCACGATGCTCGAAGCGGGGTGCGGCACGGTGTGTTTTGCCACCGGCATGGCGGCCATTGCGGCGGTGATGTTCAGCCTGTTGAAGCAGGGCGATCACGTCGTTGCCAGCCGCTACCTGTTCGGCAACACCGCCAGCCTGATGCAGACGCTCGAGGCCGTTGGTTGCAGCGTGACGCTGGTCGATGCCACCGACATGGCGAACGTCGAGCGGGCACTCCGGCCGACGACCCGCATCGTCTTCGTCGAGACGATCGCCAACCCGCGCACCCAGGTCGCCGACCTGGCCGCCATCGGCACGCTCTGCGCGGCGCGCGGGCTGCTCTACGTGGTCGACAACACCATGTGTGGCCCGTGCCTGTTCCGCCCGGCCAGCGTGGGCGCAGGGCTGGTCGTGAACTCGTTGACCAAGTCGATCAGCGGCCATGGCAACGCGCTCGGCGGCGCCGTCACCGACACGGGTCGCTTCGATTGGTCGGGCTACCCGAACATCTTGCCGGCCTACCGCAAAGGCGCGGTCGCCACATGGGGCCTGCTGCAGGTTCGCAAGAAGGGCCTGCGCGACATGGGTGCCACGCTCACGGCCGATTCCGCGCACCGCATTTCCAGTGGCGCCGAGACGCTGGTGCTGCGCGTCGAGCGCGCCTGCGAGAACGCGCTGCTGCTCGCGAGCTGGCTCGAAGACCGGCCCGAAGTGGCGCGGGTGCACTACCCCGGCCTGCCCAGCCACGCGCAGCACGCGAACGCGCGCAAGTGGTTTGCCGCGTTCGGTGCGCTGCTGAGCTTCGAGCTGCGCTACGGCCTCGACATGCTGGGCTTCCTGGACGCGCTGCAACTCGTCATCAAGTCCAGCCACCTGGGCGACAACCGCACGCTGGCCATTCCCGTGGCGCCGACCATCTTCTGGGAGATAGGTGCGGAGAAACGCGCCGACATGGGCATCGCCGACACGCTGATTCGCGTGTCTGTGGGCATCGAAGACATCGACGATTTGCTTGGCGATTTCGAGCAGGCGCTGCTCGCGTGCGCCCGGCGTGCCGCAGCCTGAGCGCTGCGTGCGGGCGCTCACCGCGCCCAACGCGCCAGCGCGTCGCGCGTGACGAGCAGCACCTGGTCGGCGCCGGCGCTCGTTTCCAGCCAGGCCACTTCCAGGCGGCGGAACGCATGCTCGAAGTTGGCGCGCTCGTTGCCGATCTCCAGCACCAGCACGCCGCCCTGCGCCATGCGGGCCGGTGCATCACGCAAGATGGTGCGAACGAAGTCCATGCCGTCGTCACCACCGGCCAGCGCCAGCGCCGGCTCGGCCCGGTACTCGGGCGGAAGCGCCAGCATGCTCTGGGTGTTCACGTACGGCGGGTTGCACACGATCAGGTCGTACGGCCCGCGCACGCTCGTCAGCAGGTCCGACGGCATCACGGTAATGCGCTTGCCGAGCGCGTGCTTGTCGACGTTGATGCGCGCGATCGCGAGCGCGTCTTCGGAGATGTCGGCAGCATCGACCGTGACCTCCGGGTACGCCAGCGCCGCAATGACCGCGAGGCTGCCGTTGCCGGTGCACAGGTCGAGCACGCTGCGCGTGGTGTCCGACAACCAGCCGTCGAGCTCGCCCGAGCCTTCGGCGTCGGCCAGCAGCTCGGCGATGAACGAGCGCGGCACGATGGTCCGCTCGTCCACGTAGAACGGCACGTTCTGCAGCCAGGCTTCCTTCGTCAGGTAGGCGGCGGGCAGGCGCGTTTCGATGCGCTTCGTCACGATGGCCGCGGCCTTCTCGGCCTCATCGGGCGTGGCTTCGCGCGAGGCCTTGGCCTCGAACACATCGAAGGGCATGCCGATGGCCCAGAGCACCAGCCACGCCGCTTCGTCGAAGGCGTTCGTCGTGCCGTGGCCAAACGAAACGCCCGCCTGTTTGAGGCGGGCGCTCTGCGCGGTGATGAGTTCGATGAGGGTCATGTCAGCAGTCGAGCAAGCGTGTCGCGGTAGATATTCTTCAAGGGGTCGAGGCTCGCCACCTCGACGCGTTCGTCGATCTTGTGAATGGTGGCGTTGAGCGGCCCGAACTCGATGACTTGCGGGCAGATCTTCGCGATGAAGCGCCCGTCGGATGTGCCGCCGGTGGTCGACAGCACCGGGGTAACGCCGGTGGTCGCGATGATCGCGTCGGTCAGCGCGGCACTCAGCTCGCCCACCGGCGTGAGGAAGGGCTCGCCACCCAGAGTCCAGGCCAGCTCGTAGGCGAGGCCGTGCCGGTCGAGCAGGGCATGCACGCGGTCCTTCAGCGACTGCGGCGTGCTTTCGGTCGAGAAGCGGAAGTTGAAATCCACCACCGCCTCGCCCGGGATCACGTTGCTGGCACCTGTGCCGGCATGAATGTTCGACACCTGCCAGCTCGTGGGCGGGAAGTAGGCGTTGCCGGCGTCCCAGCGCTCGGCCACCAACTCGGCAAGCGGTGCGGCGAGCAGGTGGATCGGGTTCTTCGCGAGATGCGGGTAGGCGATGTGGCCTTGCACGCCGATGACCCGCAGCTTGCCGGACAGCGTGCCGCGCCGGCCGTTCTTGATCATGTCGCCGAGGCGGTCGACGGAAGTCGGCTCGCCGACGATGCAGAAGTCGAGCCGTTCGCCGCGCTCGGTCAGCCACTCGCAGGCCTTCACGGTGCCGTCGATGGACGGGCCTTCCTCGTCGCTCGTCAGCAGGAAAGCGAGTCCGCCGCGGTGGCTGGGCTGCGCGGCCACGAACTCCTCGGCCGCGACCACCATCGCGGCGAGCGATGTCTTCATGTCGGCCGCGCCGCGCCCGTAAAGCTGGCCGTCGCGGTGCGTGGGCACGAACGGGTCGCTTTGCCACTGCGCCAGCGGGCCGGTGGGCACCACGTCGGTGTGGCCGGCAAAGGCGAGCAGCTTGCCCGCCGCCTGCGCGCCGCGCTTCACGGCCCACAGGTTGGTCACGCGCGCGCCCTCGGGCCCGAGCATCAGCGTGTGGCATTCGAAGCCGATGGCCTGCAGGCGCGCAGCAATCAGCGCCTGACAGCCGCCGTCGTCGGGCGTGACGGAGCGGCAGGCGATCAGTTGCTCGGCGAGTTGCAGCGTACGGAACATGGGCGGTTTACTCAGCGGTCATGTGCAGATGGGCGCGCGCATCAGAACCGGGGCAGCGTGGCCGAGGTGGTGGTGGCCGCGTCGGGCCGCACGTCGAGCGTCATCTCGGTGTACACGGCCTTGTCGTCCGACTCGTCGCGCTTGGGTGCGATGCGCGAGACCGGTGTCATGTCGTTCTGCAGGCGCCACATCAGGTTGGTGGGCGAATCGGCGTATGCCAGGCCTTCGTCGCGGGTCACGGTGCCGGCGTTGATGAGGCGCGCCAGGTCTTGCTCGAAGGTCTGCGAGCCTTCGGCCAACGACTTTTCCATCGCCTCCTTCACGCCCGAGAAGTCGCCCCGCTCGATCAGCTCCGACACCAGCTTGGTGTTGAGCATCACCTCGACCGCCGGAATGCGCCCGCCGGCCGTGGCCCGCAGCAGGCGCTGCGAAACGATCGAGCGCAGCCCGGCGGCCAGGTCGGCCAGCAGCGCCGGCCGCGCCTCGGGCGTGTAGAACGACAGGATGCGGCCGAGCGCGTGGTAGCTGTTGTTCGCGTGCAAGGTCGACAGCACCAGGTGGCCCGACAGCGCGTACGAGATCGCGGCGGTCATGGTTTCGCGGTCGCGAATCTCACCGATCATGATGCAGTCGGGCGCCTGGCGCAGCGCGTTCTTCAGGCCGATCTGCAGCGACTGCGTGTCGCGCCCGACCTCGCGCTGGTTCACCACCGACTTCTTGTTGTTGAACAGGAATTCGATCGGGTCTTCGATGGTGAGGATGTGCCCTGCGAGCTGCTGGTTGCGCTGCTCCAGCATCGCGGCGAGGGTCGTGCTCTTGCCCGCGCCGGTGGCGCCCACCATCAGGATCAGCCCGCGCTTTTCCAGGATCATCGTGTTCAGCGCGGCCGGCACGTTGAGGCTTTCGAGGGTCGGGATCACGAACGGGATGCAGCGGAACACCGCCGCGATCGAGCCGCGCTGCTTGAACGCGCTCAAGCGAAAGCTGCCTACGCCGGGCAAGCCCACGCCCACGTTCAATTCGCCGGTTTCTTCGAGCTCTTCGAGCTGCGTGGGCGACAGCAACTCGGCCAGCAGCTGGCGCGGCTGCGCGTGCGTGAGCGGCTGGTCGCTGAGCTGCAGCAGCTGGCCGTTGATCTTGATGAGGATCGGCGAGCTCGAAGAAAGGTACACGTCGGAGGCGCCTTTTTCGGACATCAACCGCAGCACGCGTTCCATGTTTGCGCCGCTCATGGGGGTCCTTTCGGGTGTGGGTCGTCGAGGCGCGATCAGGCGCGCAACAGGTCGTTGATGCTGGTCTTGGCGCGGGTCTGCGCGTCGACCTTCTTCACGATCACGGCGCAATACAGGCTGTAGCTGCCGTCGGTGCTCGGCAGGTTGCCGCTCACCACCACCGAGCCGGCGGGCACGCGGCCGTAGGTCACTTCGCCGGTGGCGCGGTCGTAGATCTTGGTGCTCTGGCCGATGTACACGCCCATCGACAGCACCGAGTTCTCTTCCACGATCACGCCTTCGACCACTTCGCTGCGCGCGCCAATGAAGCAGTTATCTTCGATGATGGTCGGGTTCGCCTGCATCGGCTCGAGCACACCGCCGATGCCCACGCCGCCCGACAGGTGCACGTTCTTGCCGATCTGCGCGCACGAACCCACCGCCGCCCAGGTGTCGACCATCGTCCCTTCGTCGACATACGCGCCGATGTTCACGAAGCTCGGCATCAGGATGACGTTCTTCGCGATGTAGCTGCCGCGCCGCGCCACGGCCGGCGGCACCACGCGCACGCCGGTTGCGCGCATCTGGGCTTCGTCGAGGTGCGAGAACTTCGTCTGCACCTTGTCGAAGAAGCCCAGCTCGCCAGCGCGCATGACCTTGTTGTCGTTCAGGCGGAAGCTCAGCAGCACCGCCTTCTTGACCCACTGGTTCACCGTCCACTGGCCCACGGCCTGGCGTTCTGCCACGCGCAGGCTGCCGTTGTTCAGCTGCGAGATCGTCTCTTCGACCGCCTCGCGAATCTCCGGGCTGTTGACGGTGTTGAGGGCGGCGCGGTTGTCCCACGCGAGGTCGATGATGCTTTGGAGTTGTTGGGTCATGGCAAGGTGTGATTCAGGAACGAAGGGCCCGCACGTACGAGCAGATGCGCTGAGCCGCTTCGACGCATTCGTCGATCTCGGCCACCAGGGCCAGGCGGATTCGGCCCGCTCCGGGGTTGACGCCTTGCGCTTCACGCGCGAGCAGGCTGCCGGGCAGCACGGCCACATTGTATTGAGCCAGCAGGCTCAGGGCGAAGGCCACGTCGTCCCCGCCCGGTACGAGCCGGGCAATGTCGGCCCAGAGGTAGAAGCCGGCGTCGGGCAGGGCCACGTCCATCACCTCGGCCAGCAGGGGCGTGACCTGGGCAAACTTGGCGCGGTACTTGGCGCGGTTGGCCACCACGTGCGCCTCGTCGTTCCAGGCTGCGATGCTGGCCTGCTGCACCACCGGGCTCATGGCGCTGCCGTGGTAGGTGCGGTACAGCAGGAACTGCTTGAGCACCGCGGCGTCACCCGCGACGAAGCCCGAGCGCATGCCCGGTACGTTGGAGCGCTTCGACAGGCTGGTGAACGCGATGAGCTTCCGGAAGTCGGCGCGGCCGAGCTCGACGGCCGCTTCAAGCGAACCCAAAGGGGGTTCATCCCTGAAGTAGATCTCGGAGTAGCACTCGTCCGACGCAATCACGAAGCCGTGGCGGTCACTCAACTCGAAGAGCATCTGCCAATCGGCCAACGGCATCACCGCGCCGGTCGGGTTGCCGGGCGAACACACGTACAGCAACTGCGTCTTCGCCCACGTGGCCTGGGACACGCTGGCCCAGTCGGCCGCGAAATTGCGGGCCGGGTCGCTGTTGACGAACGCCGTGTCGGCGCCCGCGAGCAAGGCCGCGCCCTCGTAGATTTGATAGAACGGGTTCGGGCAGATGACGGTGGCGCCGGCTCGCGTGGGGTCGATCACGGTCTGTGCCAACGCGAACAGCGCTTCGCGCGAGCCGCTGACGGGGAGGACTTGCGTCACCGCGTCCAGTGTCACGCCGTAGCGCCGCGCCACCCATGCGGCGATGGCCTCGCGCAGCGCGGGCTCACCGACTGTTGCAGGGTAGCGGGCCAGGCCGTCCAGGTTGTCGACAATGGCCCGCTTAACCAGCTCGGGCGTGGCGTGTTTGGGCTCGCCGATGCCCAGGCCGATGAGCGCGAACGCCGGGTTCGGCCGAATGCCCTGGGTGAGGGCGCGCAGGCGCTCGAACGGGTACGGGTGCAGGCGCGCGAGCAAGGGGTTCATCGGCCGAATTATCGGCGAGGCCCGCCGTTGCCAATGCCGCCGCGCTGGGTTCAGCGCATTGTGTGGGTGAAGC
>Ga0209724_1001815_pt1 | contig 18941 bp, 17 predicted proteins | sample grotaG_FD_184143 | JGI IMG/M metagenome (GOLD analysis project Ga0209724, IMG submission 184143) | Glacier valley bacterial and archeal communities from Borup Fiord, Nunavut, Canada, to study Microbial Dark Matter (Phase II) -... | ecosystem: Environmental > Aquatic > Freshwater > Ice > Glacier ...
AGATTGATGATGAATGCGCAACTTAACCGTAACCCGCTTCGCTCTACCTCTGCAGACGAGCTGCGCCGCGTCGAGCCCGGCCAGGCGCTGCACCTGGGCCGCCTCGGCGGCGAGCTGACGGTGGTCGAAGGCCGCGTCTGGCTGACGCGCGACGGCGACCTCGGCGATCACGTGGTCGAGCCCGGCCAGCACGTGCGGCTGGCCGTGAACGACAACGCGGTGATCGAGCCGTGGCAACGCAGCGAAGGCGTGGTGCTGCGCTGGAACCCGCGCCGTCAGGGTTTGATCGGCGCCGTCTTCGCCGGGCCCCTGCTCGGCCTGGCCTTCGCCACGCGCTTGCTTGCGGGCGGCTTTGCGGCCCTGGCGCGCACGGCAGCCGCAAGTGCCAGCCGGGCCCAGGGCTGCATCAGCGGCGCCGACTCCATCGCCTCGTCGGGCACGCTGAAGTAGCCCAGCGCCACGGCCTGCGTCGCCGCCGAGCGCGGCGCCCGGTCTTGCACAATGCGGCAGACGCCTGTGTTCACCCTGGAGCCCGCATGCAGCACCCCGAGCCCGACCGCGACGCCCTGCGCAAGAAGCTGGTGAAGGCGCGCCTGGCGCTTGGCGACCGGCTGGAGCGTGCGGTGCAACTGCAAAGCACGCTGCGCGTTTGGCTGGTCGGGCGGCGCGAGAACACCATCGGCGCGTACTGGCCGATCAAGGGCGAGTTCGACCCGCTGCCCGCGCTGTACCGCTGGGCCGAGGGCGCACCCGAGGGCGTGACAAGGCGCATCGGCCTGCCGGTGGCCGACCGCGTGACCGGCTCGCTGCGCTTCCACGTCTGGTACCCCGGCTGCCCGATGGAGCTGGACGCGTACGACATTCCGAAGCCGAAAGACACCGCGGAGTTCTCGCCCGACATACTGGTCGTGCCGTGCCTGGGCTTCGGCCCGGGCGGCGTGCGGCTGGGCTACGGCGGCGGCTTCTTCGACCGCACGCTCGCGTGCCTTTCGCCGCGCCCGGTGACGGTGGGCGTGAGCTACACGCACGGCTTTCTGCCGCTGCTGCGCAGCGGGCCGAACGACGTGGAACTCGACGCGATGCTGACCGAGGACGGCGTGATGTTCCAGCGCGAGCGGCCTTGACGGTGGGATGGGTGGCATCTAGCACATCTGTGGCTTGGGCTGCGGTCGGCTGCTTGCTGGCCGCCGCTGCCGTTGCCCAGCCGGTGACGCCCGCAGCGCCAGCCGCATCGGCGCCTGCCGCCAGATCCACCCTCGCCTGCCGCCCGCTGACCGAGCTGGCGATGGCCGCCGACCTGAAGCTGGCCACGGCACAGTCGCAACGCACAGACGCTGCCGATTTGAACGAGTTGTTCGATGAAGCCATCGACGTTTGGCAGCAGGCCGTGAACAGCTGCGATGGCCCCGAGCGCGAACGCGCCGAGCGCCACCTGCAAGACACGCGCGAAGCCGGCGCCCGCGTGGCGGCGCTGCGCGTGCCGGCGCCGGCAGCCAACAGCGTTGCAGCCGTCACCCCCGCCGCAAGTCGCGCAACCGCTGTCTCGATGCCCGCCGAGTTCGTGGCCGGTGGCACGCGCTTCACCGGCAGCTTCACCACCGATGCGGGCGGCGCCACCTACTCCGGCACCGGCAAGGTCGTGTGGGCGAACGGCGACATGTTCGAGGGCACGCTCGTCAAGAGCCTGCGCCACGGCCGCGGCAGGTTCGCGTGGGCCAGTGGCCAGCGCTACGAAGGCGACTGGGTCCAGGGCGTTCCAGTGGGTCAGGGCCGCATGCAGTTTGCCAACGGCAACCTCTTCGAAGGCATGTTCCAGGGCGGCTTGCCGAACGGTGCCGGCCGCATGCAATACGCGTCCGGCGACGCCTACAGCGGCGAGATGCTGCGCGGCGCACCACACGGCCGGGGCACCTATGAATGGCTCGGCGGCCAGCGGTTCGACGGCGAGTGGCAGAGCGGCGAAGCCCAGGGCAGCGGCAAGATGCGCTTCTCGAACGGCAACCTCTACGAAGGCCCGATGCTGGACGGCAAACCCCACGGCCCCGGCCGCATGGTGTTCATCTCCGGCGACGTCTACACCGGCGGCTTCAAGGCTGGTTTTCCCGACGGCGACGGCACCTTCGTCTGGGCCAACGGCGCCCAGTACACCGGCCCGTGGAAGGCCGGCCAGAAGGACGGCCCCGGCGGCGTGATGACATGGCAGAACGGTGACCGCTGGGAAGGCACTTATCGCGCCGACGCGCAGGCCGATGGCAAATTCATTCGCGCGAAGCGACCCTGAACCCACAACCCCACCCACCCCATGCAACACATCGACACCGACTATCTCGTCATTGGCAGCGGCACCAGCGGCATGGCGTTCGCCGACACGCTGCTCACGCAGACCGATGCCCATGTCACGCTCGTCGACCGGCACGGCAAGCCGGGCGGGCACTGGAACGACGCGTACTCGTTCGTCACCCTGCACCAGCCCTCGGCGTTCTACGGCGTGGATTCGCTGGAGCTGGGCAGTGGACGCCGTGACACGGTCGGCCTGAACCAAGGGTTCTACGAGCTGGCCTCCGGGCCCGAGGTCAGCGGCTACTTCGACCGCGTGATGAACCAGTGCCTGTTGCCCGGCGGCCGGGTCACGTACAAGCCACTGTCCAACTACCTGGGCGACGGGGTGTTCGAGTCGCTTCTGTCGGGCGAGCGCACGCAGGTGAACGTGCGCAAGAAGGTGGTGGACGCGGCGCACTTCGGGCCTGCCGTTCCGGCCACGCACACCCGCCGCTTTGCGGTGGCGGACGGCGTTCGCGTGCTGCCGCCCGGTGCCCTTCCCGACCTGTGGCGCGACGCTCCGGGCGCCGCCCTGCCGCGCCGCTTCGTGGTGCTCGGTGCGGGCAAGACGGCGATGGACGCGTGCATCTGGCTGATCCAGTCGGGCGCCCACCCCGACGCGATCACCTGGGTCGTGCCGCGCGATTCATGGCTCGTGAACCGCGTGACAACGCAGAGCGGCCCCGAGTTCTTCACGGAAGCCATCGGCGGGCAGGCCGACCAGATGGAGGCCTTCGCAACAGCCACGTCCACACCCGACCTGTTCGCCCGGCTCGAAGCCTGCGGCGTGCTGCTGCGCGTCGACCCCACGCGCACGCCTTCGATGTTCCACTTCGCGACCGTCACACCGGCCGAAGTCGAGGTGCTGCGCCGCATCCGCAACGTGGTTCGAATGGGGCGCGTGCAGGCCGTGGGACATGACCACATGGTGCTGGCGGAGGGGCGTATTGCCGTCGAGCCCGGCACGCTGCTCATCGACTGCACCGCCTCCGCCGTGGAGCCGCGCGCGTCAACGCCGGTGTTCCAGGGCGACAGGATCGTTCTGCAGGTGGTGCGTGCGCCGCAACCGGCGTTCAGCGCTGCGCTGATCGCGTATGTGGAAGCCCACTACGAGTCCGATGAGCAGAAGAACCGGCTGTGCGGCAGCGTGCAGTTCCCGCACACGCTCGGCGGCTATGCCGGCGCGATGCTCACGAGCATGCGCAACCAGTTCCAGTGGGGCCAGGACAAGGACCTGCGCCAGTGGATACGCGGCACCCGGCTCGACGGCTTCGGCAAGCTGATGGCGAGCGCCGCGCGGGACGATGTGGACAAGCAGGCCGTCATCGCCCGCCTCAAGGAACACGCCCCGGCGGCGATGGCCAACCTGGCGCGGCTGGCGGCCGGCGCCGCGTGACATGCCTGACGCGCATGAGGCGCGTTCAGAGCAGGCTTCAGCCGGCCAACCGCTTGCAGATCTCGGCCGTCAGCGGCGCCTGGTTCATCGTGTAGAAGTGCAAACCCGGCGCACCGCCGGCGATCAGGCGCTCGCACAGTTCGGTGACCACGTCGATGCCGAAGGCGCGGATCGACGCGGTGTCGTCCATGAAGCCTTCCATCTTCAGCGCCACCCAGCGCGGGATCTCGATGCCGTCGCGCTGCGCGAACTGGGCGATCTTGGCGTAGTTGTGGAACGGCATGATGCCCGGCACCACGGGCGCCAGCGCACCGAGCTTGCGGGTTTCCTCGACGAAGTGGAAGTACGCGTCCGGGTTGAAGAAGAACTGCGTGATCGCCGAGTCGGCACCCGCGTTCACCTTGTCCACGTAGTGCTTCAGGTCGCGCGCGGCGTAGCGCTGCTCGGGGTGGTACTCGGGGTAGGCGGCGACCTCGATGTGCCAGTCGGCACCTTGCGTTTCGCGCACGTAGCGCACCAGGTCGGCGGCGAAGCGGAAGTCGCCCGCCATGTGCGTGCCGCTGGGCATGTCGCCGCGCAACGCGACGAGGCGGTGGATGTTCTGCGCGCGGTAGGTCGCGAGGATCTCGGCCAGGCCGTCGCGCGTGGACCCCACGCATGACAGGTGAGGTGCGGCTTCGAAACCGGCCGCGGCAATCGCGGTGACGGTATTCAGGGTCTTCTCGCGCGTGGAGCCGCCGGCCCCATAGGTGACGCTGAAGAACTCGGGGTTCAACTGACCGAGCTGCATCACCACGTCGCGCAACTTCTCGTCGCCGACGGGTGTGTTGGGCGGGAAGAACTCGAAGCTGATCGGCACCGGGTTGGCGCTGTGGTCACTGGCGCTCATCACGCCTCTCCTTCAGGTGATGCCGGGGCCGTGGCCCAGACGAAGAACTCGCGGTTGCCGTCGCCGCCGGTGACGCTGCTTGCGAAGTAGTCGTTCACGCGCAGGCCGAGCGCGGCGCAGGCGCTGCGGATGCGCGTCTCGACGACGGCGTAAGCGGCCGCGTCTTTCACGAGGCCGCCCTTGCCGATGTCGACGGGTTGCAACTCGAACTGCGGCTTGACCAGCAGCAGCGCGTGGCCCTCGGGCACGAGACAGCGTGCGATGGTCGGGAGCACATGCGTGAGCGAGATGAACGACACATCGGCCACCACCACGCCGAAGCTGTGCGGCGCGTGGCCGGCTTCGAAGTGGGAGCCGCTCACATCGCGTGCGTTCAGGCCTTCGAAGGTCTGCACGCGCTCGTCGATGCTCAAGGCTGGCGCCAGTTGTGCGCGCCCGACTTCGATGCCGACCACGCTCGCCGCACCGCGTTGCAACAGCACATCGGTGAAGCCGCCGGTGCCCTGGCCCACGTCGAGGCAGGCCTGCCCTTCGACGCGAAACGCGCAGCGCGCGAGCGCCGCATCGAGCTTGAGCCCGCCGCGCGACACGAAGCGCAACTCCGCGTCGTCGGTCACTTCGACCTGGCAGTCTTCCGGCAGGTCTTCGCCGGCCTTGCGCGGCACGGCCCAGCCCTTCGGGCCGAGCCAGCGCACGCCGCCGGCGTCGATCAATCGCTGCGCAGCCGACCGGGTGGGTGCCAGCTCGCGCTGGACCAGAAGCTGATCGGCGCGCACGTGATCAATACCTGTAGGTGTCGGGCTTGTACGGGCCGGCCTTGCTCACGCCGATGTAGGCCGCTTGCGAATCCGACAGCTCCGTCAGCATCGCGCCGACCTTCTTCAGGTGCAGCCGCGCAACCTTCTCGTCCAGGTGCTTGGGCAGCACGTAGACCTGGCCGACTTCGTACTTGCCGGGCTGGGTGTAGACCTCGATCTGTGCGATCACCTGGTTCGCGAAGCTGGTGCTCATCACGAAGCTCGGGTGGCCGGTGCCGCAGCCCAGGTTCACCAGCCGGCCCTTGGCCAGCATGATGATCTTCTTGCCGTCGGGGAAGGTCACGTGGTCGACCTGCGGCTTGATCTCGTCCCACACGCACTTGTCGAGCGAGGCGACATCGATCTCGTTGTCGAAGTGGCCGATGTTGCAGACGATGGCCTGGTCCTTCATCTTGGCCATGTGGTCGTAGGTGATGACCGAGAGGTTGCCCGTGGCCGAGACGAAGATGTCGGCCTTGTCTGCCGCGTACTCCATCGTCACGATCTTGAAGCCTTCCATCGCGGCCTGCAGCGCGTTGATGGGGTCGACTTCCGTGACCCACACTTGAGCCGACAACGCGCGCAAGGCCTGCGCCGAGCCCTTGCCCACGTCACCGTAGCCACAGACCACGGCCACCTTGCCGGCGATCATCACGTCGGTCGCGCGCTTGATGGCGTCGACCAGCGATTCGCGGCAGCCGTACAGGTTGTCGAACTTGCTCTTGGTGACGCTGTCGTTCACGTTGATGGCGCGGAACATGAGCGTGCCCTTGGCGCTCATTTCCTTCAGGCGGTGCACGCCGGTCGTCGTCTCTTCGGTCACGCCGATGATCTGCGCGCTCATCCGGCTGTACCAGGTCGGGTCGACTGCGAGCTTGGCCTTGATGGCGGCGTAAAGGCAGGTCTCTTCCTCGCTCGTCGGCTTGGCGATGACGGTGATGTCTTTCTCGGCGCGCTTGCCCAGGTGCATCAGCAGCGTGGCGTCACCGCCGTCGTCGAGGATCATGTTCGGGCCTTCCGAGGCCGAGCCCTTCGGGCCGAACTCGAAGATGCTGTGCGTGAAGTCCCAGTACTCGGTGAGCGTTTCGCCCTTGTGCGCGAACACCGGCGTGCCTTCGGCGACGAGCGCGGCGGCGGCGTGGTCTTGGGTCGAGTAGATGTTGCACGAGGCCCAGCGCACGTCGGCACCCAGTGCCTGCAGCGTCTCAACGAGCACCGCAGTCTGGATCGTCATGTGGATGCTGCCGGTGATGCGCGCACCGCGCAGGGGCTGGATGGCCGCGAACTCTTCGCGAATGGCCATCAGGCCGGGCATTTCGGTTTCGGCGATCTTCGTTTCCTTGCGGCCCCAGGCGGCAAGGGACAGGTCGGCAATGGCGTAGTCGTTGACTGGTTTGAGGATGGCGTTCATGGGTTCAGGCTCCGTTTGAATGAAGGTGCCCGCACGCATGAACTGTCGAGGGAGGAGTTCGGCACTCACCCACGAAGAACCATCGTGCGGGTGAGCGCGGTTGCAAATGCATCTTTGCAAACATCTCCGAGCCTGGGGGCACCTCGAATGGGCGCGCCTCGCAACGCTCCTCGGAAAGTGGTGTGATTGTAGACGCGCTCCGGCGCATGCCGTGATGACCCTTGTGCAAGACTCGGCAAATGCGACCCGTTTCATGCCAGCCCTGGGCCGACGCGCCAGGCGCCGCGCTGCGCCGCGTGCGCGGCGTGCTGACCGACATCGACGACACGCTCACCACCCACGGTGCCATCACGAAGGACGCGCTCGACGCACTGCACCGCCTGCGCGGCGCCGGCCTGAACGTGATCGCCGTCACCGGGCGGCCGATGGGTTGGAGCGAGCCCTTCGCCCGCGCGCCGGCGGAAGGCGGCTGGCCGGTCGATGCCATCGTGGCCGAGAGCGGCGCGGTGGCCCTGTTCCGCGAGCATGAGAAGCAATGCACCGAGTACGCCCAGGACGCCTTGAGGCGCGCGAGCAACGCTCTGCGCCTGCGCGAACTGGCAGCGCAGGTGCTGCGCGAGGTACCGGGCGCCACGCTCGCACGCGACAGCGCCGGCCGCGTGACCGACATCGCCATCGACCACGGCGAGTTCGCGCAACTCGAGGCCGAGCAGATCGCGCGGGTGGTTGCCGTGATGCAGTCGGCCGGCGCGCACGCGACCGTCAGCTCGATCCATGTCAACGGCTGGTTCGGCGACCACACCAAGCTCAGCGGTGCACGCTGGGCGGTGCAGCGCGTGCTGGGCCGCGCGCTCGACGACGAGGTCGATCGCTGGGTCTACGTTGGCGACTCGAACAACGATCAGCTGATGTTCGGCCACTTCCCGCTCAGCGTCGGCGTGGCGAACGTCATCGACTTCGCCGCCTCGCTGAACCTGTGGCCGGCGTACATCACCGCGTCAGCGCGCGGCGCGGGCTTCGCCGAAGTGGTGCAGCAGCTGATCGGGATTGCGAAGCACCGGGCCGATGCCGCAGGAGCGGCGTGACCCGGTGCAGTGTCGCGGTACCCGTCAAAGCACCTCGTTGACCAGCGGGCTCATCGCCGTCATCACGGCCGGGCCGTAGATCGTGGCGAAGGCCACGTCCTTGGCGTCCCGCCCACTGGCGATGCGCACGAGTTCGTCGAGCGGCGCCATGCGGGTCGCATCGAACAGCACCCAGCGGCCACCCAGCCAGGCCTCGAACACGGCGTGGAAGTCGGGCGGCGGCTCGGCGAAGCGCGCGTGTCCGACCACCAGCCGCGCCGGAATGTTGAGCGCCCGGCAGAAGGTGACGCCCAGGTGCGCGAAGTCACGGCACACGCCGGCGCGCTGGGTGAACACGTTGAGCGCCGTCGTGGTCGCGTTGGAGGTGCCGACCTGGTAGTCGATGTTCTCGTGAATCCAGTCGCACACCGCCACCACGCGGGAGTAGCCGCGCGGCAGGCCGCCGAACAGCTTCTGCGCGGCGTGCGACAGCACGTCGGACTCGCAGTAGCGCGTGGGCATCAGGTGGTGCAGCACGTCGTCGGGCAACTCGGCGATGGGCACTTCGGCCGCGTTCAGGTCCACCGGTTCGGGCGTGCGGCGCACGCGCGCCTGGTAGCGCAGCTCGAAGCTGCCGGCCTGCGCCTGCAGGCGCATGAAGCGGTGGAACTGCGTCGGGTCCTGGTACACGTGCACGGGGATCAAAGGCACGAGCGCTAGCGACTCGCTCAGCACCTCCTGGTCGCGCCCGTTCAGCGCGTGGATCTGGAACAGGAAGTCGCTGGCACCGGCCAGCTGGTATGACAGGACGCAGTCGACGTCGAACACCCTGGACTTGCCCTGCGCCGCGCCAGCGTTCGGCGCATCGGGAGCAGGGGTTGCGGTGGAGGCGCCTTGCGCCGGGGCCTGGGCGGTGTCGGGCAGTTCAACGGTGGAGGTCATGTTGTGAATCTGGCGTGGGTTTGGAGACAGCGTGCATTGCAACGCACCGACACGCGGCGGGCCATCGGCCCGGCACTGACTCGGAAGTAGGACAACATCGCAGCACCGTTGCCGAGTGCACCAACCGCATGCCTTCAGCCCATGACACCACTGCTCATGCTGCCTTCATGACCCACCCCGAAAGCGCCACGCGCCGCATGGCACCGCCCACGCTGGGGGTGGCCTGCGCACTCGCGCTCGGGGCGGCCGTGTCGCTCGGGCTGGCGCGCTTCTCGTATGCCCTGCTGTTGCCGCCGATGCGTGCGGACCTGGGCTGGAGCTACCTGACGGCCGGCACCATGAACACCGTCAACGCGGCCGGCTACCTGATCGGCGCGGTGCTGGCGCCAAAGTGGATGCGGCGCTTCGGCGCGCGCACGGTGCTGCTCGCGGGGGGCGCGGCGGCGGCGCTGCTGCTGGCGGGCCACGGGCTCGTGACAACGGATGCGCCGCTCTACGCGCTGCGCCTGCTGACCGGCGTGGCCAGCGCCGCCACCTTCGTTGCCGGCGGGCTGCTGGCCGCGCGGCTGGTCGGCCCCCACGCCCCTGTGGCGGGCCGCCCGGCACCCGCTGCGGGCCTGGTGCTGGGCATCTACTACGGCGGCGTGGGCGCCGGCATCGTGGCGTCCGCGTTGCTGGTGCCGCCGCTGAGCGCGCTCGCACAAGCGCACGCATGGCAATGGGCCTGGGTGGCGCTCGGGGTCTGTGCCGCAGCCGCCACGGCCGTGACAGCCGGCGGTACGCGGCACCTCGCCGATGCGCACGGCAGCGCCCCGGCGCGTGCCGCCGCACCGCACCGCTGGCAACAGTTCGGCTTCGCCCTGGCGTCGTACTTCCTGTTCGGTCTTGGCTACATCGGCTACATGACCTTCGTGGTGACGCTGCTGCGCGAACAGCGCCTGGCGAGCGGCACGATCACGGTGTTCTATGCCTTGCTCGGCGTGGCGGTGATGGCCTCGTCGTGGCTGTGGGCCGGCCTGCTGCAACGCCACCGCGGCGGCGGCGCGATGGGCCGGCTCGATGTGCTGCTGGCGGTGGCCACGCTGCTGCCCGTGCTCAGCAGCCACCCGGTCGCGGTGTTCGCATCGGGCCTGCTGTTCGGCGGGGTCTTCCTGTCGGTCGTCGCATCGACCACCGCACTGGTGCGCCACAACCTGCCGCCAGCGGCGTGGCCCGGCGGCATCAGCGCGTTCACCACGGTGTTCGCGGCCGGGCAGATCGTCGGGCCGAGCCTGGTCGGGTGGGTGGCCGACGGCACGGGCGGCCTGCGCACCGGCCTGGCGGTGTCGGCCCTTGTTCTGGGCGTGGGCGCGTTGCTGGCCTGGGGGCAGAAGCCGCTGGCGCCGTCGGCCTAAGACGCGAGGCCGAGGAAGCTGCCGATGCGCCCCAGTTCGTGCTTCAGCGCCAACCGAAATGCAGCGTCGCGCGGGGCCTTGCCAACGGTGTAGCCGCAGTCGGCCTGAAGTTCACCCGCCACGACGCTCAGGTTGCCCCAGCCGATGACCTGATCGCGCCACAGCAGCGGCAGTGCGTAGTAGCCGCGCACGCGCTTTGGTGCCGGCGTGTAGGCCTCGAAACGGTAGGCCCAGCCCCACAGCAGCTCGAAGCGCCGGCGGTCCCACACGACCGGGTCGAACGGCGAGAGCAGGCGCACCGACTCGCTCGCGGCATGGCGCCGGGACGCAGGGTTTTCGCCGTCGGGCCAGTACCAGGTCACGCCGTCGACCACGGCCCGCGGCAGCCGCGCCTTGGCCCGCGCCAGTGCGGCACGGCGGCCGTCGGCCCACTGCGGCGCACCCGAGCGCAGGTGGCTGACCAGTTCGCTCAGCGAACGCATCGGCAACGGGGCGTACTTGTTCACGACCACGTCGACCAGCGCATCGAGCGCCGCTTCGGGGTCGGGCGCCGGCGCGTGCGTCTCGCGCGCTGCGTACAGCCGCACGCCGCCCTCGCGCCGCGCAATGCGCAGCAATCCGCGGTAGTGCATGGCGTCGAGGAGTTGCGTGCTGGCGTTGGACGAGCCGCCGAACCAGTTGGTGGCCTTGCCGTGGGCGAACCGCGCGTCGACTTCGCGCGGGTGCACCACGCCGCGCTCGCGCACGAACGCCAGCACGGCCTCGGCCTGCGCCCGTCGCGCGGCCGGCCACACGGTGCGCGCCGTGCGCGGGTGCATCAAGGCATGCGTGGCGCGCGGCACGAAGCCGTAGTTGACGAAGAAGTCTTCTTCGATGCCGAGCTTCGCGTAGCGCCGTTCCAGGTCACCGGCGCGGTAGTTCGCGACGCGGTGGCGCAGCAGCAGGTCTTGCGCGCGCGCCGGGGCGCGGATCGGGTCGGCCTGAACGAAGCCGAGCCTGGCAATGGCCTTCGGGAGCGTCGTCGGCTTGAAGAGGCTGCGCGCCACGGCATAGCGCCGCAGGTCATCGGTGGTGGTCGGCATGGCGTGATGATGCTCCGTGCCGGTACACGCTTCGGCGTTCGCCCGGAGGGCGCCTCAGGCGCGCGCCAACGCGCTGCTCACGACGCGGTTGCGCCCCTGGCGTTTGGCAGCGTAAGGGGCTTTGTCGGCATGCGAGATCACCTGCGCCGCCGTACTGGCGCCAACGCTCGCCACGCTGTGCCGGCCGATGCTGCAGGTCAGCGCCACGGCGTAGCCGTCGTGCTCGATGGGGATGGCCGGCACGGCCGCGTGCAGGCGCGCGGCCCCCACGGCCACACCGGCCGCTTCGATGCCCGGAAGCGGCACCGCGAACTCTTCGCCGCCGAAGCGCGCATCGGTGATGCTCAGGCGTGCGAGCTACTGCACGCGCGCTTCGAGCTCGGCACGGGCGTTGGCTGCGGCCCAGTCGTCGTCGTACACGGCGTGCGAGGCGCGAATGATGTGGATCGCGCACACGACCGACGCGCAACCGATGAACAGGTATTGCGCCCAGCAAGAGCCATGTCGGGATGTCGGTCCATCGGCGTCGTGCGAACCGACTTGAGTCACGACCGAGACGCGGATGTGACAAGGGCGACCCGCCGGTCGCCCTTGTCACGCAGTCGAATCCGGCCGCTTCGCGACCACCGGGTTTACAGCCCGGCCGCTGCCCGCAGCGCTTGTTCCTTCTGGCTTCGGCCGGCGCTGCGCGCCTTGACTTCGCTGCGCGAAGTCAGCCTCTCGCCGCAAGGCGAATGGGCCGCTTCGCGACCACCGGGCTTACAGCCCGGCCGCTGCCCGCAGCGCATTCGCCTTGTCAGTCCGCTCCCAGGTGAACTCGGGCTCCTCGCGGCCGAAGTGGCCGTAGGCTGCCGTCTTCTCGTAGATGGGGCGCAGCAGGTCGAGCATCAGGATGATGCCCTTGGGGCGCAGGTCGAAGTGCTCTTGCACCAGCGCGGAGAGCTTCTCGTCCGACATCACGCCGGTGCCTTCGGTGTAGACCGTGACGTTCATCGGGCGAGCCACGCCGATGGCGTAGGCAACCTGGATCTGGCACTGCCGCGCCAGGCCCGCGGCTACGATGTTCTTCGCCACGTAGCGCGCAGCGTAAGCGGCCGAGCGGTCGACCTTGCTCGGGTCTTTGCCCGAGAACGCGCCGCCGCCGTGCGGGCAGGCGCCGCCATAGGTGTCGACGATGATCTTGCGGCCGGTCAGGCCGCAGTCGCCCTGCGGGCCGCCGACGACGAAACGGCCGGTCGGGTTGATCAGGTACTTGGTGTCCTTCAGCCATTCCTTCGGAAGCACCGGCTTGATCAGCGTCTCGATGATGGCCTCAACGAACGACGCCTTCATCTTGGTCGCGGTCTCGCTCTGGTCGGGGTCGTGCTGGGTCGAGAGCACGACGGTGTCGATCGAGTGCGGCTTGCCGTCCACATAACGCATCGTGACCTGGCTCTTCGCGTCGGGGCGCAGGAACGGCAGGCGGCCGTCCTTGCGCAACTGCGCCTGGCGCTCGACGAGGCGGTGCGCATAGTAGATAGGCGCGGGCATCAGCTCGGGGGTTTCGTCGCAGGCGTAGCCAAACATCAGGCCCTGGTCACCGGCACCGATGTTCAGGTGGTCGTCGCTCGCGTGGTCCACGCCCTGGGCGATGTCGTTGCTCTGCTTGTCGTAGCAGACCATCACCGCGCAGCCCTTGTAGTCGATGCCGTACTCGGTGTTGTCGTAGCCGATGCGCTTGATGGTGTCGCGCGCGACCTGGATGTAGTCGACGTGCGCGTTCGTCGTGATCTCGCCGGCCAACACCACGAGGCCGGTGTTGCACAACGTTTCGGCGGCCACACGCGAGCGCGGGTCCTGCTTGAAGATCGCGTCGAGAATGGCGTCGGATACCTGGTCGGCGACCTTGTCGGGGTGGCCTTCGGAGACAGACTCGGATGTGAAAAGGAAATCGTTCGACACTTTTAAACTCCTGTAGGTGGATGACAAATCAGACAACTCGCGTTGCCGGACTGACCTTTCGGAGATGCGGCGAACGCTTTAGCAGAATTTTTGAATCGCCCCGCAAGTAGTTCATAACTCGGCGATGCCCGAATTATAAAGACATGCTCACCCTGTTTCGCTGGTTCGCCCGATGGCCGCTGTGGCTTCTTCACGCCGTGGGCGCGTTGCTGGGCTGGCTCACCTTCTGGGCCTCGCCCTCGTACCGCGCCCGCTTCCGCGCCAACGTGGCGCAGGCCGGCATCTGCTCTGCCGATGCACGCCCGGCCATCGCCCACGCCGGGCGCATGCTGATGGAGCTGCCGTTTCTGTGGCTGCGGCCTGCCGGTGAAGCGATTCGCCCCCGGCTCGACTGGCAAGGCGAGGCGCTGCTCACCGAGGCGCTCGCGCGCGGCAAGGGCATCCTGCTGCTGACGCCGCACATGGGCAGCTTCGAGGTCACGGCGCAGGCCTGCGCGCAGAGTTTCGCGGCCGAGTTCGGGCCGATCACCGTGCTGTTCCGCCCGGCGCGCAAGGCCTGGGTGCGGGCGCTGATGGACGGCTCGCGCGAACGCCCCGGCGTGACCACCGCGCCGGCCACACTGGCCGGCGTGCGCCAGATGATCCGCGCGCTGCGGCGCGGCGAGGCGGTGGGCCTGCTGCCCGACCAAGTGCCGCCCGACGGCATGGGCGTGTGGGTGCCGTTCTTCGGCAAACCGGCCTACACGATGACGCTGGCAGCGCGCCTGGTACAGCAGACCGGTGCCACGCCACTGCTGATCTGGGGCGAGCGGCTGCCGCGTGGCGCGGGCTTTCGGGTGCAGGTCTCGGCGTTGCCCGAGGCGCTGCCTTTGGCCGACCCCACTCAGGCAGAATCCGCCGCGGTCATCAACCGGGCGATGGCGCAGTTGATCCGCCAATGCCCGCAACAGTACCTGTGGGGCTATCACCGCTACAAGACACCCCGGTCCGTAACAAAGGCCGCATGACGCGGCGGCCCGAGTGCCGGCTACTGCAGAAGAACAAGAGGATTGACCGTTGGGCGCTCGACTCCTGCTGGCCCTGCTCTGGGTGCTGCACTGGCTGCCGCTGGCGGTGCAGGCGTGGCTCGGGCGCGGCCTGGGGCGGCTGCTGTACGCCACCGCGGGCACGCGCCGCCGCATTGCGCTGCGTAACGTGGAACTGTGTTTGCCCGAACAGACTCGCGCGCAACGTGAGTTGCTGGTGCGCGGGAACTTCCTGTGGCTGGGGCGCAGCATCCTGGAGCGCGGGTTGCTGTGGTATGCGTCGCCGGCGCGTCTCAAGCGCTTGATCCATGTCGAAGGCGACGTGCAACTCGCCGAGCGCAGCGACCAGCCCGTGATGTGGCTGGTGCCGCACTTCATGGCGCTCGACGTGGCCGGCGTGAGCGTGTTGCTGTTCCAGAAGCGCAAGGGCATCTCGATCTATCAAGCGCAGAGCAACGCGGTGATGGACGCCGCGATCAGGCGCGGGCGGCTGCGGCTGGGCAATGCCGAAATCTTCCCGCGCGACGATTCGGCCAAGGCCTTGCTGCGCGCCATTCGCCGGGGCGATGCGTTCTTCAACCTGCCCGACATGGACTTCGGCGAGCGCGACGCCGCCTTCGTTCCCTTCTTCGGCGTTTCGACCGCAACCCTGCTGGCGCCTTCGCGGCTGGCGCGCGCACTGGGCATGATCGTGCAGCCGGTCGTCGCCGAAACGCTACCCGGCGGGCAGGGCTACCGCGTGCGCTTCCTGGCGCCGTGGACGAGCTTTCCGAGCGACGACGCGCTGGCCGACACGGCCGCGATGAACCGCTGGATCGAGACCGAGATTCGCGCCAACCCGGCGCAGTACCTGTGGGTGCACAAGCGCTTCAAGACGCGGCCGCCCGGCGCGCCGCCGATCTATTGATGGGCTCTTGCCGCGCGCTCTCGCCACGCTCTTGCAACTTCATCGCGCGGCGATAATCTCTTCATGAATCTGCGCTTCACCAAGATGCAGGGCGCCGGCAACGACTTCGTCGTGCTCGACGCCACGCGCGAGCCGCTGCTGCTCACCGACACGCAGTTGCGCGTGCTCGGCGACAGGCGCTTCGGTGTGGGGGCGGATCAGATCCTCGTCATTGAGCGCAGCCACACGCCGAACGTCGACTTCCGCTACCGCATCTTCAACGGCGGCAGCGGTGACGAGGTCGAGCATTGCGGCAACGGCGCGCGCTGCTTCGTGCGCTACGCGCGCGACAAGGGCCTGACCGACAAGCGCCTGCTGCGCGTCGAGACCGTGAACAACCTGCTCGTGCTCGAAATGCAGCCCGACGGCCGCGTTTGCGTCGACATGAACGTGCCGGTGTTCGAACTCGACCGCGTGCCATTCGATGCCGGTGGCCTGGCCGCGCACGACGTGAACGGCTTCGCGCTGTGGCCTGTGGATGTGGCCGGCAAGCGCTGCGAGCTGGCCGTGCTGTCGATGGGCAACCCGCACGCGGTGCAGGTGGTGCCGAACGTCGACCTCGCGCCGGTCGAGGCCGAGGGCGCGCTGATCGGCGCGCATGCGCGCTTCCTGAAAGGCGTGAACGCCGGCTTCATGCAGATCGTGAGCCGCACCGACATTCGCCTGCGCGTGTTCGAGCGCGGCGCCGGCGAGACGCTGGCCTGTGGCACGGGCGCATGCGCAGCCGTGGTGGCCGGCATTCGCATGGGGCGGCTCGATGCGCGCGTGGACGTAGCAGCGCGCGGCGGCCGCCTCACCATCGAATGGGGCGGCGGTGCGCACGACCATGTGCTGATGACCGGCCCGGCCGAGACCGTGTTCGAAGGCGAAATCGAGCTGTGAACATCGGCCGATCAAGAGCAACCCACAGGCAACCTAGAAGCAACCCATGACCCACCCGACCGGCGTGCAAGGCATCACCGAGAACGACATCGCGAACTACCTGGCCAACACGCCGGGCTTCTTCGAGCGCCATGCCGAGTTGCTCGGTGCGGTGCAGCTCACCAGCCCGCACGGCCAGCGTGCCGTGTCGCTGCAAGAGCGGCAGATGGAGATGCTGCGCGACAAGATCAAAGGCCTGGAGGGCAAGATCATCGAGATGATTCGCTTCGGGCAAGACAACCTCGTCATCACCGACAAGCTGCACCGCTGGACCCGCACGCTGATGCGCACGCCGAACCCCGGCGAACTGCCCGCCGTGCTGGTGCGCGAGCTGCTGTCCCAGTTCATGATTCCGCAGGGCGGCATCCGCGTCTGGAGCGCACAGCCGGTGTTCGCCGACATGCCGTTCGCGCGCCCGGTGAGCGACGACGTCAAGAGCTTCGCCGGCAGCCTGACCTCACCCTATTGCGGCGTGAACTCGGGCTTCGAAGCGGCGCAGTGGCTCGACGAGCCGGGAGCGGCCCTGTCGCTCGCGATGATCCCTTTGCGCGTGGCCAGCGCGCCCGGCGCGGCCGACGCAGGCGCTGCTGCCGGCGCCACCTTCGGCATGCTGGTGCTCGCCTCACCCGACGCGGCGCGCTACACCGCCGACATGGGCACCGAGTTCCTGCAGCGCATCGGCGAGCTGACGTCGGCCGCACTGTCGCGCGTGCTCGCCACGCCGGCCTGAGCGGCGCTGGACCTGCGGCCCCGAATCAGCGGCCCAGAACGAGCGGCCAACAACACCATGGCCGACACCCCCGCCCTCGACGACGACATCGAGCGCCACCTCGTGCACCTGCGCGTCGAGCGGCGCCTGGCCGCACGCACGCTGGCCATGTACCGCGAGGCCTTCCAGCGCCTGCAGGCGCGCACTGCCGACACACCGGTGGCACTGCGCACGGTGCAAACCCACCACGTGCGGCGCTGGGCCGCGCAGATGCATGGCCAGGGCCTGGCCTCGCGCAGCATCGCGATTGTGCTGTCGGCCTGGCGCGGCCTCTACCGCTGGCTCGGGCGGGACGGCCTCGTCGCACTGAACCCCGTCTCCGGCGTGCGCGCACCGAAGGCCGCGAAGCCGCTGCCGAAGGCCTTGTCGGTCGACCACGCGATGGCACTGGCCGATGCGCCACCCGCGACCGAAGCGGGGGCAACGAACCCGCTGATCGCGGCACGCGACCAGTGCATCGTCGAGTTGCTGTATGGCTGCGGCCTGCGCGTGGGCGAACTCACCGGCCTGGACGCCGCGCCGGGCCCAGGTGCGGCCGGCTGGATCGACGCGGCCGACGCCAGCGCGCACGTGCTCGGCAAGGGCAGCAAGCGGCGCAGCGTGCCGGTCGGGCAAGCCGCGCTCGCAGCACTCGGCCAGTGGTTGCGCGTGCGTGCGCAGATGGCCGCTGCAGATGAGACTGCGCTCTTCGTCAGCAACCGCGGCACGCGCCTGAGCGCCAGCCAGGTGCGCTCGGGCTTGAAAGCACGAGCCCTGCGCGCCGGCCTGCCCACGCACGTGCACCCGCACATGCTGCGGCACTCTTTTGCCACGCATCTGCTGCAATCAAGCGGCGACTTGCGGGCGGTGCAGGAGCTGCTGGGCCACGCCAACATCACCACCACGCAGGTCTACACCCGGCTCGACTTCGGCCACCTGTCGAAGGTGTACGACGCGGCGCACCCGCGCGCCAAACGCAAGACCTGATGCGATGAGCAACGACCGATGAAGACCATCACCCTGCGCCCCGGCAAGGAGCGCTCGCTGCAAAAGCGCCACCCGTGGGTGTTCGAAGGCAGCGTTGCGAGCGGCCGGGCCGACGCCGGCGAAACCGTGCGCGTGGCCGCCAGCGACGGCAGCTTCCTCGCCTGGGCGTCGTACAGCCCGCAGTCGATGATCCGGCTGCGGGCCTGGAGCTTCGATGAGGCCGAGCGCATCGACGCCGCGTTCTTCGAGCGGCGCATAGAGGCCGCGCTCGCGCTGCGCCTGCGTCTGCCGATTGAGAGCGACGCCATGCGCCTGATCCATGGTGAGGCCGACGGCCTGCCCGGCCTGATCGTCGACCGCTATGCCGACACGCTCAGCGCGCAGTTCCTGTCGGTCGGTGCCGAGCGCTGGAAGAGCGTCATCGCCGATCAGCTGCTGCGCGCGACGAACCTCACGCGCCTGTACGAGCGCAGCGACGCGAGCAATCGAAAGCTCGAAGGCCTGGAGCCGGTGAGCGGCTGGCTGCGCGGCAGCGGCGCAACCGATGTGGTGATACGCGAGCACGCGTGGCGCTTGACGGTGGATGTAGCGCACGGTCACAAGACCGGCTTCTACCTCGACCAGCGTGACAACCGGAAGCGCTTTGCCGATGCGGTGCAGCACTTCGGTGTGCGCAACGTGCTCAACTGCTATTGCTACACGGGCGGCTTCAGCGTGGCCGCGTTCGCTGCGGGCGCGGCACACGTGACGAGCGTCGATTCATCGGGCCCGGCGCTGGAACGCGCCAGCGCGCACGTCGCGTTGAACGGCTTCGATGCAGCGAGTCACGAAACGCTCGACGCCGACGTGAACCAGACCCTGCGCACGCTGCAGGGTGCCAGCCGCCGCTTCGACGCCATCGTGCTCGACCCACCCAAGTTCGCGCCCACCGTTGCCCATGCCGAGCGCGCGGCACGGGCCTACAAAGACATCAACCGCCTCGCCTTCATGCTGCTGGCGCCGGGCGGCCTGCTCTTCACGTTCTCGTGCTCGGGCGGCATCAGCGCCGACCTGTTCCACAAGATCGTGGCGGGCGCGGG
>Ga0209724_1001818_pt1 | contig 18922 bp, 21 predicted proteins | sample grotaG_FD_184143 | JGI IMG/M metagenome (GOLD analysis project Ga0209724, IMG submission 184143) | Glacier valley bacterial and archeal communities from Borup Fiord, Nunavut, Canada, to study Microbial Dark Matter (Phase II) -... | ecosystem: Environmental > Aquatic > Freshwater > Ice > Glacier ...
TGATTTCAAAGGTCTGGTCGCCAAAATACTCCACGATGCGGCGGGCCAGCTTGGGGCCGACCCCGGACACTCGAGCCTCCAGGTAAGCCATAATCCCGTCTGCGGTCAGCTCGAGCGCGTCCAAATTCTTGAGTAGCAGTTGCACCACCTTGTACTGGTAGCCGTACTGCGGGTGGGTCTGCATGATGACCTCAGCATCGAAGCGGTCGCCTTTTTCAATGGGCGGCATCGAGCCAATCAGGGTCGCGTCGTCGTCACTTCCACCCATACTTGAGGAGTCGGCACTCGAGAGTTCGGCGCTGAGGATGGTGAAGCCGTTCTCGCCCCGGTAGCGCACTTTATGGGCCACGCCGGAAACTCTGAGGGTGGGGAGGTCGTGGGCCATTACGCTTTTAGCGTAGCATAGCCAGAGGTGGAAAACCGACCCCTAAACGACGCTGAGCAAGGGTGAAGTGTACGCATCAAGGTCCACACTTTCATTTCGCAAAATGCGCTCGTAGACCGCTAATAAGTCCGAGTCGCTCGAGCCTTTGGCGAAAAATCTGAAGGCTGAAGTTGCAAGGTAAGGTTTTTCTAGCTCAAAGGTCAGCCAGCGCCGCCCCTCAGCTTCGGCAACCTGCCCTGTGGTATTGGAACCACCGAAAATGTCCACCACTAGGTCATTCGGGTCGGTCAAAAATCGGATGAAAAATTCGGGGAGTTTTGCCGGAAACCGGGCAGGATGACCCTTCAGACCCAGACGTTTGCAACCGTTCAGGTATGGGCCACTGGCTTCGCTGTTGGCAATCTGAAGAAGGTTGGAAGGAATGGAACCGCCGTTATCGCGTGCAAAGGCAGAACTGATATCGTGTCCTGAGGGGCGTTCTTTGGGCGTGTAGTAAGCGTCTGGGTTAGATAGCAGCTTTTTCATACGGTCGCTGTATTCACCCAATACCTTGGTCACGTTGGCTTTAGGCCACTCGGTTTTGCTAAACCACCACACGGTATTAACCGCGTCTTTGGCCCGCAGTTTGCGTTTGTTGACCCATTCGATAGGACTGGGCAGTTTTGACGGGTTGAACCAGTAAAAATCCTCGGCCAGATGAAAGCCTAAGTCATCGCACAGGCGCAGCAAAATACGAAAGTTATACAGGCTTCTGACTGGAACGCCCCGCTGATAAGCTCCGCCCAAATCCAACACGAAACTCCCATCGGCACGCAGTTTCTGGTGAACCACTCGAGCGAACTCAACCAGCCAGTCTACGTAGTTGGCTTCGTCCCTGTTGCCATATTCTTTGGGGCGTAGAAGCGCAAAAGGTGGGCTGGTGAGAACCAGATTCACACTGCTATCTTCCAGACCCTGCAACAGCTCGAGCGAATCTCCACAGTAAGCCGCCCCTCGAGTGGTGAAGTACGACGGCGTAAATGTGGGAGAAAGGGAAGGTACGAGTGGACGCATCACAACAAAGGATAGCATAGAGAATGAAACGTATCGTCTGACTACTTATAGAGTGTAGACCTATAGTCTTCTTTCTATAACGCTAAAGGACATGACCCAACCCGCAGCACGTCAAATCCTCGCAGGCAATCTCCGAAAGTTGCGAGCGCAGCGGGGACTCTCGCAAGAAGCATTAGCCGATTTGGCCGGACTCCACCGCACCTACGTCAGCTCTGTGGAGCGCCAAGAGCGCAATATCTCCATTGACAACATCGAAAAACTCGCCTACGCGCTCGAGGTGGACTTGCCTGCGCTGGTCACGCCATGAGTGAAGCCCACTTTGAGGCCCACCCAGACCTGCTCGAGCTACAAGCGCTCATGCCTTATATTCGAGAATTTCAGGTTATTGCATCCAGACACGGGATAGACGACATCTTTCAGGATAATGGGGGGAAGGTGCTCCAACTGGCCCTGACTTTGGGAATTAAAACCAATCTGGCTCGCATGGGCAATGATGCTACGGACGCGCTGGGACAGGAGTACGAACTCAAGACCGTAAACGCTCGAAAAACGAGCAGTTTTTCCACTCATCACCACCTCAACCCCGTCATTCTGGCCAAATACCGCAAAGTTCCGTGGATATTTGCCGTTTATATGGGTATCGAGCTTCAATCCATTTATCTGGTGCGTCCTGCTGACCTCGAGTCTTACTTTTTACACTGGGAAACCAAGTTGAAAACAGAAGTGAAGGACCACATCAACAATCCCAAAATCTCAGTTAACCATGTGAGGGCTGTGGGTAAGCTGCTTTATCAGGTTCCAGTCGAAATCCCTCAATCTGGGGTACTCTTCGAGAGTTCAGACGTTGAAACTTGAAATTTTGTATAAGCCAAAATAGTGTGTAGGCACGAAACATCAGGCGTTCGCTCGAGCTAGGCGCTTTGCTGACCGCCCAGAAAAGTGTCTATGTAGTAAGACACCCCATCCATAAACGGGCGGGTCCACTGAAGCAGCAAGAAAGTGGTCACGTAGAGCGCCAGTGGACCCAGCGCGATGAAAGCGAAGTAGAGACCTGCGAAAAAATTGAGGCTGAGCACCGCGATTACTCCGCCCAGCGCTCCCCGGACAATCAGGGAATAAATCAAAAGCAGGGACAGTGCGCCCTGCAAGATTTGAGCGGCAGTGAACCAGAGAGCTAGCTTCTTACTCAACTCGAGCAGGCCCACGCGTCCCTTTGCGCGGCGGGCAAATTGCCCAGTGACCCCGCGAACCCAGGTTTTGACCCGCTCGAGTCCAATCCAGTTGGCAGCGACCAGTGGAAGATTAAAGGCTGCAAAAAGCAGGGTGGAGATGAGCAACGCGCTTTTGAGCGAGTCAGACAGAGGATAGATAGGCGACACCGTTCCCTGAGAAAAATTGGATATGGGACCCAAAAAGGCCAGTAGAAAGGTGAGAAACGCGACCATTCCGAAGGCGGGGAAGAGGAAAACACCCACCGAGAGAACGCCTAGAGCCACTCCGAAGGCAGCGGGCACAGCAGGTCCCAGCAAAAGGCAAATCACGATAACCCCAATGTAGAGGGCAGGGAGCCACTGCCCTACACTCAGCCAGCGCCGAATGCTCGAGCTGATATCGTCGAGCGTGACCGAGTTGATGTTGTCGCCGTAGGTCCAAGCGGCGACCCCGCCAAACCAACTTTTGAGCGACTTCAGAAACAGGAAAAATACCGTGCCAATGCCTGCGCTGAGCAGTCCTACGGCAATGGAGCCAAATTTGACCAGGCTCACGTTTCCCGAACCCAGGCTGCCGATATTCTGGCTCGAGATGGGGAAAAGCAAAATCCACACCCCGGCCAGCAGGGCCAGACCCGCGCCCAGAGCAACGACGATTTGATACACGCTTAGCCCCTTGCCAATGGCTTCACTGGCGGGCATGGTCAGGTTCTCGGTCATGCCTTCATGATAGCTCAGGGTTCTCAGAGGTCTGTCAAGAATTTATCACTCGAGCGGACGCCTGCGGCGAGGTTGTGAAGAGTGGAGAATGGGTTATCGGTTATCGGTTATCAGTTATCAGTTATCAGTTAGCTCGAGCCTGAAATTATCCTGCCACACGGTCCCAAGCTCATTGCTCATTGCTCACGGCAAAAAGCCGCGCTCCTCGAGCAGTTTACGAGCGTGAAACAGAATCAAACTGGTATTCCCATCCACGATTTCTCCGCGCTCGAGCATTCCGTAAACCTCGCTGGGTTCGAGCAGCACCCGCTCGAGTAATTCGGTGGCTTCGTGGTGGGTTTCGCCCAGCGTCACCCCATAAGCCACAAACGGATAAAAGACCGACCCACTCGAGGCGGGCGCGTGGTAGTAACCGGGCAGAGCAATCCACTCGAGGGCCACTCCCCCCGCTTCCTCGAGCAGCTCGCGGGCAGCGGCCTGGGTGGGTTCCTCGCCTGCGTCAATGGCTCCGGCGGGCATCTCGAGAATGTAGCGCTGGAGTGGATAGCGGTACTGCCGAATCATCACCAGTTGGCCCTCCTCGGTGACGGGCAGGGTGTAAACCGCGCCACGCCCTCTGGGACGCAGAAAATAGTCGTACTCTTTACCCAAATGAGTGAGCACCTTATCCTGGCGCAGCCCGTAAGGACCGGGCAAAACGTCGCTCGAGTGCAGGGTTTTCCAGGGTTGCTCGGGGTCAGGAACGAGGGTGTCCCAATTGGGATGTCTGGTTTTAGGAAGTTTGGTTTCAGGAAGCTTGGTCATAGGTGTCCTTGTGATGAGTAATGTCTTGGACAGAGCGGCACCTCTCGGGCCTGTCCGCGAGCTAAAGTCCGATTGGCGAGGTCTTGAAGCTAGAAAAGGGTGTAGTGGGTTGTCCGCTCGAGCCTTTTGGCGCACGGCTCGAGCGGCGAGAATTTATCTTCGGTATCCTAGCGCTCCTGCACACTTCTAACAGCGTTCCTGATACTAAAACTATAGAAAGCTGTCCCAGCCTATCTCGAGCGGATATTCCGAAATCTGGTCTACCGCGAGGCAGATGAGTTGGGGTTAAATTGCCCGCCTTGCCCCCGGCCCCCGACCCGGAAAGCTGTTGCAGGCTCGAGGTTTTTAGGCTCGAGATTATGAGTTGGCGCGAGTTTTTCGACTTTCTTTTCATCTCGAGCGGGTTACACTGACCCTATGGTGTTTTCACTGTTTTCTAGAGGGGTGGCCTTGACCCTCGGCCTGAGCGCGTGTGGTCTGAACGTTGCTCTGGCACAGGGCGACGTGAACGACCCCACCCAGATTTCCGTGCCCAACGAGCGGCCCTCCCCGCCGCCGATTATCAAACCGCTGGACTGGAAGAACGTTCCCGAAATCGTGGGTAGCCAGATTGGTGCGCCCAGAGTGGGCCTTTACGCGGGCTTCACCCGGCTGGTGTTCGACCTGCCCAAAGGCACCGCCAACCTGGGCAACGTCAAGGTCACGAATGACGCGGGTGGCTTCTCCCTCGAGTTCAGCGGTGTGTTTGCGCCCCCGCTCTCGAGCCGGGGAACTCCCACGCTAGCCGACATGACCAAAGCCAGATTGCGGGTTTTGAGCGATGTGTCGCCCGAACTCTCGAGCTGGACCCTGAGCAGCGGTCAGTACGGCACGGTGGCTACGGTCAAGGTGCCCTATGGGGTGCGCCCCAACAGCGGCGGTTACAAGCTGCTCATCTTGCCCAGCGACGCCGAGTCTCCCAACGACCGGGTGGTGCTCGACCTCGGTCCAGCCTACGCCAACCGCCAGCCCGTGCCGCTCGAGCAATACTGGGTCGCGCCCTTTCCGGCGGGGACCAAAATCGTGCTCGACCCTGGCCATGGCGGCACCGACCCTGGAGCCATCGGTGCGGTGCTCGAGAAGGCAACCAACCTCAGGATGGGCCTGCTGGTGCGCGACCTGCTCATCGCTGCTGGGGCCGAGGTGCTGATGAGTCGCCAGGATGACCGGGTGTTCAGCAAGAACAAACCCGCTGATTTGTTAGCCAGAGCTATGCTGGGAAAAGCGCCCCAGACGCTGTTCGTGAGCCTGCATGTCAACGCGATGCCCAAGCAGAACTACCTGCGCGGTTACGGCGTCGAGACTTGGTGGTATCCCAACCACCCGGAAAGTTTGCGGCTGGCCCAGACCATCGAAAAAGCGGTGCTCGAGCAGACCGGGGCCTTCCCCAGACAGGTCAACAGCGCCTCGTTAGCGGTGCTGCGCCAGTCCGAAATTCCGGCGTCCCTGGTCGAAATCGGCTTTACCAGCCATCCGGTGGACGGCGAAAATTTAAAAAACGACAATTACCTCGAGCGGGTCGCGCTGGGGGTGGCCACGGGCATTCGCAATTTTGTAGGCTCGAGCAGGGTCCCCGACGTTTTGCCGACGGCGGTCCCCAGCAAGTTGCCTGCGGCTCCAGCCTCGCCTTCATTGCCTGTGCCGGATAAATTGCCAGGGACTTGAGAGGGTAAATGTCGGCTCGAGTGTGAAATGAATTGATGTGTAGGGGCGCAACGCTTGCGCCCTTTTTTGATGTCGCTCGAGCGGGAAGGAAGGGCGAGTTGCGGACAGGCCCGATAGGCGGCGAGGCCCGGTAGGCGAGCAGGCCCGGTAGGTGCCGTTTTGCTCAAGACGTGCCGTTCTCGCCAAGACGTGCCGCTTTGTCCAAGACGCCACTCGCCCCTACGAAATTCTGGGATTGGGTGTTTCGCTCGAGCGGGAGAGAGGGCGCAAGCTGTCTTGGACAAAACAGCACCTACCGGGCTTGTCCGCTTGCGCCTCCACAGAGTTTGGAATTTTTCTGCTTGCCCAAGTCTCAAACCGGCTCTTTCTCTTCCGTATAAACCTCGAGATTGAGCGCTCTGAGGCCGCTTTCCGAGGCTACCTCGAGTCCTTCCTCGTAGCCCGCGTCCAGATAGCGCACCACGCCTATTCCGGTGTCGGCCTGCTGGGTGCGCTCGAGCCGCCGCGCCGCCTCAAAGGTGCCGTCGGCCACGCAGGTGAGTCCGCTCGAGGTCATGTATCCGGCGTAGCCCCCGCCGCCGGAGTGAATCGCCACCAAATCAGCGCCATTGGCGGTGTTGAGCAGCGCGTTCAGAAGCGGCCAGTCGGACACCGCGTCGGTGCCGTCGCGCAAATTCTCGGTCATGATGTTGGGATGGGCCATCGAACCCGCGTCTAAGTGGTCCCTCGAGAAGGCCACCGGAGCCTTGAGGTCGCCACGGGCCACGGCGGCGTTGACCTCGAGCGCCACCTGGGTGCGTTCGCCGTGTCCCAGCCACGCGGTGCGGGCCGGAAGCCCCTGTACCGGGACGTTGGCCCGCGCCGCCTTCACCCAGCGCTGCACTTTGGGGCGGTGTGGAAACAGGCGCAGAAGGAGTTCGTCTATCCACTCGATGTCCGAGGGGTCGCCGCTCAGCGCCACCCAGCGAAAGGGTCCGATGCCCTGACTGAAGAGTGGACGCAGGTACGCCTCGGTGAACACCTTGATGCCAAAGCCGTCAGGGAAGCCGTGGTCCCTTGCCTGGGAGCGCAGGTTGTTGCCGTAGTCGAACACGATGGCCCCTCGAGATTTCAACTCGAGCAGGGCCTGCACATGCTTTACCATCGTGTCTTTGGAAAGCCGGGTCAGCTCGTCTGGACTCGAGACCCGCATCTGGGCCGCTTCCTCGAGCATCACACCCTGCGGTTGGTAGCCGTGTAGAGCGTCGTGAGCGCTGGTCATGTCGGTCACGATATCAGGGAGAATTCCACGCTCGAGCAGGGTTTCAAGCAGCGTCACCGCGTTGCCCACCCAGGCTACCGAGAGCGTTCGTCCAGCGGCTCGAGCACTCTGACACCGCTCGAGGGCTTGGTCTAAGTCCTCGAGCACCTCGTCCACCAAACCGGCTTTTTGGCGTGCTCGAGCGCGTTCCCCGTCTACTTCGGCGGTGAGGGACACCCCCTCGAGCATACTCAGGGCCAGCGGCTGAGCGCTGCCCATCCCGCCCAGGCCCGCCGTCACCACCCATTTGCCGCGCAGGTGGTTGGTTCCGAAGTGCGTCTGGGCCACCTCGGCAAAGGTCTCGAAGGTGCCCTGAAGCACGCCCTGAAAGCCGATATACTGCCAGCAGCCCGCCGTCAGGCCGCCCCAGGCGATGAGATTTTTCTCGTAGAGTTCGTAGAAGTGCTCGGCGGTGGCCCAGCGGCCCACCAGGTTCGAGTTGGCCATCAGCACGCGCGGCGCGTCCTCGTGGGTGGTAAAGACCGCCACCGGCTTGCCGGACTGGATGAGTAAAGTTTCGTCCGCGCGCAGCTCGAGCAGGGTTTTGCGAATGAGGTGGTACGAGGGCCAGTCGCGCGCGGCCTTGCCCAGCGCGGCGTAGACGATTAAATCCTGGGGGCGCTCTCCCACCTCGAGCACGTTCTCGAGCATTCTGAGCAGCGCCTCGGTGCGCCAGCTCTGGGTGCGAAGCTCTATGCCTCGAGCGGCGACTACCGGACGGTCTGGTGTGGGGGTGGGAATGGGGGGAATCATGGATTCATTGTGCTCGAGCGGCTTTGAAGAATCTAGGGCGCAGCGTGCAATGGGTAGGGTGCAATGGGGATGTCTCGAGTAAGTGACTGGCTTTTCGTACACTGACCTCATGTCCTACGTCTCGGTGATTGACGACAGCCTGTACCTGCTGTGGCAGCAAGAGGTTCAGATTCAGAATTTTCGCAAACTGGGCCTGCTCGAGCAACTTACCGTGGTAGTGCTTTACGCGGGTGAGCAGCCCTCGAGTTACGCTCAAGACCTTTCAAAGCTGTGCCGAAGCTACTTCTTTCGCAACGGGCAAGTAGACCAGCACTATCCGGCCTCCAACAAACCCTACGGGGTGGCCCGTCTGCTCGAGGACCATCCCCAGTACACCGCACGGGGCTTTGTATTGATGGACAGCGACATGATTTTGACCGCCCCGCTCGAGCTGGACAGACTCCAGGAACAGGGAGGAATGCACTTTGCCCTGAACGGTGAGCCGATGAACAGCGAGTTTGTGGGCAAACATCTGCTCGAGGTGCAGGCAGCGCTGGACCTCGTGGGCCTCTCAGTCTAGCAGGCGCGGCGCTACGACCACATCGTCGGCATGATTCCCCTTTGGGTTCAGGGAATCTCGAGCGAATTGGTACATAAAATTGCTCGAGACGCGGTGGCGCTGTACCTCGAGTTTGGGCGTCAGGCTGCACTGGGCGCGACCGTTGAGGTGCGGACCGCCGAGATGCACGCCTGGAACTGGAACCTGTACGCCGCTGGGACAGCGGTCTATAACGCCCTCGAGCTGGACGCGATGTGGGCCTGGGAACCCCTCTCGAGCCTGGGAGAACGCAAAATTATCCATGCGGCGGGGGTTTTTAAGCCAGAATCCGGTCACTTTTGCAAACTGTTGTACCACGATACTTCCCCGCTCGAGTACCGCGATTTTGCCTACGTCACCCGTCAGGACTGTTGCTCGTGGCTTTACCTTGAGGCGGTGCTCGAGACCCAGACCGTGCGCCAGGACAAGAAAATCTACTTCGGGGGCGCTGGAGGAATGGCGGATTTCAAGAGTGGAATCAAGACCCGCAAGCCTTTCTGAAGGGTTCGGCTCGAGAACGCACTTCGAGTGAAAGGTGGACCCTTGTTACAGCTTGCCCGTGACCACCATCCAGCCCAGGTTCGGACCCTCGAAGCCGGGTGAAAGGGTCCGCAAAAACACCGCCACGCTCGAGCGGTAGCGGTAAATCCGGGCGATGCCGTAGCTGTAGACGCACTTCCTGGTGTTGGGCAGGCGAACGTCCTTCTGAATCACTCGAGAAGTCGCACCCGAGGACAGTTTCAACTCGAGCAGCGCCGCCGGGAACTGAGCGTACTCACGGCAATCATCTGTTATAGGCGGTGCGGGACGCTCCGTCAGCTCGAGGGTGTAGTCTTTGCCGTCCAGGGTAAATTTTGCCGCTTTGGGCAGGTCGGCGGAAGTGAGGGTCAAGCTGTAATCCGAGTCCCCCTCGAGCACCGGGCCTTTTTGAAACACCAGCGTTCCGGTCAATCCGCGCCGGACTCCTGTGCGCTTCAAGCTTTGCGCCAGTGTCTGAGCCGTGTAGGTGCGTTCGTTCAGGACGATGCCTTCCTTAACAACCTTTTCGGCGTAGTCCACAAAGATATTTCCCGGCACGTTTACCACCGCCAGACGGCTGAACGGGAACCCGCTGCCATCCATCGTCCCGAATTGCTCGAAGGTGAGAAAGCGACCATCCGGGGAAAACCCCCAGAACTCGAGCGAAGCCAAGTCGCCCGCTCGAGCGCTCGACAAGGTGAAAGCGGTCAATAGTCCCAGTAAGATTTTCATGGCTCGAGTGTATCAGGGTGGGGCGAGATGGGGACAAGCTGCCCTGCTCGGGGCGCTAAAATAGTCTCATGAAATGGATACGCGACCCGCAACTTTTACCCATCGCCGCCAAGGTAGAGGCGGGGCAGCGCCTGACTTTTGCCGAGGGCATGGTTTTGTACCACACTCACGACCTGAACGCGCTCTCGAGGCTGGCCAATCTGGTGCGCGAACGCAAGAACGGCGACAAGACCTATTTTGTCCACTCCATGCGGCTCGAGTTCACCAACATCTGCTACGTGGGCTGTACCTTTTGCGCCTTTGCGGCCCATAAAAACGAGGAACGCGCCTGGGACTACGACCCGGATACGGTGGTTGCCAAAGTCCGCGAAAAGTGGGAACCGGGTATCACCGAGCTGCACATGTCCAGTGGACACCATCCCACCCGGCCCTGGAGCTTTTATCCCGAGATGGTGAGCAAGCTCAAAGCTAACTTTCCCGGCCTTCAGGTCAAAGCCTTCACCGCCGCCGAAATCGAGCACCTGAGCCACTTTATCGCCAAAAAACCCACGCTCGAGGTCCTCAAAGAACTCAAAGCGGCGGGTTTGGCGGCGTTGCCGGGGGGTGGGGCCGAGATTTTTGCCGACCGGGTGCGGCTCGAGGTGGCCAAAAGAAAGGTCAGCGCCGAAAAGTGGCTCGAGATTCACAAGGAAGCCCATTCGCTGGGCATTCGCACCAATGCCACCATGCTATACGGGCACATCGAAACGCTCGAGGAGCGACTCGACCACATGGACCGCCTGCGGACCCTGCAAGACCAGTCCCTGCTCGAGTACGGGGCAGGCTTTCACAGCTTCATTCCGCTGGCCTTTCAGCCCGACGCCAACGCGCTGGCCTTCAACCTGGGCAAAACCGAGTTCACCACCGGCCTGGATGACCTGCGAAATCTGGCGGTGTCGCGCATTTACCTCGATAACTTTCCGCACATTAAGGGCTACTGGGTGATGATTGGAGCCGAGCTGGTGCAGGTTTCCTTAGATTGGGGCGTGTCGGACATAGACGGCACCATTTTAGAAGAGCACATCGCCCACGCAGCCGGGGCGACCTCACCGCTGGGCCTTTCCAAGCAAAAGATGATTGACATGATTGCTCGAGCGGGCCGGGTTCCGGTTTTGCGTGACGCTTTTTATAACGAACTCGAGGTGTTTGAGACTTTGCAGGCAGCGGACTAAACTAAACCTATGACCGCGCCGCACAAGTTCAACACCCCTGAAGCGCTCGAGCGCTATTAGAGTACGCTCGAGGCCGCTGACCGCATCGTCGAATTTCTCGAGCAGGAAAAGCGCGACGGTGTGGTGGTTGACTATGAACTTTCCGAAGTAACTGAGGCGGGCGTTTACGTTTATGTCTACGTCCCTCGAGAGGTTTACTGGAATCGTGAACAGCGCGGTGAACTCATAGAATCTATCCGTTCTCAGGTCGAGGGATCGGTTTATGTTCAAGCCATGATTCAATCTGCCGCATGACTATCTAAATATGTTTCTGCTCGAAGTGAAAGAGCAAAGTGGAGTAAAAATGGAAAATATAACTTTTAAGAAATCAGGAAACGAGATAAAACAGGCTATAACTTTAATGCAACAACAACTTAGAGAGCGTTTGGAAATCAGAAACCGTGTGCTCGAGCAGTTTCTTGAAGACAAGGGTAAAGTAAGGTCATACCTTATACGTAGTTCTATCAACGTTTACAGTGTACATGGTAGCCAACAACAGACTCTCTTCTCTAAAAATGACATATCAAGTGAGGAAAAGGAATCTATAGAACAACTATGTAAACGAATTTATGAAATCGAGCAAGAAATAAACCAACTTTCTGTTGTGGCACAAAATATCGATGATTTCCAAGAAGTGAATCTTTCCTTTAAAGAGTTATTACGATTCGGTTTTGGTACAGAAAACAGTCTTCAGGTTGAATAGTGACTCCATACCGCCTGGGACTGATTCATTACACCAACGTCGCGCCCCTCACGCACGCGCTCGAGCAGGGGCCGCGCTGGAGCTTTGTGCAGGGCTACCCCACCGACCAGAACGGGGCTTTGCTCGAGGGCCGGGTAGATATTGCCAACATCAGCGCGGTCGAGTTTGTTCGGCACGCCGACACCCTGGCAGCCCTGCCCGATTTCTCGGTGAGCGTGCTGGGACCCGTCTACAGCGTGAATTTATTTCACACTGTGCCGTGGTCCTTGCTTTCAGGCCACAAAATTGCCCTGACCACCCAGAGCGCCACCAGCGTGGCCCTGCTCGAGGTGCTGCTCAAGCTCGACGGCCTCGAGTGCACCCTCGAGCGCTCCGAGGGCAGCGTGCGCGAACTGCTGGCCAGGGGGTACGCGGGCGTGCTCCGAATTGGCGATGACGCCCTGCGCGAGTGGTACGAGGTGGTTGGGCCGCTCGAGGATACCGGTTCGGTGCTGCGCTTGCCGCACCAAAAAGGCGGCGTCACCGTGACCGACTTATCCAGTCGTTGGTACGAGCACACCGAAAAACCCTTTACCTTTGCGGTGTGGGCCTACCGTAAAAACAACCCGCCGCCGCCCGATTTGGTGCAGCACATGCGCGACTCGAGGCGCTACGGCCTGGGCCATCTGGCAGATATCTCGCTCGAGCACGCTGCCCGATTGGGGTTGCCGCCCCGCGTGGTGCAGCACTATCTATGGAATTTCCGGTATCACCTCGAGAAACCCGACCGAGACGGCCTCGAGCGCTTCGCAGAACTGGCGGTTCCGGGACACGCCCCACTCGAGTTCGGGGCGTTTTGATTCAGTCGTGTGATATCATGAATCCATGACTCAATCCTTCAAGCCCAAATCTGAGGTCAAGACCATTGGAAGCGGTGGGCAGATTTATCTCAGTAAGAAGTTGGCAGGTCAGCATGTGGTTGTCACCCAAGAACGCGAGGGTGTATGGATTGTCAAAACTGCTGATGTCGTGCCCCATGACGAAAAGTGGCTGTATGCCCCCGGAGTACAGGAGGAAATCAACCGTGGTCTCGAGTGGATGGCCCAAAATCCTCCTCAAGCGGTGACGTTGGAAGAGATAGATGCCATGATTGCCAAACTCGAGACTTCTTGAAATGCCCATTCTTGTGGACTGGAACCATCCCGACTTTCAGAGCAGTTTCCTAAACCTCGAGAAGCTTGAAATTTCGCAGGTTCTCAAAACGGTTCGTAAAATACTCCAGATGGAATGGGAGCAAGTTTATCAGGACAAAGGATTGCGCTGGGAATATATTGCTCAGAATGACGTCTACAGTTTTAGAGCGTCGCAGAAGATTCGTATTCTTGCTCGCAGAGATAGGGAATGGATGCGCTTGCTCAGCGTTCACCCCGACCACGACTCCGCCTACGAATGAGCGCTCGAGACCTTTCCCAACTGCGGACCCTTACCCTCGAGCTGATTGGGCAAATCCCAGCAGGCCGGGTGATGACCTACGGCCAGATTGCCGCGCTCATCGGCTATCCCGGTTACGCCCGTCACGTTGGACACGTTCTTCACGGCCTGCTCGAGCACTCCGAACTGCCATGGCAACGGGTGGTCAGCTCGAGCGGAAAAATTTCCACCTTCAAGGTGGGCAGTGGTGAGCTACAAGTTGCGCTGCTCGAGGCCGAAGGCGTGGCTTGCCCCAACGGACGCCTGTCCCTCACGAAGTATCTCTGGGAACCCCCTCGAGAATTGTGAATTTAGGAACTTCCCCGAATATGAGAATTGCAAGGGATGTTCAGCCCGCTCGAGAAGGAGTAAAATAGCCGCAATTAGGTATGGATACCCTCTACGGAATCGTCGCCTTGCCCCCTCAGCCGTTGCGCCGCTGGATAGAAAACTTTCAAAAGCGTCACTCGCTGGCGGCTTATGGAGAAGCCCATCTCAACCTACGCTCTCCCTTTAGCTGGAGTGGCTCCGAAACCGAGCTGATGGCCGCGCTCGAGCGTCATTTAGGCCATTTGCCCCCGCTCGAGGTGAGGCTGGGCAAGTGGGACCGCTTCTCGAGTACGGTCTTTATAGACGTCGAAAAGACGCCGCAACTGGGTCAGTTTCACCGGGCGGCCCTCGAGATTCCCGGTGCAGAACCCTCGAGCTTTGACGGTGAGGCTTTTAGTCCGCACCTCACCGTGGCGCTGGGCATCTGTCCCTGGGCTTACCGCCGCATCTGGCGCGAGGTTCACAGCGAAGATGTTCCGGTGGCCCGCTGGACCTCGAGCGAGCTTTATCTGGCCAGGGACGCAAGCGGCGAACTCGAGCGGGTGGGTAAGCTCGAGTTGGGCAAGCTCGAGTTGGGTAGGGTGCTGGTCGCGCGCTGAACTTAAGTTTGACCGGTCAGTTTGAGAGTCTGGATTTCTCCCCTCAAGCGTTGACTTTGCAGGGGTAAAACCACGGTAAAGGTGCTGCCCTCGCCCAGAGTGGAACTCACCAGCAAATCACCCCCGTGGGCGCGAACCAGTTCTTTGGCGGTCCAAAGGCTCATGCCGTTGCCCTCGACACTCCGCGCCCGAGCTTCGTCGGTGCGGTAGTGTCGGCTAAAGATACGCCCCTGGTCGGCTTGTGAGATGCCTAGACCACAGTCGCTCACCTCGAGCAGCGCCTGACTCCCCCTCTGTTTCAGGGTGAGCCACACCTCGGTGTCCACGCTCGAGTAGCGCGTGGCGTTGTCGAGCAGACACAGCACCACCCGGCACAGCGCTTTGTCATCGGCCTGCACGCTCAGGCGCGGGGGCAGTTCGAGTTTGAGCACGATGTTGCGCTTCTCGAACGCGGGGGCCAGGGTTCCGCTGACCCGCCGCACCAGCGCGGCCAAATCCAGGCGCTCGAGCGAAGAATCCTCGCGGGTGCGCTCCAGGCTGGTTTGACGCTCTAAAGTGCTCGACATACGCCGACCCTCGAGCAGCATCAAGCTCAGAATCTCGTTACTGCTACCCTCGGTGGTTTCCTCGAGATATTGCATGAAGCCCAATAAACTGGTCAGCGAGGTTCGCATCGAGTGGACCAGTTCCTCGGTGCTCTGGTCCTGGCGCACTGCAATGCCGGCCCAGCGGTCGGCGCGGGTGAACATGCCCACCATCGCCACCGCTTTATTGCCCTGACTGACTCGGGTCAGGGTGAGCACGCCCTCTGGTGTGACCTGCTCGAGCCGCCCCGAACCAAAGAGCACCTCGAGCAGGTTGAAGTCCTCGGGGTCCAGGCGCAGCCGCCGGGGAAGTACCTCGGCTAGGCGCTCACCGGGGCGCAGCAGTTCCTGACCCACCGGGTTGCTGACCAGCACCGTGCCGAACAAATCGGTCAGAAACAGCGGTTGCTCGACGTTGCCGATGAGTAAATCGAGCTGCTGACGCTCGAGGGCAAGGCGCTGTTCTACCCGCTCGAGCAGCTCGAGCCGACCCATCAGCGGTGCGTGGCGCGGTACCGCGCCTTCGCCCATGCGCCGCAGTTGAGCCTCGACCCGGCCCGCTGCTTCGCGCAGGGCCAGCACGCTGTGCAGGGCCAGGGCCAGCGGAAAACACAGCGTCAGCGCCGCTGGGGGCAGGCTGATATTCAGGCGGTGCAGCCCGTAACTGAGCGCCAGGGTGAGCGTGCTCAGACCCAGCGTGAGCGGTAAGGTCAGGGAACGCAGGGTCAGCAACACTATCAAGGCAGCGCCGAGCAGTGTGACCACGGCGTAGGGAAGCTCGAGGAAGCCGCCCCGAAGCTGAGTGTGCAGAATCTGGGCCTGCACCTCGACGCCAGGGGCGGGCAGCGGAGAGCCGTAAACCTTGCCCTGCTCGAGGTAGGGGGTCAACAGTTGGTCGCGCTCGAGGCCCGTGGCGGTGACTCCAATCAGAACCAGGCGGTTTTGCACCTCGGAATAGCGAAAATTTCCAGCGACCACATCGGCAAAGGACAGCCTGCGGAAGCTCGAGCCGGGAGGTCCGGCGTAGCGAATTTGCGTAGGGGTAGTGCTCAAACTCGAACGGGGCAAATCCAGCATTGCGGCGGCCAGACTCGGCTCGAGTCCATTTCCCAATGAAAAGGCGAGTTGACTGCGCCGGATGGTGCCTTCCCTGCTCGAGGGAACCAGCACCAGTCCGTAGTGTGCCGCTTTAAAACTCGGATTGCGTTTGATGCGTTCACCGTATTGTACCGCGTCGGCCAGCACCACACGGCGGTCGTTCAGCACCGGGGCAATGGCGGCGTCCTGGGGGGTACGCTCGGGAAAGAACACGTCCAGGCCGACTTTTTTGGCCCCGGCCTCGAGCAGATTGGAAATTGCCTGACCGTAGAGTTTGCGGTCCCAGTCGCCCAGCCGTCCGTAGCGCTCGAGGCTGGCCTCGTCCACCTGCACCAGCACGATGTTTGGCTCGGTGACTGCCGGAGTGAGCCGGGTCCAGGTGTCCCAGGACAGGTCGTCGAGCGGACGAAACAGCCCCAACGCGCCGAGTGTGACAAAGAGCAGCGCCGCACCTAAACGTGTGAGCCAAGAACCACGTGAATAGGAACCCCGTGAATCCAGCGCCCGCGCGCTCGAGGAGGTCTGGCTCGATGAGGTCTGGGGCGTGGTCACACGGTGGGTCGGGGGATGCGGCATATCGGTGAGAACCAAAGGGAAAGCTTAGAAGCCCGAATCCAGCTCGAGCGTTTGTACGGTGGCGTTGCCTGCCGCGTCCTGAAGGCGCAGCTCGAGCGAACCGATAAACCAGGGAAAGCGCAGCTCACCCGACTCGAGCGTGCCTTCGACGCGTATTGCTTCGGAGTTGGTGGCTCGAGTCAAGGTCAATGTCACCGGGGAAGCGTCTTGCACTTTCACTTTCAGCACGCCCTGTTCGCCCTCGCGGCGCACCGACTCGAGGGTCAGGCGCGGTGCGGAACGGTCTATCAGGTAGCGGCTCGAGAGCGCCTTATTCTGAGCATAGTGCTTTACGGTCAGCTCGAGCGCTACTTCTCCCTCAGCCAGCGTGGGCTGATAGCGCACCACACCCGCCGCGTCGGGGGTCAGCTTCACGCTCTCGCTGCCCACTTTCAGGCTCACCTCGGCGTCGGGGTTGACCGTGAACTCGAGCTTCAGGTCGCGCCGTACCTCCCCTGTGGGCAATTCACCCTCGAGTTTGAGTGCCGCATTGCGTAGGCGGTCTCGCTCGAGGTTGAAGCGGTCTATGGCGTCGAGAACCAGCGTCCCCTTCTGACCGTTTTGCACCTGCTGGCCGCTGGGCACCGGTTGCTCTCCGGCAGCAGTGCTGGCGACCACCTGACCCTCGAGCACCTTGAGCAGTCCGCTCGAGTCCACCCGGAAAGTCGTGCCGCGCACCCCAGCCACCAGGGTGGCGGTTCGCAGCTCGTAGTTTCCTTTGCCCTTTTCGACCACGTTCCAGGCGCTGCCCTGCTCGAGCATCAAAATGACTTTGCGCTGTCCACTGACCAGCTTTTCGAGGCCCAGCACCCGCAAACGAGCCTGTGCGCCCAGCCGCAGGTAGCCGCCGCCCTCGAAGCCCAGCTCGGCCCAGCTCGCGGCCCCGGTGCGAACCACACCTTCACCCTCGAGCGAATCGGAAACCTGCATGGGTTGCCAGGGGGCATTGGCTGGCTCGGCATTTTGCTGCTCCACCGACCCCTTGAACGCCTCGAGCCGAACCGCGCCCAGGCCACTGATTTTCTCGAGATACCACGGCTTGGGTTCCTCAGTGTAGGCGCTTTGTACCGCACTGAGCAGATTGAGGCTCTGACCTGCCCCAACGTTGAGGTTCTTAAGCCTGACGCTGTACAAGTTAATTTTGCCCTCGAGCACTGCCAGACGCGACAGCGGCCCGGTCAGGTCCAGGCGGGCGCGACTGCCCCGCTCGAGCCGGAAGTGGACCCCGCCCACGAATCCGGCCAGCGGACCCTCGAGATAGCCCTGACCGGAGAGCAGCGCAGGTTCACCCTGGCGCAGCTCGAGCGTGGATTGTGACCCAAGCTTGAAGCGTCCCCCACCCTCCTCGAGCGTAACCTGTCCGGCGCGGGTTCGCAGTGGGCCAACCCCCTCGAACAGTCCGGCTTTGGCGGTGGTCCAGCCATCGCCCAATTTAATTTCGACCTTGCCCTGGATTTCGGTCAGCTCGAGCGCCCCCGCCGAACTTCCCAACACGGCTGCACTCGATAAAATGAGGGACAATGAAAAATGGAAAGACTTCATAACCTTAATATAAAGCCTAAAGCGTCACGGAATGCTTACAGAATACTTACAGCACGCAAAAAAGCAAAAAATTAAGCGCCCTGTCCCTGCGAGCGCTCGAGGAAAATGAAAAAGCCCCTCCGCGCGGGAGGGGTTAAAACAAAGTGCAAATTAGGCTTGAGCGCTCTCAACGGGTTTCTGACCGCTCGAGACCTCGATACGGCGGGCTTGCGCGGTGGTGGGCTTGGGAATCTCGAGGGTGAGAATACCTTGCTCGAGGCGGGCAGTCACACCTTCTCCTACCCCAGCGGGAACCCGCAGGGTGCGGCTGAACTCACCCTGTTGCAGGCTGTGGGTCAGCACTTTAGCGTCGCTGTTGTCGAACTCGGCGTACTTGCCCTTTACGGTGAGGGTGCGGCCCTCGAGCGACACTTCCAAGTCTTCGGGTTTCACACCAGGCAGCGCCAGACGCACGGTGAAGTGTGTGGCGAACTCGAGCAAATCGGCGGTGGACACCGGGGCGGCGGTGCTTTGGCTCATATCGGAAAACATGCGGTCGAGCAGGGTGTTGGCAGTGCGGTAAGTCATCATGTGGGGTTCTCCTGGTGTGCGTTAAGGAAAGGTTTTGAAGGATTCAAAGGGCGCAATCCAAGTGCGTCCTTTGATGAAGAAAAGTATATAACTTGAGTCTAGTCTTGTCAAGTCTTATGAAACAAAAAATTCAAATATGTGGAGTGAGTAGCAAGCCTCATTGCGTGGAAATCTCTCCAGGCAAAGGGTTATGATGGATTCAACCGCGCCTTTCCGCGTTTCTGCTCCACCTCAAATCCTGCTCTAAAGGAACCCCATGACCGCTCGAGGGGTGTAACTCAGAAATGCGAGGTAGGAAAAGCGGCGTGACGAAGATGGTCTTGGGAAAGAGGAGAGCGACGGGAGTAACGTTGTGCTCGTAATGAGGCCATCCCCCTAGCCCCAAGTCCAGACCAATGCTGTCCAGAACGTTTCATGCGGTGTC
>Ga0209724_1001826_pt1 | contig 18864 bp, 15 predicted proteins | sample grotaG_FD_184143 | JGI IMG/M metagenome (GOLD analysis project Ga0209724, IMG submission 184143) | Glacier valley bacterial and archeal communities from Borup Fiord, Nunavut, Canada, to study Microbial Dark Matter (Phase II) -... | ecosystem: Environmental > Aquatic > Freshwater > Ice > Glacier ...
CCGCTAGCCCCGTCAATGCGGGCCGCCTCGAAGGGTTCCTCGGGCATGGATTGCAGGCCCGCCAGCAAAATCAGGGCCACTAAGGGGGTCCACTGCCAGATGTCAATCAGGGCCAGCGCGGGAATGGCCAGTTTGGGGTCGGCCACCCACAGGCTGCGCGGCAAACCGACTTGCTCGAGCAGGTAATTGAGCACCCCTAAATCCGGGTTCATCATCAGCGCCCAAATCAGGCCGATGGCCATCGGTGTGGCAATCATTGGAAGCAGCACCAGCGAGCGAATCAGACCCTGAATCGGGAGTGGGCGGTTGAGCAGCGCGGCCAGCCCTAAACCCAGCAACATCTGACACGGCACCGCAATCAGCGCGAAGGCGGTCATTAGCCAGGTGGCGTTCCAGAAGCGCGGGTCCGAGAAAGCCTGAGCGTAATTGCCTAGTCCCACAAAGCGGCTGGGCAGGGCGCTCGAGACCGAGCGGTCCTGGGTGGACAGAATCAGGTTGAACAGCAGCGGCAAAACGGTGAAGACCAGCAGCACCAGCACGGTGGGCAGTGGAAAGACCCAGCGCAGGTGGTGGTCCAGCCACGCTGAGGCTGAGCGCCGCTGCACCCGTACTCGAGAAACGATGTGCGCTTGGGTCACGGCTCACTTCTCTTTGGACACGATGGCGTCGGTGTCCATTCTGGCCCGCTCGAGCAGACCCGGCACGCTGCCGCCCTGAATTGCGCCCACGATGGCCTGTCCCAGCACGTCGCGCACCTCGCCCACCGAGGACACCGGGGGGTTCCACAACGGGTTGGCGTAGGCCAGTTGCGCCAGATTGACCTTGCTCCACTCTGGGTTCTTGTCCTGGGCTTTGTAGGCGGGTGCGTTCCAGGCGCTGCGCCGAGCCGAGGGTACGTCGGCCAGCAGCGCCCGAAGCTGGTTTTGTGGGTTGCTGGCCCACTGCATGAACAGCCAGGTGGCGTTCTTGTTGGCGCTGCTCTTGGACATGGCCAGGGTCCAGGTCAGCACGTTGGGCTTGCGCCCATTGGGGCCGCTGGGAAACGGTGCGTAGCCGACTTTGCCCACCACCGTGGAACTCTTGGGGTCCTCGACCACGCTGCGAAAGATGCTGGCATCGGTGAACATGGCCACCTTGCCCTGCGCGAACAGGCTGGTGATTTCCTGCCAGCTCATACTAGTGGCGCTGGCAGGGCCGTAATTTCGCAGCAGGCCACTGTAATAGCCCAAGGCTTTTTGTACCTCTGGAGCGCTGAAATTGCTCTTGCCGTCCCTGAGCCAGGTTCCGCCGTAGCCGAACATGTAGGGTGCAAACTGGCTGGTCGAAGACGCGCCCTTGCCGCGCAGCGCGATGCCCACCGCGCCGTCCTTGCCGCTCAAAACTTTGGCCGCCGCCTCGAGCTGGGCAAAGGTGCGCGGCACCGACACCTTGTACTTCTCGAACAGGTCCTTGCGGTAAAACAGCACCGTGGTCTCGATGGAGACGGGCAAGCCAATCAAATTGCCCTGAATGTTGGCCGCGCTGAGGGTGGTGTTGAAAAAATCGGCTGGCTTGTAGCTCGAGGGGGTCAGTTTGGGGTTTTTCAGGTAGGCATCGAGCGGCTCGAGCCATCCCGAACGGCTGTAGAGCGTACCCTCCTGATTGGGTGTCAGCATGAAGGCGTCCAGACTGCCCGCACCGGAGGCCAGTTCGACCAGAACCTTCTGGCGAAACTGCGACTCGGGGAAGGTCTCGACCACCACCTTGATGCCGGTCTGCTTCTCGAACTCAGGGATGAACGGCAAAATCGCGTTGGTCCAGGGATGCTGGTTGAGCAGCACCCGGATGGTTTTACCCTTCTCCTGCTCGAGCGAAAACGTCTGGGCCAAGGCTTGAGAGCTGAGCAGGGTGGCCACGAGCGATAGGGTCAGGGTGCGAGACAGGGACATGGGTTCTCCTTGAACGGGTGATGAATGAAACGGGAATGGATGGAATGGGGAATGAGGGCCGGGAGAGGCCAAAGATTCGGCCTGCTCGAGAAAACTTTGTTTTACTTCTGAAGTCTAAAGTCTGAAGTCTGAACGCTCGAGCGTCAACCCGGACGCAACTTTTGCTGCCTGACCAAAGCGTTTCTGGCTTTTTCCACCCGCCTGCTCGAGAAGGGTTCGGCCAGAATGTGTAGCGAGGCCACCAGCGCGTCTATCAGGCACAGTTGGGCGATGCGGGCGGCGATGGCCTCCGGGCGGTAAGGGCTGTCCGGTGAAGAGGCAGTGAGGGTGTAATCGGCCAGTTTGCTCAGCGGGTTGCGGCCCAGCCCGGTGAGGGCCACCACCGCCGCGCCCGCATCTTTCGCCAACCGCGCCCCGTGCAGGGTGTCGGGGTTCTGGCCCGAAAAGGACACCGCTACCACCACGTCGGCAGGCTCGAGCAGGGCGCACACCTGCCAAAAATTGTGCGGGTCGGTGCTGGCCCCACACATCAGCCCCAGTTTGAGCAGCTTCTGGTAAGCGTCCTGGGCAATCAGGCCGCTCGAGCCGCTGCCGATGAACTCGATGCGGCGGGCCTGAGCCAACAGCTCGACCACCGCCTTGAAACTGGCGGTATCGAGGTGCTCGAGGGTGTCGCGCAGGGCCACCTCGCTGGCGGCGAAAGTCTTGGACAGCACCGTTTCGGGCGGGTCGTTGGGTTCGGCCACCAAACTGGCGCTGGACTCCAGGGTGGCCAGGGTGCGGGCGAGCTGAAGCTTGAAGTCCTGATAGCTGCGAAAGCCCAGACTTTGCACCAGCCGCACCACCGTAGCTTCACTGGTGCCCGCGAACACTGCTAGGTCAGCGATGGTCCAGCCTAAAAAGGCGTTGGGGTCGGAAAGGATATGGTCAATCACCCGGTGGCTGGCACTGCCCGTATCTTCGCGCATCAACTTCAGGCGGCGCAGCAGAGGGGGCAGGTTGGCGGCACTGGGGGACTCCAGGGACAAGGGACACTCCTTTGATTCGCTCGAGGGATAAACCCCCGGCAAACGCGTTCATCTCGGTGTGACCAGAATACGCGGTATCTTTCAAAACACACGCATCACTTAGAAAGATTCCTTCTTGATTTTGATGAGCAAATAGAGTTCGGGCAGTGGAGGGTTTGCCCAGTACTCGCCTTTTTTCAAACCCTGTGGTCAGCCAAATTTTTATAGCCCTCGAGACGCGCAACAGAGCACGTTTCTGGCGCTGACATCCTGGTGATGACTGTGTAATTAAGCAGTATAGGCAAATCAAGAAATGCAAATTTATGGAGTAAAATTCCATAAATTCAAAATTTTCATGAAGGATTGCTCGAGAAATTTATAAAGAGTTTTGTAGGTCACAAGAACTTCATGCCAAATCCGAATCAAGAAATCAGGCTCGAGCGCCAGAAAGTCACTCGAGCCTGCTCATAAACTATCATCTTTACGGCTCCAAACTGCCCACCTCGGGGTCCTCGAACTCGAGATAGGTGTAACCCAATAGTTCCTCCACGTAATCCTCGAGCAGCTCCTCGCTCTGGGCCGCCGTCAGGCCGTGTTTCTTCTGCGCCACTTTGGTCTGCTTTTCCAGGCTCTCGAGCAGCATCGCTTCTTCATAGCCCATGTTTTCCATCATGCGGCGGGCTTTCTGACCGCGCACGAACAGCTCGATTTCATACTTACCACCCGCTTTGACCCGCACATGCGCTTCGTTGACCTTGCCAAACAGGTTGTGGGCGCTGCCCAGCACGTCCTGATAGGCTCCCATCAGAAACACCCCCAGGTAGTAGGGCTTGCCGTCGAGTTCGTGCAGCGGCAGGGTGCTCTTAACGTCGCGCAGGTCTATGAATTTGTCCATTTTGCCGTCACTGTCGCAGGTGATGTCCACCAACACCGCGTCCCGTGTGGGTTTTTCATTGAGCCTCGAGAGCGGCACCACCGGAAACAGCGTGTCAATGGCCCAGTTGTCTGGCAAGCTCTGAAACAGGCTGAAGTTGCACACGTACTTGTCGGCCAAAATCTTACCCAGGTCCTCGAGTTCCTCGGGCACATAGTCCAGGTCGCGCACGAACTTGGCTATCTTTTGCAGCACTAGGTTGAAAAGGGCCTCGCCCCTAGCCCGGTCATAAAGCGACAGGTAACCCAGGTCAAAGAGGTTGTGTAGCGTTTCTTTATCGGCGTTGGCGTCGTTAAAAGCTTCGCGGTAGTTGCGCTTGTTCACGCCCTCGAGCAGCTCTTCAAGGTCCGTGACCACTTGGTGCTGGTCTTTGGCCTTCTCGAGCAGCATGGGTTGCTCACGGGTAGGGCCTATGGCGTCCACCACGGGCACAATCAGTACCGAGTGGTGCGCGGTGAGCGCTCGCCCGGACTCGGACACGATGTGGGGCGTGGGCACCTTCATGCTCCGGCACACCTCGGCGATGGTGTAAACCACGTCAGAGGCGTATTCGGCCAGGGTGTAGTTCATGCTGGCGTAAAAGGTGGTTTTACTGCCGTCGTAGTCCACGCCCAGACCGCCGCCCACGTTGAGGTATTTGATGCGTGCGCCGCGCTTCATCATGTTGGCGTAGACCTGGGTAATCTCGCGCACGCCCACCTTGACCCGGCGGATGTCGGTAATCTGGCTGCCGATGTGACAGTGCAGCATCACCAGCGAGTCGAGCATGTCCTCTTCGCGCAATCTCTCGAGCACCGCCAGCAGCTCGGAAGCGTTGAGGCCGAACTTGGCCGCGTCGCCGCCCGACTCTTCCCACTGACCGCTGCCTTTGGCGTGCAGGCGAAAGCGCACCCCGAAAGCGGGCTTGATGCCCAGTTCCTTGGAGATTCGGAGCGTGCGCTCGAGTTCGGACAGCTTCTCGAGCGTAATGACCACGTTTTTGCCGAGTGAGCGGCCCCACAGGGCTAATTTTAAGAAGCCGTCATCCTTGAAGCCGTTGCAGCACAGCAGCGCCTCGGGGTTGAGGTCCTGGGCCAGACACAGCGCGAGTTCGGCCTTTGACCCCGCCTCGAGTCCGGTGGCGTAGTCGTAACCCGCGTCTGCGATGGTCTCGACCACCATGCGGCGCTGGTTGACCTTGATTGGGAACACGCCCTGATAGCTGCCCCGGTAGTCGTAGGTTTCGATGGCCTTGCGAAAGGCTTCGTTGATTTGCCGCACCCTCGAGCCGAGCACCTGGGGAAAGCGCAAAATGACCGGCAGCGACTCGCCGGAGGCTACGATTTCGTCCACCATATCCACCATCGATGCCGACAGGCCCCCCGGCGGCGTCACTTCCATTTCACCATCGTCGGACACCCTGAAAAAGCTGCTGCTCCAGTAGGGAACGCTGTACAGCTCAGCAGCGTCGGCGGGTTTAAGGGTGTTTTTCAAGGGGTGAACCTCCAGAAGACTTGGTGTTCTGTCTCCGTACTCGAGCGCTATCCATCCCGCTCGAGCCTGCTGTCTCTGTTCCAGAAGAATATAATACAGGATTTTTTCGGGATATAAAGAACGTCATGGATTTGTCAATTGTGGTCAAAGCGTGAAGACCCTAGCTCGAGGAAGCGCTCACCTGCTCGAGTGTTTCCGGCTCGAACAGGTGAATTCACATTTGCTCGAGTTCTGGAAGTTTTGGGAAAACGGCTCGAGCGGACCCCAGTGTTGAGCTTCAGGCGGCTCCCAGGCTCGAGGGAGCCACGTAGACCGTGTTACGGCCCTGCTGTTTGGCTTGGTACAGCGCTTGGTCCGCGCGGTCAATCCAGTGCTCCACCCGTTCAGCGGTTCCAAACTCGGCCACCCCAAAGCTGGCGGTAATCTGGCCCAGGCCCTCGAGCGTCAAACTGGCGATACACGAACGCAGTCGCTCGGCAATGCCAACCGCCTGCTCGAGCGTGGTGTTGGGCAGCAACACCATGAACTCCTCGCCGCCCCAGCGCCCCAGGGTATCGTCCACCCGAATCTCACCCTTGAGCAAGCTCACCACCTGCCGAAGCACCTCGTCGCCGGCGTTGTGACCGTAGCCGTCGTTGAAGCGCTTGAAATGGTCCAGGTCAAGCAGCACCACACAGGCCCCTAGGTTGTCCGGGTTGGCCTGATGGTCCGGGTTGGCCTGTATCATTTGCTCCTCGAGCCGCTGATACATTCGCCTGCGGTTGGCGGCTCCGGTCAGAGGGTCGGCGTAGGCCAGCTTTTGCAGGTTTTGTTGCTCGAGCTGGGCCGTGACCAGCAACTCGCGGTAACGGGCCTGCACGTACATCAGGGCCAGCACCGCACCCGAGAGCACCTGGGTCAGAATCAGGGTGACGATTTCGCCGTTCCAGGGAATCCCCGCCGCGATTCGCAACCAGGCCATGAGCACAAAAATAACGTGCAGCAAGCCCACCTACGGACCCACCTCGCGCAGGGGCCGAATCAGGTAGCTGATGGGGGTCAGGACCATCAAGGTCCAGATGTTGCCCAGATACTGCTCGGCGGCGGTGGTCAGAAACGCATCGCTGATGACCTGCAACACAAAAAAACTACCCAACAGGGGCAAAACAGCTTTTTCTAAAGTCTCGAGCGCGATTTTCTGACTGAGCAGACCGTAAAGGAACCAAATCAGAAAAAGGGTGATGAGTGGAAACCCCAGATAACTCTGGAGCACGTTCTCTGGGTGTTGGATGCCGGGAAGCCACGACAGCAGCAACACGGGTAGGCCCACCACACAAGACGCCAGATACACCCGCTGCTTGATTTGCTCGAGCGGAACGGTTTTGGTCTGCGTTGTGAGCGTCTCCATGATTGGATTGACCAGATGGACCAGACTCACCGTATTGATGTTGGGATAAAAAGTTTAGGAGAGGCCCCTGTGCAGTATAAGGTGATTCTCAGGGCCTGAAGAACTATGAAAAAAGGACTCAGCATAACACTGAGTCCCTTCTTTTGGCGGTCCGGACGGGATTTGAACCCGCGACCTTCTGCGTGACAGGCAGATATGCTAACCGCTACACTACCAGACCCCACCCGCTCGAGTAAGCCAACTTATTGAGCAGAGAGGAGTGTACTCGAGGGGGAACTCAAATGCAAGGTTTGGTGTGTGGTTGCAACCTGCACCCCCATCAAGCGCTCAGTAATCCAGCTCGAGGTGAAAACGGACCCCTTCCCGGTGCGCCCGCTCGAGCGTACTTTCCAGGCGGTTCAGGTCGGTCAGCACCTCGGGCACGGTCACGCCCTCGAGACCTTTCAGAACACCGGGTTTCTGCTCGAGGTGGGCTTTGACCGAGACCACCCAGCGCAGGCCGTCGTCGGCATCGAACCAGTCTTCGCTCTCGAGGTCTTCCTGGGTCAGCTCGTTCAGACCTTCTTTTAGCTCGGCAAAATCGGTCAGCTCGGCAAACTCGCTGGAACGGAGCATCTCGTCCATCACCTCGCGCAGCAAATCGGCCTCGAGATGCGAGAACTCGGCCAGACTGGGCAGCTCGAGGGTCATGGCCAGCTCGTCGAGCAAGTCCGAGGCTTCGGTCAGCGCCTCGAGCCGCCTGGAGGGGTCAAAGTCGGTAATTTCACGCTCGAGCACCACAAAATAACCCAGATGGAGTTCGCCACTCAAAGCGTGTCCAGTAGTTCCGTTCACCCCGTTGTCATTCACCTTCTCACCCCTTGTTGCGCTTGGTCACTGCTCAATCATTCACTTTAAACGAGTCGCGTTAAAATAAACGGTACATGCGAAATGAAACTGTGACCCTGCTCGAGCGCTACTACGCCGCCTTCAACGCCGCCCAGTGGGAGGACATGCTCGAGTGTCTATCCGAAAACGTGGTTCACGACCTCAACCAGAGCGAGCGCCAGACTGGGAAAAGTGCTTTTCGGGCCTTTCTTGAGCGCATGAACAGCAGTTACCGTGAGCAGCTCTCGAGCGTGGTGTTTCTGACGAGTGAAGATGGCTCGAGGGCCGCCGCCGAGTACGTGGTCGAGGGAACCTATCAAAGCACGGACACAGGGCTACCCGAGGCGGTGGGTCAGACTTACCGCTTGCCGGGAGGCGCATTTTTCGAGATTGAAAGCGGTCAAATCTCGAGGGTGACGAATTATTACAACCTCGAGGACTGGCTAGCACAGGTGAAGGGGGGGTGATTTCACTCGAGCGCCACACTGGAAAGGCCATCTCGAGCGTGGTGGACGACCTGGCCCGTTTGCGGGTCGCGGTCTTCCGGGAGTTTCCCTATCTGTACGAAGGTTCGCTCGAGTACGAACAAAAGTATTTGCAGACTTACGCGCAAGGTCTGGATAATGTGGTGGTGGCCGCTCGAGACGGTGTTCAGGTGGTCGGCGCGTCCACCGCTATGCCCTTGGTCCTCGAGAGTGAAGAGGTTGTGCGGCCTTTTGTGGCGTTGGGTTACGCCCTCGAGCCAATTTTTTACTTCGGTGAGTCGGTTTTGCTGCCCGAGTATCGGGGTCAGGGTCTGGGCGTGCGCTTCTTTGAAGAGCGCGAAAATCACGCCCTCGAGCGGGGCTACACACTGGCCACCTTCTGCGCGGTCCAGCGCCCACTCGAGCACCCCCGCTGCCCTCCAGATTATGTTCCGCTGGACAGCTTCTAGAACAAGCGCGGCTTCGAGAAACACCCGGAACTGCACACCACTTTCGAGTGGCAGGACTTGGATGAAAGTTCGCCCTCGAGCAAACCTATGATTTTTTGGACGAAGAAGTTAGGCCATGAGCAATGAGCCATGAGCAATGAGTTTCGAGAGATTGCTCTCGAGCGGGTGGAGATTTAAATGAAGATTGCGGCCTGTCAATATCCTGTCAGCTATCAAAGCAGTTGGACCGACTACGAAGTTAAGCTCGAGGGGTGGGTCAGGAACGCCGCCTCGAGTGGGGCGGACCTGCTGGTTTTTCCCGAGTACGCCCCGATGGAGCTGGCCTCGCTCTTTCCGCTCGAGGTGCAGCGTGACGTTCGTTTGCAGCTTCCGGCGCTTCAGGATTTGCTCGAGGATTACATCGCGCTGCATAAACGTCTGACCCTCGAGCACGGGGTTTACATCGTGGCCGGGAGCTACCCGGTACGTGTTTCTTCGGGAGAAGTTCCTATTTACGTCAACCGGGCTTATTTCTTTGCTCCCAGTGGCGCTTTTGACTTTCAGGACAAGCTCATCATGACCCGGTTCGAGCGCGAGGACTGGGGCGTCTCGAGCGGCGTGGGTCTCAAGGTTTTTCACACCCCACACGGCGTGCTGGGCATTCTCATTTGCTACGACTGCGAATTCCCGCACCTCTCGAGGCGACTGGTTGAGGCGGGTGCGGACCTAATTTTGGTGCCCAGTTGCACCGATACTCTAACTGGATACCACCGGGTGCAGGTGGGGGGTCGCGCCCGCGCGCTCGAGAACCAGTGTTTCACCGTGCAGGCCCCGCTCATCGGCACTTCCGACTGGTGCGAGACCATTGACGTGTGCCTGGGCGCAGCGGGCATCTACACCCCGATTGACGCGGGCTACCCCGATGACGGCGTGCTGGCTCGAGGGGAACTGAACACCCCCGGCTGGGTCTACGCCGACCTCGAGCTGAGCGGTTTGCAGGACACTCGAGACAGCGGTCAGGTGCTCAATTATCGCCACTGGACTGAGGGTGAAGCGCACTCTCTGGGGCCGCTCGAGCAGGTTCGGCTATAGCTCGAAGAGGGCGCTAACGGGTGACTCAAAGCCCTCGAGTACGCCAAAACCAAGAAGCGTGTCGGTGTCTTGTAGGGTACGAGCGAGATTGTCAGCCGTATGAATGACCACGATTCGTTGTCTGGGATAAACGGTCCAGATTTGCTGAGTTCCTGCTCGAAGATAGAGCCGCACTTTTTCCTGAATATCGTCGGCTAGTTCGCTGGGCGAGATGACCTCCACCGCCACGTCGGGAGCCTGGTTCCAGAAGGTCTCTGGAATTCCTGTGTCTGGAATGTGCTCTGCACATACGAAAGAAACGTCTGGCAAGCGCACCACATCGGGGTTGCGCTCGAGCACAAATCCTGCTTCGACCCCCGCGTAACCTCCGCTGCTGCGGGCAAAAATCCGCAGTAAGCTGCCAATTCCTAGAGAGAACCCACCATGTAATCCACCAGGAGCCATGTGCTGAACCACCTCGCCGCGCACTAGCTCGACTTTTTTATCGGATTGCGCCATTTGCCAGAACGCTTCCGCACTCACCACTTGAGTTGAGGCCGATTGAGCCAGGGTCGCCGTCATGGGTGCTCCTCGAGTGCCTGCCCTTTTTTGCAGGAAGGTCTGCACTCTGCCAAGTACATTATAACTCGAGCATAATGAAGCCCGTGACCGACCCGAAAACCTTCAGACAGAGTTATCTCGAGTGCTTCAAAGCCAGACTCGAGCCGGATTTTTTTCAGGAAGAAAGGTGAAAAGTAAAGTGGAGCTTCCGGCGGGCACGCTCAGTCTCGAGGTAGCGCGCTCGGATTATTCCCTCGAGCATCTGTGCGGTTTCGCGTCCCGCGCCAATGCCAAACGCGGTTTTCTGTTCGTCAGTAAAGTGCTGGGCAAGCATATTCCGGTCAAGCCCTCGAGTATGACCGAAATCCATTCCAAGCTAGCTGCAAAGATTCTCGAGGTGCTGGGTGGTCAGAACGCTGCGCCCGTGCTTTGTATCGCGTTAGCCGAGACCGCCACCGGGCTGGGTCAGAGCGTTTACGAACACCTGCTCGAGCAGGACGCGGCGCTAAAGGGCCAGAGTATGTTCGTCCACTCGAGCCGATACCGCGTCTCCACCCACAACATTTTGGGGTTTGAAGAAAGCCACAGCCACGCTTCCGACCACCTGATTCACATTCCAGACGGTGGCCTCGAGCGCTCCATCTTCTCGAGCGCCAAAACCCTGATTTTGATTGACGACGAGATGAGCACCGGGAGCACTTTCCTGAACCTCGCTCGAGCGTACCAGACGCAAAATCCTGGCCTCGAGCGCATCGTTCTGGTCACGCTTACCGATTGGGCTGGAGGAGAGCGGCGGCGCGAACTGCTGGCGCAGATGCCCGCCCCGACCCACCCCGTGAGCGTGCTCGAGGGTCAGTACCAGTGGACCGTAAACCCGGATTTTGTGCTCGCTCCCACTCGAGCGGCTCACGGCAACGGTGAAGCCAAGGACGCGCTGCTCGAGCGCAACTTTGCCCGTCTGGGCGTGCTGGAAAACCCTCGAGTGGATTTTCGAGAAATCCTAAAACCTACCGGATTGCTCGAGCGCTATGGCAAGGTAGGGTTTCCGCCGCCTTATCCGCTCAATATCCTGGTTCTAGGGACCGGAGAATTCAGCTATCTCCCTTTCAAATTTGCTCAGTGGCTCGAGTGGGAAGGTCAAAAGGTTCACTTTCAATCCACCACCCGCTCGCCCATCGTGCTCGGCGGCGCAATTCGGACCAAGCTCGAGTTTCCCGACCACTACGGAGACGACATCCCCAACTATGTCTATAACCTCGAGCCACACGACTACGATTTGATTTTTGTCTGTCTCGAGACACCGCTGGATTTGAGTCATCCCCTGCTCGAGCTTACGAAAGCTATTCCGGTGTTCTTCTGATGCGAACCCTGATTTTTCTCGATTTGGACGATACCCTATTCCAGACCGCTCGCAAGTGTCCACCGGGAGAAGAGGTCACGGCGGTCAGTTTTTCAAAGTCGGGTGAACCGATTTCGTACATGACCGCGCTGCAACAGTATTTTCTCGAGTGGCTGGGAAGTGACGCCACGCTCATTCCCACCACCGGACGTTCGCTCGAGACTTTTAAGCGGGTGCGCTTGCCCTTCACTGGCCCCGCCATCGTTAACCACGGGGCCACCATTCTGAACCCCGACAGCTCGAGGGATGAGCTATGGCACGCCCACATTCAGGCTCGGCTCGAGACAACAAAGGCCGACCTCGAGTATTTGCTAGGCGCGGCTAAAATGTTCTCGGACGCTCATGGGCTAGGTGTGGACCTCTACTGGGAAGGCGAGGCCGATTTGCCGCTCTATCTGGTGGCCAAGCACCGGGGCTTAGAGCTGGACAAGCTCGAGCAACTTCGTCAGTTCTGGCTCTCCGAGGTGGTCAAGCTCGAGAGTGTGTATCTGTTTGCCAACGGCAACAACGTGTCCATCCTGCCTAAAGCCATCTCTAAGCGCGCAGCGGTGGCCTACCTGCTCGAGCGTGAAAAGAGGCTCGGGCCGCTGCTGAGTATTGGATTGGGCGACTCGGTGAGCGACCTCGAGTTCATGAGTCTGTGCAACTTTGTGATGATGCCCTCTCGAGGTCAGCTTTTCGAGGGTTTGCCTCGAGACCTTCACGGCTTTCGATAATCCTGAAACAGATGGGGGGTATGTAGACAGGGTGATAAGAAAGTCCTCAAAGCCCCAATTGGTCTAGACAACTTTAAATTCGCAGATGAAGCCCCATCAGCTTGAGTACAGAAACCTCATTTGATAAAACCTGTGATAAGGGCAGCCCTCGAGAAAAATAAAGACAATTTTGACTTCCCTTCTGATAAACCATATTTAAAGCTCATTTATTAGAAAATTTGCGCTCGAGTGTTTAGGATTTATTTACCTTGAATTTAGGAGATGCTTAGGTTTCTCAGCTTCGGTCTTGAGATAGTGCTCGGGTTATGAACCAGTCCAGTCTGAAGAGCGGGCGCTCGAGTGGGGTATCCCCTGCCCGCGTCTTGAGCAAAGCGGCACCTATCGGGCGTCTTGGCGAAAGCGGCACCTATCGGGCCTCGCCGCCTGCTCGCAGCAACGAGAACTACCTGGATGCATTGCAAGCACTCCACACGCCCTCTCAGCCGACACAAGCGACCTGGAGACTCACCGGGCGGCGGATGGAGACTCCCAGTGCTCGAGGCTGTGTTCTGGCCCGCACTTATCAAGAAAAAGCCGCCCCGAAACGACTTCGGCGTACCCTTCCCGTCGGTGTGAGGCGCGTGCTAGGAGGGGCTGAGTTACTGGGTCGCCTGAAGCTGGGTCGTCTGGATGGGGCCTCGCTCGAGCGGGTCAGGCGTGAAATGAGCCGTTTGGGGACCATCAAGCCGTCTGGTAAGCGCACCCGCATTCTGCTGGCGGGTCTGTTCGGTCTGGGCCTATCTTCGGGGGCGCTGGCGTCGGCAGCCCTGACCGACGCTCAGTACCAGATTCAGAGTGGTGACTCGCTGTGGGCCATCGCTCGAGCCAACAACCTCAGTGTGGACCAGCTCAAGACAGCCAATGGGCTACAGGGCGACACCATCTACGCCGGGGAGCAGTTGACCATTCCGGCCAGTGCCTCGAGTGGGGCCTCGAGCGAGGTCACTCAGCAGGCTCGAGTGGCTCAGAAAGCGGCCCTGCTAGGTCGTCTGAACGACCTCAAGCAGGAGCGCGAAGCCCGTCAGCAGGCGCGTGGACTACCGAGTAAAACGACCCCTGCCGATAATACCGCGCTCGAGCTGGCCTCGAACATGGGTTCGGACAGCAAAACGGTCTCGAGCACTTCATCTGCCACTCAGCCCGTTGCGGAGCCAGAGGCGCGCACGGTAGAGCAGCAAAAGCTGGTGAACCGTCTCAATCAGGTCATCAGCCAGGACCGCCGCGCTACCCAGACGGTGGCCCCAACGATAGATAGTGAAGCGGCGGTGAGCACGGATTCCTCGAGTGTGAACGCACCGAACACCGCTGACTCGAGCACTACCGACTCGAGCACGGATTTCTCGAGCGCACCCCAGAAAAACGGCACGTCGCTGGCCGAGTTCAAGGACAAGATGCAGCGCACCGCCGCACTGCGCGCGGCCAAGAAAGCCGCTCTGCTCCAGCGCATTGAGAAGGACCGCGCCGCTGTGCAAGTCGCTCGACAGCAACAGGAACAGCGTCAAATCAAGCTGGCTCAGGCTCAGCTCGAGCGCTTACAAAAGCTGGCTCAGGCCCAGCAAACTCGTCAAATCAAGCTGGCCCAGGCTCAGCTCGAGCGGCAACAAAAGCGGATTGAGCAAGCCCACATCGCTCGAGTCAGTACGCCTCGAGTGGACGCCCCACTCGTCAACACGTCGCGCCACCAAGCTACGGTGCGCTCTGCCGCTTACCGCTACGTGGGCCTGCGCTACCGCATGGGCGGCACCGGACGCGGCAGCATAGATTGCTCGGCCTTCACTCAAGCGACCTTGCGGCATCTGGGCTACTCCATTCCCCGCACCGCCCGCGCCCAGTCGGGGGTGGGTTCGCGGGTCTCGTTCCGTAACCTGCGGGCCGGAGATTTGGTGTTCTTTAACACCCTGGGACGCGGCGTGTCTCACGCCGGGGTCTATCTGGGGGGTGGGATGTTTGCCAACGCCAACTCCTACCGGGGCCGCGTGGTCGTAGAGAGCATTAACGCCCGCTACTGGACCAGCCGGTTTGTGACTGCGCGCCGGGTGTTAGGGTAGTCGAGTTCTCCAGCGCAACCAGAAAAAATCCCGCCTCGAGGCGGGATTTTTCTTTTTCATTGCTCGAGGCGCAAAAGGGATGGTCGCCGGGAATGCTGCTGTAAAGGTTGATGCGAGAAATCTTGTTTAGCGGTCAAACACCATTCTAAAATCCTCGAGTGCAGTCCTCACCCGCTTTAGATGAAGATGGGAGCGCTCGAGTTCACAGCCAAGACTTCGGTATAATTTCGCCCATGCCCCAACCTCTTCCCCCCGAACCCCTAGATTTTGGGAGCGCTGAGTTCCAGAGCGCCCAGGCCGAACTCTTCGACTTCATCCGCATTCCCAGCGTTTCCGCCGATTCCAAATACGCTGCCGACGTAGCCCACGCCGCCGAGTTTCTCAAGTCCAAGCTCGAGAGTCTGGGCTTCGAGACTCGTGTGGACCCCACTGGGGGGCATCCGGTAGTCTTCGCCCAGAAAATCGTGTCTGCGGATAAGCCCACGGTGCTGATTTATGGCCATTACGACGTGCAGCCGCCCGACCCACTCGAGCTGTGGACCTCGCCCGCTTTTGAACCGACGGTGCGGGGTGGGCGAATTTACGCACGCGGCGCAACCGACGATAAGGGGCAGGTGTACGCCCATGTGCGCGGCGTGGAGCACCTGCTGGCTCAGGGTGAACTTCCGGTCAACGTCAAATTTCTCATCGAGGGTGAGGAGGAGATGGGCAGTCCCAATCTCGAGGGCTACATCTACGCCCACACTGCCGACCTCGCCTGCGACATCATCGCCATCTCAGACGGCTCGAGGTTCGCTAAAGACATCCCCTCCATCACCTACGGTGTGCGCGGCCTCAGTTATATCGAGGTCGAGGTCACGGGTGCGGACCGCGACCTGCATTCCGGCGTTTATGGCGGCTCCGCGCCCAATCCTATCAATGCGCTGTGCCAGATGATTGCCCAGCTTCACGATGCCGAGGGCCGCATCACCGTGCCGGGGTTTTATGACGGTGTGCTCGAGCTGACCTCGGAAGAACGCGCTGCCTGGGCCTCGCTTCCGTTTAGTGAACGCGAATTTGCCGATTCCATCGGGGCCACCGAACTCATCGGCGAAACGGGATACACCGCGCTCGAGCACACCTGGGGTCGCCCCACACTCGACTGCAACGGCATCTGGGGGGGCTATCAGGGCGAGGGGTCCAAAACGGTGATTCCCTCCAAGGCGTCGGCCAAAATCAGTTGTCGTCTGGTGCCGGGACAGGACCCACGCCATATTACGAGGTTGTTGCTCGAGTACATCCCTACGCTGGCTCCTAAAGGCGTCAAAGTCCACGCTTTCGAGCATCACGGTGGAATGCCGATGGTGATGGATACCTCCTCGCCCTATTTCGCGGCAGCCGCTCGAGCGGTACAGCGCGCCTTCGGACGCCCGCCCGTCTTCATTCGCACCGGAGGCAGCATTCCTATCGCATTGGCTCTGAAAACGGCCCTCTCGAGCGAGATTATTTTTCTCGACCTGGGTTTAAACGAGGACAATTTGCACTCGCCCAACGAATCCTTTGCGCTCGAGGACTATCAGCGCGGCATTCTGGTGAGCAGCTATCTGCTCGAGGAGATAGGCTCGAGGGTCTGAGCGAATCTCCTAGTGGATCACCACACAAGAAGAGGGGACTATTCCTGTTTGGGATAGTGACGCGCCAATTTGGTACGCGCTTGCAACACCCCAAATTGCCATTTGACTTTGGTACACGCGCTATTTCGCTCCTTCTCCCAAGCCCCTATCTCCATCTCGAGCCGCTCCCTCGAATCCAAGCGCTGACCCAGACACTGACGCTCTAACACCGACCACTCGATTTCGGCCATGTTCAACCAACTGGCATGTTTTGGCGTGTAGTGAAACTCCAGTCGGCGCGTCAAGGTTCGCGCCTCCTCAAGCGTTAAGCTCTGGTAGAGCGCTGCTGGCGTGTGGGTCGAAAGATTATCCAGCACTACTCGTATTTTATCAGCTTCGGGGAAGCGCGCGGATAGGGCTTGCATTTGTGCGGCAAAATCTCCGTTGGCTCGGCGTTCTGTGACCGTCACCACACGCTGCCCAGTGTGGGCCTCGAGCGCCACGAAAAGGTTGACCGTTCCACAACGCAGGTATTCGTAGTCCTGTCGAAGGGGTTTGCCTGGAGCCAGAGGTAAGGGGTCTTGAACATCCGCCAGGAGTTGTACCGACTTTTCGTCAAAGCACACCACCGGAAGCACAGGGTCATACGGTTCGGCATACAAGTCCAGCACATCTTCCATGCGCCACACGAAGTCTGGCGTTACCTGCGCGACGCACCAACTTGCTTTCTGCCACGGTTTAAGCTCGTTTTTTTCAGCACGCGCCGCACCGTTTCATCGCTGATAGATTCCACAACCCCCAGCGTTACCATCCGGTCAGCCAGGAGCTGCATGGTCCAGGTCTCTCGTCCGTTAGGTGCAGCGCTACAGGTTTCAGCAATCAGAATCGCGGTCTGTGCTGCATTGAGCTTAGCGGGCACCCCTGGGCGGGGCCGTTCAAAGAGGGCAGAGTCCAGTCCTTCCTGGGCATAACGACGACGGACTTGAGCTACCAGCGCAGTCCCGACATGTAACGATGCCGCTACCTCTTTATCCTGACGCTGCTCAGCAGCGTGCAGCAACACATGAGCACGGGTTAGCACCCGTGCGGGGGTTTGACCTTTGCGAGTGAGCCGCTCGAGGTGTGCTCGGTCTACAGCGGTCAGATGCACTTCGTACTGTTTGCGGCGTCCCATCCCTCATTTTACCCCTTACTTCTTGTGTGGTGGTCCACTAGAGGGAAGGTGGGACCAATTGTGTTTTTAGCAGGGTTTGTGCTGTTGATGCACCCTCTCGAGATAATTTTGAAAAAGAGAGACGTGTGACATATCTCTCATCCTGTGAGCATACAATGTGCATTAGTTCAAGAGGAGGTTTCATGAAGGGACTACTCACGTTTGGTGTCACCTTGGCCTTGACCCTTGTCGCGCACTCGAGCGCGCAGCTTGCGGCGGTGGATTCCGGTTTCGACCCGGCCACCAACGCCTTCAGCTTTGAAAATTATGGCGGTGACGCTGGATATAAAAACCTCACCTCGGTGGAGATGGTGCGTTTATTCGGGGAGGGCGTCTGCTCGAGCCTACAGGGCGGCACCTGCACGCTCTCGCCGGTGGCCGAGCAGTGGATGAATGAAACCAGCACCGCCATGAACGGCGGACACTGCGAAGGTATGGCGGTGCTAAGCGCCCTGTTCTTCACCAACAAACTGAACCCTGCTGATTTCGGCGCGGCCACGGTCAAGGATTTACAAATCGCGGGCAACGAAAAATTGCAACATGAAATCGCCCTGTGGTGGGCTACCCAGGCCACCTCACCCGCTCGAGACGCGGTCATCAAGGGCACGCCCAAAGAAATAGTGGCCCGACTCTCCGAGGCGCTCAAACCCGGCAAGGACGCCGCCGACACCGACTCCATCGGCATCTACAAGCGCGACGGTAGCGACGGTCACGCGGTCACGCCCTACGCGCTCGAGGACAAGGGCGGGGGCGTGTGGAACATCATGGTTTACGACAACAACTACCCTAACCAGGCGCGCGCCATCGAGGTCAACACCGTGACCGATACCTGGTCTTATTCGGCGTCCATCAACCCCGGTGTCGAAGCTGCCCTGTACGAAGGCGATGCCAGCACCAAAACCCTGGACCTCACCCCGTCGGTGCCCCGCCTCAAAGAACAGGCTTGCCCGTTCTGCGCGCCCAGCGCTCAGGCCAATGTCCAGACGACCCTGCGGGGTGCGGCCGCGACTGGGGTCCGCTACAACGAATTGTTCATCGAGGGCGAGGGAGTTCACGCGCTTATCACCGACGAGAAGGGCCACCGTTTGGGCCGCATTGGCGGTAAATTGGTCAACGAGATTCCAGGTGCTTTTGCACTCGAGGTCAAGGGCGCGGTTCAACCCTGGACCCAGGACGAAGACCCGGTGTTTAACGTTCCACAGGGCATCAAATTCAGTGTGACCCTGGACGGCAGCGCACTGAAAAAAGACACCGTGGCGCAAATTGCCATGATTGGACCCGGCTACAGCCTCGACGTGCAGGACATCAAGCTCAAACCCGCCCAAAAAGACGTCCTCAACGTTTCGCCCGACGGCAAGAAAATCTCCTACAAACCCGGTCAGGGCGAATCGCCTGACATCGTGCTGGCGGTGGAAGGTAAGACGGTAGACCACGAGTTCTACGTGAAAGGTTTTGACCTCGAGAGCGGGGGTTCGGTCAACGTCAACCTTGATGTGGTCAAAGGTCAGTTGCAAATCAACACCATTGGCAACAAGAAGGCTGGCTCTTACGACCTGACCGTGACCCGTTACGACGACAAAGGTACCCAGGAGTTTGGCGGGAACTTCACGCTCGAGCCGTCGGATACGGTGTTTGCCGATTACCTGAAGTGGCAGGGCAACGGCAAACCCATGAGCGTCGAGTTCGATTACAAGAGCGATGGCAGTATTGACGAAA
>Ga0209724_1001827_pt1 | contig 18861 bp, 17 predicted proteins | sample grotaG_FD_184143 | JGI IMG/M metagenome (GOLD analysis project Ga0209724, IMG submission 184143) | Glacier valley bacterial and archeal communities from Borup Fiord, Nunavut, Canada, to study Microbial Dark Matter (Phase II) -... | ecosystem: Environmental > Aquatic > Freshwater > Ice > Glacier ...
TGTTCGAGCTCGACGGACTGCCGATCACGAGAACCAGGTCGCACTGGGGCGCCATGAACTTGACCGCGTCTTGCCGGTTCTGCGTCGCGTAGCAGATGTCGCCGCGCTTCGGCTCGAGGATGCTCGGGAAGCGCGCCTTCAACGCACCCGTGACCTCGGCAGCGTCGTCGACCGACAACGTCGTCTGCGTCACGTAGGCGAGCCGGTCGGGATTGCGCACGGCGAGGTGTTGCACGTCGTCGACCGTCTCGACGAGATGGATGCCGTCGCCGGCCTGGCCCATCGTGCCCTCGACCTCGGGATGGCCCTTGTGCCCGACCATGATGATCTCGCGCCCGTCGGCACGCATCTTCGCGACCTCGACGTGCACCTTGGTCACCAGTGGGCAAGTCGCGTCGAAGACCTTGAGGCCGAGCGCGTCGGCTTCGGCCCGCACCGCCTGCGAGACCCCGTGCGCACTGAACACGACGGTTTGGCCGGACGGCACGTCCTTCAGGTCCTCGATGAAGATCGCGCCCTTCGCGCGGAGATCGTCGACGACGTACTGGTTGTGCACGATCTCGTGGCGCACGTAGATCGGCGAGCCGAACTGCGCGAGCGCGCGTTCGACGATCTCGATCGCCCGGTCCACGCCGGCGCAGAAGCCGCGCGGCTGCGCGAGCAGGATCTCGGGCTTCGTCTCGCCGAAGGGATTGACCTCGTTACGGCGGATTTCGGTCACGGCATTCATCACAGGATCCCCACGATCTCGACCTCGAACCGCACTGGCTGGCCGGCTAGCGGATGGTTGAAGTCGAAGGTCGCATAGTCGTTGTCCAGCGATCGGAAAACCCCTGCATAGCGTCCCCCACCCGGCGCATTGAACTCGACCACGTCGCCGGGCGAATAATCCGTCTTGTCGCTCTCGGCCTCGAGCAGCTTGCGCGGCAGTTGCTGGATCAACGCCGGGTTGCGTGGTCCGAAGGCCTCGTCGGCCCCCAGTTCGAAGACGCGATGCGCGCCGACGTTCAGGCCGATCAGGCGTTCCTCGAGCGCGGGCGACAGCTGGCCGGCGCCGAGTTGCAGCGTGGCCGGTTGCGCGCCGAAGGTGCTGACGACATCGGCTTCGCTGCCGTCGACGGACGCGTCGCTGCGCGCCGCGTCCAGGCTGACGCGGTAGTGCAGCGTCAGATAGGAATCGGCGCAGACCGCAGGAATCGACGCTTCGATGGATGACATGCAGGGGCTCTCGCAGGGGCCGGAACGGAAGTCCGACATTCTATCGAACGCAAAGGTCCCGCTTGACGCTCATCGAATGGCCCGCCGGCGAACGACCCCGCGAGCGCCTGCTGGCGCAGGGCGTGGCGGCGCTGTCCGACGCCGAACTCCTGGCGATCTTCCTCGTCAGCGGCACGCGCGGCTGCGACGTCCTCGACCTGTCGCGCCGCTGCCTCGCCTCTTTCGGCGGACTGACCGGGCTGATGCGGGCTTCGCGCGAGCGCTTCTGCGCGGTCGACGGCCTCGGACCGGCCCGCTTCGCCCAGTTGCAGGCGGCGCTGGAGATGACGCGCCGCTCGCTCGGCGAGGCGCTTGCCGACCGGCCCCTGTTCGATTCGCCGCTAGCCGTGCGCGACTACCTGAAGCTGACCATCGCCGCCAAGGGGCACGAAGTGTTCATGGTGCTTTTCCTCGATGCGCAGCACCGCCTGCTGGCCGCGGAGGAACTGTTTCGCGGCACGCTGGCGCAGACCAGCGTCTACCCGCGGGAGGTCGTCAAGCGGGCACTGGAAGTGAACGCGGCGGCCGTCGTGTTCGCGCACAACCATCCGTCGGGCCTCGCCGAACCCAGCCGGGCCGACGAACTGCTCACGAGTGCCCTGCGCCGGGCACTCGATCTCGTGGACATCCGCACCCTCGACCACTTCATCGTCGCCGGATCGCGGGTGTATTCGTTCTCCGAACACGGCAAGCTGTGAGCAGCCACCGCCTCGATCAATGTCATTCGTGCACGTTTCGGCAGCCGTGCGTTGATTTGCCAGAGAAATCCGGCTATAGTCGCGGGCTTCGTTTCGTCCCATCACAATTTTCGTCCGCGCAGCCTTCGCGTCGGGCCGTTTTTCTGGAGGTGCCTACCATGGCACGCGTCTGTCAAGTTACGGGTAAGAAGCCGATGTCCGGCAACAACGTCTCGCACGCGAACAACAAGACCAAGCGCCGCTGGCTGCCGAACCTGCAGAACCGCCGCTTCTTCGTCGAGAGCGAAAACCGTTGGGTGAGCCTGCGGCTGACCAACGCCGGCCTGCGCACCATCGACAAGAACGGCATCGACGAAGTGCTGGCCGACATGCGCGCCCGCGGCGTCAAGCTCTAAGCAGCACGAGAGGACACATCATGCGCGACAAGATCAAGCTGGAATCGACCGCGGGCACGGGTCACTTCTACACCACGACCAAGAACAAGAAGACGACGCCCGAGAAAATCGAGATCAAGAAATTCGATCCCGTGGCGCGCAAACACGTTGCCTACAAGGAAACGAAGATCAAATAAGAACGCGATCCATCGCGCCGATCTTGAAGGCCCGCTTCGGCGGGCCTTTTTTCGTCTTGCGATCGGCGACCGATCGCGCCCCTGCGGTCTTGGCGGCGCTTGCGGTTCGCCCCGCGGCAGCGCCTTCAATCCCGGCCCTCGGCGAGCGCTTTCATCGATGCGTGCCCAGCATCGATCGGCCGGACAGCCGCGCCGCACGCTCGTCGCACCCGAAAAAAAAGCCCGCGGGGAAGCGGGCTTCTTCCGAACCAGCCGTGAATCGTCAGGCGTAGCTGCGCAGGCGGATGCTGAAATCCTGCAGGGCACGCACGCCGCTTTCCTCCGCACGCTTGCACCAGTCCTGCAACTGGACCAACAACTGCTCGCTGGTGGCGCTGGAACGCTCCCAGATCGCAGCGAGTTCGGTCCGCATCTCATGGACCTTGGCCAGCATCGGGCTCTCGGCGAGCGCGCCGGCGACCTTGTCGCGATGGACCGCCGAAAGCTTCGCCGCGTCCTTGTGCAGCCAGCGGCGCGCGGTCCTGACGCGCACCAGGTCGTCGGCCGCTTCGTGGTCGTCGCCCTTGCTCTTCAGTCGGGCAACTTCCTCGCGATACGCTGCCTTGAACGACTTGGCGTACTTGGCCATCACGTCGTAGCGATGCGCGATCACGGCCTGCAGGTTGTCGAGGTCGACATGCGCCCGCGGCGTGGCGAACTTCGGCGTCGGCGCGACCTTCTTGACCGTCGCGAGCTTGAGCGCCGACAGGATGCGGATGTACATCCAGCCGATGTCGAACTCGTACCAGCGCGACGACAGCTTGGCCGACGTGGCGTACGTGTGGTGATTGTTGTGCAGTTCCTCGCCGCCGATCAGGATGCCCCAGGGCACGATGTTGCGGCTCGCGTCGGCGCAGTCGTAGTTGCGATAGCCCGAGAAGTGGCCGATGCCGTTGATGACGCCGGCGGCGAAGATCGGGATCCACAGCATCTGCACGGCCCAGACGGTCGTGCCGAGACCGAGGCCGAACAGGACCCAGTCGATCACCAGCATCACGCCCACGCCGTGCCAGACGAACTTGCTGTACACGTTGCGCTCGACCCAGTCCTCGGGCGTGCCGCGACCGTACTTCTCGAGCGTCTCGTCGTTGTTGCCTTCTTCCATGTACAGCTCGGCGCCTTCGAGCAGCACCTTGCGGATGCCCTTGACCTGCGGGCTGTGCGGATCCTCGGCCGTTTCGCACTTCGCGTGATGCTTGCGATGGATGGCCGCCCACTCACGGGTCTGCATGCCGGTCGTGGCCCACAGCCAGAGGCGGAAGAAATGCGAGACGACCGGATGCAGGTCGAGCGCTCGGTGCGCCTGGCAACGGTGCAGATAGATGGTGACGCCCGCGATCGTGATGTGGGTCATGACCAGCGCGGCGACGACGATCTTCCAGACCGGCCAGTCGAGCACGCCGGTGGACAAGAAATTCAGGACTTCCGGGGGAATCATTGACTCTCCGTAGGTGCGCCGGTGGCGGCGCGGGGTGAAGGTCTCGCAAATCTTCGATTTGCAGGGCGTTCGGCGGGATGAATTATAAGGGTTGGCCCCAAGTCCATGAACCACCACGGACCGGACTGCGGGCTCAAAACCACAATCTCTCGACCACCGGCCCTATATGGGGATCGAACGGCGGATTGCGAACGGGTCAGACTGTCGCGATCGTGCAACGTTCACGCGGCACCGACGGAAACTGCGGCATTCGACGCGACCCCCTCGCCGCCGCGGATCCGCACCTCGCGTTGCGGGAAGGGCACGGCGATGCCTGCGGCCTTGAACCCCGCCCAGATCGCGCGGTTGACGTCCGACCGCAGGCCGTCGGTACCGGCGCCAGGATCCGGCACCCAGTACGTCGCCTCGAGCTCGATGCCGTCGGTGCCGAAAGCCTTCAGCGTGACCGTCGGAGCCGGATCCGCAAGAACGCGGGGCTGCGAGCGCGCCGCGTCGAGCATCAGCCCGATCGCGTGGTCGATGTCGGTGTCGTAGTCGACGAGGATATTGCTCAGCACATTCCCGTTCTTGTCGCCGTAGCTGAAGTTCTGCACCGCCTGGTTGAGCAGCAGCTCGTTCGGGACCAGCGCCTCGACGCCGTTCGGTGCGCGCACTACCGTGCAGCGGGTGCGGATCTGCGTCACCGTGCCGTTGTATTTGTCGACTGTAATCACGTCGCCGATGCGCAGGCTGCGGTCGAGCAGGATGATGAAACCCGACACGTAGTTGCTCGCGATCTTCTGCAGGCCGAGCCCGAGACCCACGCCGAGAGCGCCGCCGAAGACCGACAGGACGGTGAGGTCGATGTCGACCAGCCGCATCGCGATCAGCACGGCGACGATCACCAGGACCGCGTTGCCCAGGCGCGCCAGCACGAGGCGGATGCTGCCGTCGATCGATTCGGCCCGCATCAGGCGAGTCTCGAGGAGCGAGCCGATCCCCAGCGCCGCGACGAGCGTGACGAACACCCAGAAGACGGCGGAGACGACCTGCCAGACGCTGATGTTGACGTTCTTGCCGAAGGTGTAGGTGGCCTCGGGCCCGCTCAGCGCCGCGATCACGGTCGGCAGGAAGCCGGTGATGTGCAGCGCGACCAGCAGCCACGCGAGGATGCCGAACCAGCGCTCGACGAGCAGCATCCCGGGACTGGGCTTGAAGACGCGGCGCAACGTGTACAGGCCGATCGTGATGCCGACATAGGCGATCGACAGGATCGCGATGATGTGCAGGATGTGGCGTGGCTGTCGATAGGCCTGCATCACGCGCTCTGCACTCATCACCAGCAGCCAGGCGAAGAACGGCAGCGCGATGCGGTCGAGCCCCTCGAAGCGCGATTTCAACAGCCGTGCGTTGCGCTCGGGATTGAGTTCGACGTAGTGCCGGCCCTTCTTCGCGAACCCCCGGTTCACGAAGTACGCGATCACGAAGGCGACCAGCAGGCAACCTGTCGCGATGGCCAGTTGCGTCAGCAGCTGGGGGCGCTGCAGCTCGCGCCAGATATCGAGCAGCGCCGAGGAGATATCGTCGTCTTTCATCAGCGATCAGTGCATGTTCAGGCGTGCTTTGAAACCGCCGGGCCGCAACGTTCCCGTCACGCGACGACCGCGGCCTGACGCTTCCTGAACACCGCGGCGAAGAAGCCGTCGGTGCCGGTGCGATGCGGCCACAGCTCGAGCATCACGTTGTCGTCGAGCCTGGCGCCGGCGACGATGCCCTGCTGCTTGAGGATCTGCGTCGCGGACTCGATCTCGAACTCGGGATGGGCGGCGACGAACGCGTTGACGATGTCGTGGTTCTCGGCGCGAAGCAGGCTGCAGGTCGCATAGACCAGCCGGCCGCCCGGCTTCACCAGCTTCGACGCTGCGGCGATGATGCTGGCCTGCTTCGCGGTCAGCTCGACGATGCTCTCGGGCGTCTGGCGCCACTTGAGGTCGGGATTGCGACGCAGCGTGCCCAGGCCGCTGCACGGCGCGTCGATCAGCACGCGATCGGCCTTGCCGGCCATGCGCTTGAGCTTGGGGTCGCGCTCGCTCTCGATGAGCACCGGATGCACGTTCGACAGGCCGCTTCGGGCGAGGCGCGGCTTGAGCTTCGCGAGCCGCTTGGCCGACACGTCCATCGCATAGAGACGACCGGTCGAGCGCATCAGATCTCCGAGGGCCAGCGTCTTGCCGCCGGCACCCGCGCAGAAGTCGACGACCAGCTCGCCGCGCTTGGGCGCGACCAGCGCGGCCAGCAGCTGGCTGCCTTCGTCCTGCACCTCGATGCGGCCGTCGACGAAGATCTTCTGTGCGCCGAGGGCCGGCTTGCCCTTGAGCCGGATGCCGTGCGGCGCGAGCGCCGTGGGTTCGGACTCGAGGCCCGCGGCGCGCATCGCGGCCAGCGCGTCGTCGCGACTGGTGCGCATCGTGTTCACGCGCAGGTCCAGCGGCGCCGGGGTGTTCAGCACCGCGGCGATCTTCTCGACCTCGCTCTCAGGAAAGCGCAGCTTGAGCGCGTCGAACAGCCAGTCCGGCAGGTTGGTCCGGGTCGCGAGGGGCATCGTCGAGCGATCGATCGTGCCGACGCGGCGCAGCCAGGTGCGTTCGTCGGGCGGCAGCGTGGCCGCGATCGGCTCGACACCGGCGGCGTCCGCGAGGCCGAGCAGGATCATGCGGCGCGTGAGCGACCCGGTCCCGCTCTGCGCGAGCTGCGCATATTCGAGCTTGCGGCGCAGCACCGCGAACACGCTCTCGGCGATCAGGCCGCGGTCGCGATGCCCGAGCACCGGATTGGCCTTGAAGTAGCGGCTCGCCTTGACGTCGGCCGGCAGGTCGAACTGCAGCACCTCGGCCAGCAGCGCCTCGGCATGCGCGATCACGCTGGCGTGGAAATCGGTGCTGTGCGGGTTCTCGCGTTCCGCGCGCGGCGCCCTGCGCATCGTCGGCGACGGTCGCGAGCGTTGCGCCTTCGCGCCTCGGCGGGCATGCGGCTTCGCGGCCGTGCTCATGAAGCGCTCCTCATGCACACACCATCAGCGCATCGGGCGCGACTGACGCATCGAGGACGACCCGGCCCTCGTCGAGCACCGCGCGTCCCGACAGGAACCACGCGATCGCACGCGGGAAGAGCCGATGCTCCGCGGCCAGGACGCGCGCCGCGAGGCTGTCGGCGGTGTCGTCCGCACGGATCGGCACGACCGCCTGCGCGACGATGGCGCCCGCGTCGACGACCGGGCTGACGAAGTGCACCGTCGCGCCGTGCACGCGCACGCCGGCCGCGAGGGCGCGGGCGTGCGTATCGAGGCCCGGGAAAGCCGGCAACAGCGACGGATGGATATTGAGCATGCGGTCCGCGTAGCGGTGGACGAAGGATTCGGAAAGGACGCGCATGAAGCCCGCGAGCACCACGCAGTCGGGCTCGTGCAGATCGACGGTTGCGGTCAGCGCGGCTTCGAAGCGCTCGCGCGACTCGAAGGACTTGGGATCGACGACGGCGGTGGCGATGCCCGCCTCCGTCGCGTACTGCAGGCCTGCGGCCCCGGGCCTGCTGGAGATCACGCAGGCCACCTGGGCGGGCCAACCGTCGGCCCTGCAAGTGGCGATGATCGCTTCCATGTTCGACCCGCGGCCGGAAATCAGGATCACGATCTTTTTCACTGCGGCGAGTTTAGCCGATCACGTCCCATGCGGCGCAGCCGCATCCGACCTCACCTCCGGGATGCCGGGAGGGGGATGGGGTCCGCGCCCATGCACCGCACGCGTCGACCCGCCCTTATAATCGACTTCCCCCGTGTCCCACCCCTCTCGACAACCGGCTTCTCCATGCGGGTCTTCCGTGGCCTTCCCAATCCCGCCAGCCGGACGCCCTGCGCGCTCACGATCGGCAACTTCGATGGCGTCCACCGCGGCCACCGCGCGTTGATCGAGCGGGTCCGGTCGGCTGCGGACCAGCTCGGCGTCCCGGCGTGCGTGATGACCTTCGAGCCGCATCCGCGCGAGTACTTCCACGCGCGCCTGCGCGTCGAGGGCAAGCTCGACGATCCGCTCGCCCGGCCGCCCGCCCGCATCGCCAACCTGCGCGACAAGCTCGACGCGCTCGCCGCCTGCGGCGTCGACCGGGTCATCGTCGAGCGCTTCAACGCGCGCTTCGCGGCGCTGTCGGCCGAGCATTTCATCGAGGACATCGTGGTCGCCGGCTGCCACGCCCGCTGGCTCATGGTGGGCGACGACTTCCGCTTCGGTGCGCAGCGACGCGGCGGCTTCGCGATGCTGGAAGACGCGGGCGAACGCTTCGGCTTCGCGGTCGAGAGCCTCGCGTCGGTCACGATGCAGAAGGCCGAAGGATCGGACGACGACGTCGATGAACGCGTCTCCAGCTCGGCGATCCGCGCCGCACTCGCCGCCGGCGATCTGGCCCGCGCCGAACAACTGCTCGGACATCCGTACTTCATCAGCGGCCACGTGATCCACGGCCAGAAGCTAGGCCGCACGATCGGCTTCCCGACCGCCAACATCCTGCCGCACGGCCTCGCCACGGACCGCCACACGGCGCTGTCGGGCATCTTCGTCGTCCGCGTCCACGGTGCCGGCCCCGAGCCGCTGCCGGGCGTCGCCAGCATCGGCGTGCGGCCCACCGTCGAGGATGCGGGTCGCGTGCTGCTCGAGGTGCATCTGTTCGACTTCGCGGCCGGCCTCTACGGGAAGCGTGTGCGTGTCGAGTTCCTGCACAAGCTGCGCGACGAGGAGAAGTACGACGACCTCACGCGGCTGACCGCAGCCATCGCCGCCGACGCCCGCGCCGCGCGCGCCTGGTTCGGGCTCCCTCAAGAAGCGACCCAAGGCGAGCCGCGCAAGACCAACGCGGCCATGTCGGCGACCGACCGAATTACCTGAGCGGGCACGGGTCGACCGACCCGTTCCCGCTGCACGGCGACATCGCGGCCCGCGTGGTCGCGATCGGCAAGACCAGCCGAGCACCGCGCCACGGCGCCTCCGCAACGACCTTTGAACCGAGCCGCGCACAGCGGCCTCCAGAACTCATGTCCGACCAATCGAAGAAGACCGGCGCCGCGGGCGTCGACTACAAGTCCACGCTGAACCTGCCCGACACGCCGTTCCCGATGCGCGGCAATCTCGCGCAGCGCGAGCCGTCGTGGATCGCCGAGTGGCAGGCACGCGGCGTCTACCAGCGCATCCGCGAGGCGCGCAAGGGCGCGAAGAAATGGATCCTGCACGACGGGCCCCCTTACGCGAACAACCCGATCCACATGGGCCACGCGTTCAACAAGATCCTCAAGGACATGGTCGTCAAGACGCGCAGCCTGGTCGGCTTCGACGCGCCCTACGTGCCGGGCTGGGACTGCCACGGCATGCCGATCGAGATCCAGATCGAGAAGCAATACGGCAAGTCGCTGCCGGCCAGCGAGGTGCTGGCCCGGTCGCGCGCCTATGCCGAAGTGCAGATCACGAACCAGCTTGCGGATTTTCAACGGTTGGGCGTGCTCGGCGAGTGGGACCGTCCGTACAAGACGATGAACTTCTCGAACGAGGCCGGCGAGCTGCGCGTGCTCGGCCGCATCCTCGAGAAGGGCTACGTGTTCCGCGGACTCAAGCCGGTGAACTGGTGCTTCGACTGCGGCTCCGCGCTCGCCGAGGCCGAGGTCGAGTACCAGGACCGCAAGGACCTGTCGGTCGACGTGGGCTTCCCGTTCGTCGACGACCAACGCGAGGCGCTGGCGAAGGCCTTCGGCCTGGCCGCCCTGCCCGACCGCCCCGGCCACATCGTGATCTGGACCACCACGCCGTGGACCATCCCGTCGAACCAGGCGCTGAACATCCACCCCGAGTTCGATTACGCACTGGTCGACACGCCGCGCGGCCTGCTGATCCTCGCGCAGGAGCGCGTCGAGGCCTGCCTGCAGAGCTACGGCCTCGAGGGCAGCGTGGTCGCGACCTGCAAGGGCGCGGCCCTCGACCACGTCGCGTTCGCGCACCCGTTCTATCCGCGGCGCTCGCCGGTCTATCTGGGCGACTACGTCACGCTCGAACAGGGCACCGGCGTCGTCCACTCCGCCCCGGCCTACGGCATCGAGGACTTCATCTCGTGCAAGGCCAACGGCCTGAAGGACGACGACATCATCAACCCGGTGACCGGCGACGGGACCTACGCATCGAGCGAGCCGCTGTTCGCCGGGCTGACGATCTGGCAGGCCAACCCGAAGATCGTCGAGACCCTCCGCGAGGCCGGCGCGCTGTTTCGCGTCGAGGAGTTCTCGCACAGCTACATGCACTGCTGGCGCCACAAGACGCCGATCATCTATCGCGCGACGTCGCAGTGGTTCGCCGGCATGGACCGGCCACCGGCGGACGGAGGACCGACGCTGCGCGAGACCGCGCTCAAGGCCGTCGACGACACGCGCTTCTTCCCGCACTGGGGCAAGGCGCGCCTGCACGCGATGATCGAGAACCGCCCCGACTGGACGCTGTCGCGGCAGCGCCAGTGGGGCACGCCGATGGCGTTCTTCGTGCATCGCGAGAGCGGCGCGCTGCATCCGGACACGCTCGCACTGCTGGAAGACGTGGCGAAGGAAGTCGAGCGGTCCGGCATCGAGGCCTGGCAACACATCGACAGCGCCGCGCTGCTCGCGCGCTACGACCAAGGCACGCCGGAGACCGACGCGGCGATGTACATGAAGAACCGCGACACGATCGACGTGTGGTTCGACTCGGGATCGACCTGGCAGACCGTGATGGGCGGCACCGACCACCACGGCTCGAACGCCGACGTGCTGCGCTACCCCGCCGACATGTACCTGGAGGGCTCCGACCAGCATCGCGGCTGGTTCCACTCGTCGCTGCTGATCTCGTCGATGGTCAACGGCCGCGCGCCCTACGACATGCTGCTCACGCACGGCTTCGTGCTCGACGGCCAGGGACGCAAGATGTCCAAGTCGCTCGGCAACGTGACCGCGCCGCAGAAGCTCATCGACCAGTACGGCGCCGACATCGTGCGCTGGTGGGTCACGTCGACCGACTACTCGGGCGACGTACTGATCTCCGACGAGATCATGAAGCGCGTGGTGGAGAGCTACCGCCGCGTGCGCAACACGCTGCGCTTCCTGCTCGCGAACACGTCGGACTTCGATCCGAAGGCCCACGCGCTGCCGGTCGACCAGTGGCTGGAGATCGATCGTTACGCGATCGCGCGCCTCGACGTGCTGCAGAAGGACATCCTCGCGCACCTCGAGGTCTTCGAGTTCCATCCGGTCGCGGCCAAGTTGCAGACCTACTGCTCGGAGGACCTCGGCGGCTTCTATCTCGACATCCTCAAGGACCGGCTCTACACGTCGGCGGTCGACGGGCTGCCGCGGCGTTCGGCGCAGAACGCGCTGTGGCACATCACGCAGGCGCTGCTGCGGCTGCTCGCGCCGTTCGTCTCGTTCACCGCCGAGGAAGCATGGGCCGTGTTCGCGCCGGATGCGCTGGCCGAACGCGGCACGATCTTCGCGGAGACCGTCCATGCACTGCCGGCGCTGCCGCACGCGGACGCGCTGCTGCACAAGTGGGACGTGATCCGCGAGATCCGTGGCCAGGCGCTGAAGAAGCTCGAGGACGCGCGGACGGCGGGCCTGATCGGCTCGTCGCTGCAGGCCGAGGTCGAGTTGCGCGTGCCGTCGGACCGCTACGGGCTGCTGCTCGAACTGAAGAACGACCTCAGGTTCGTGCTGATCACGTCGCAGGCCACGGTGCACGAGGCGGCGCGCGAAGCGGAATGCGAGATCGTCGTCACGCCGTCGACGCATCCGAAGTGCGATCGCTGCTGGCACTACCGCAGCGACGTCGGCAGCGATCCGACGCGCGCGACGCTGTGCGGACGCTGCGTCTCGAACCTGTTCGGCGCCGGCGAGGCTCGCAAGGTCGCCTGACCGTTCGGCGATGCACCCGATCGTTCGCGTCGCGTGCGTCGTCGGCCTGCTGCTGGCGGGTGACTCCGTTCGCGCGGCCGACGTCGAAGACCGCGCGCGCACCGAGCGGGTCGCGGACTTCGACGCGTTCTGCCGCTTCGTCGCCGACGACTACGCGTACTTCGATCGCAAGAAGACCGACTGGCCCGCAGTCTGCGAAGGTGCCCGTGCGGCGGCCGCGGACGCCCCGGATCGCGCGGCGTTCGTCGGCGTCGTCGAACGCGCGCTCGGCGAGCTCTACGACTTCCATGCGCACCTGGGCACGAGCACGCAGCAGTCGCCGCGCCTCGTGCCGACCGACGCCGACCTGTACGCGCAATGGCGCGGCGACGTCGCGACGATCGTCGACGTCCGTGCGGCATCCGGCGCGCGCGACGCCGGCCTGCGTCCCGGTATGCGCGTCATCGCCATCGACGGTCGCACGGTCGGCGAAGTGGTCGCCGGCCTGATGCCGAAGCACCTGAGGTCGGCCGATCCTGCCGCCCGCGACTGGGCGTTGCGCGTCGCGCTCGCGGGACATCAGGATCGACAACCGGTCCGTCTCGTCGTCGACCAGGACGGCGTGCGTCGCGAGCTCTCGTTCGTGCCGCATCGCGAGCGACCGGATCGACCGCTCACCGCCCGGCGCATCGGTCGTATCGGCGTCGTCGAAGTGCACAACACGCTCGGCGACACGCGCCTCATCGCCGCGTTCGACGCGGCCCTCGACGGGCTTGCCGATGCGCAGGCGATCGTGCTCGACCTGCGCGACACGCCGAGCGGCGGCAACACGACGGTCGCGCGAGGGCTGATGAGCCGCTTCGTCGTGCGCGAATCGCCGTACCAGAAGCACGAGCGCATCGCCGAGTGGCGCGACAGCGGTGTGCGCCACGTGTGGATCGAGATGGTCGGGCCGCGTGGCCAGCCGTTCACGCGTCCGGTCGCCGTGCTGGTCGGACGATGGACCGGCAGCATGGGCGAAGGCATCGCGATCGGCCTGAACGCGGCGCGGGGTGCGCCGGTGTTCGGCACGCCGATGGCCGGACTGCTCGGCGCGCTCGACGAGCAGCGGCTGGTCCACGCGGACTTCGTCGTCCGGGTCCCCGCCGAGCGTCTGTCGCACGTCGACGGCACGCCGCGCGAGTCGTTCAGGCCGTGTCCGGTGGTCGTGCGCGCTGCCGATGCCGGCGACGACCCGGTGCTGACCGCGGTCGTGCGCCTGATGTCCGCGGCGAAGCGACGCTGTTCGCGATGATCGAGCTGTTGCAGCTCGACCTGGCCCGCATCGACCTCGCGCGCGCGAGTCCGACGACCTTCGAAGGACTGGCCGTCGTCGATGGCGGGCTGCCGCCGTCGTTCATCCTCGAGGGGGCACGGGCGGCGATCCGCGCCGGTGGTCCGACGCTGTGGTTCGGCCCCTTCCTGTTCGTCGATCCGCAGCAGCGCCGCATCGTCGGCAGCGGCATCTTCAAGGGCGAGCCGAGCGCGGGGTGGGTCGAGATCGGCTACGGCGTCGCCGAATCCGTGCAGGGCCGCGGCCATGCGACCGACGCGGTCTTCGCGCTGGTCCGGTTCGCCTTCGCGCAGGCGGGCGTGCACACGGTCTACGCGGAGACCGAGATCACCAATGTCGCATCGCGCCGCGTGGTGCAGAAGGTCGGCTTCGCGTGGACCGGGGAGCGCCTGAGCGAGGATCACGGCCCGGTCGACTGCTGGTTCGTCGAGTCGTCACGCTGAGCGCCGGCTTCACGGGTCGCACGACGAGGTCTCGGCCTTCACGGTGATGTGCTGCTCCGCGTCGCCCTTGCACATCCTGGGGCGGAACGACCGGATCGTGACCTGCTCGGTCTGCGCGTCGTAGACGCACATCCAGCCGCCCGCCCCCGAGTCGCGAAACGACCGATAGGTCGCGATCCGCTGCTTCTCGATGTCGCTGCCCGCCTCGACGCAGTCGTTGTCGAAGGGCTTGTCCGGCGTGGCGCCGCCGCCCGGGATGCCGCATCCCCGGACCCAGTTCTGCGGCGTCATCTTCCACAGCGTGGTGGTGGGATCGCCGCAGACCTCGCCGGCGATGACGCGGCCGGTCGTCACCTCGCAAGTCGGCGCGGCGATCGTGCAGGTCAGCGTCACGTCCCTGAACGCGATCTTCCGGTCGTCGCACTTCGTGCAGTCGATGTACAACTTCTCGCGGTCGCGGACCTTCGCCTTCGCGTCGAGGGCGGCCTTGAGACGCGCCACCTGCGCGACCAGCATCGAGCGCACCGCCACGCCGGCCTTCGCCTTGGCGGCATCCGCCGTCGCGGCACAGGCCTCGATCGGGCGGATCGCCGCGATGCGCGTGTTCTCGTCGCGGATCGTGTCGTCGACGTCCTTGACGTGCTTGAGCTCGTGGGTGCGGATGATGCCGCGCATGCGGTCCCATTCCTTCGCGCACGCCGAGTCGGGCTTGCGACCGTGCTGCCACTGCATCGCGGTGACCCGCGTCTCGGTGCGGAAGGCGTACCGGAAGTTCTTCACGCTCGCGCACGACGCCGCGGGCCTGCCGCGGGTCGCCGGCACGACGCGTTCCGTCAGGTCGGCATCGATGCCGTCGGTGACCCCGGCCTCGTCGGTCCGCTTGTCGCCGATGTAAAGCACCGGCTCCGTGACGCCCCACAGCCCGGGCCAGGTGCCCGTACGCCCATGAACGCCGGTGCTGCCTTGTTGCCTGACGAGCGCCTTGCAGCTGCCGGACACGGGGTCGTCGACGAACTCCACCGCCATCGCCGGACCGCCCGCGAGCAGAGCGGCCAGGCTGCTGATCCATGCCCTTCCCAGAGGGCCCGTCGCTGTCGGCATGATCGAATCCTCCTGCCCGGGGGGGGTGGTGCTGCGCGGATGACACGATGAACTACTACCGCTGCCCCAGCAACGCCGAGCGCAGGCCCTTGTCGATCGCGCGCTCGCCGATGAACATCTTCAGCAGCGCGACGTAGAAGTCGTCGCCGGCGATGGCGTCGCCCTGGGGCTTGCCGTTGACCAGCAGACGCGTCCCGCTCGCGGGTTCGAAATCGAGGTCGATCGCATCGCCCTTCTTCACGCCGCCGACCGCCCGCACCTGGCTGTCGAAGACGTCCATGCGCGCCTTCAATACATCGAGGGCGTCGTCCTTGTAGTTCTTGCGGATGCCGTCGCTGAAGGTGCGGGCCAGCACGTCGCCGTTGACGCCGAGCAGCATGCGCACCGAGATCCGCTTGGCCCCCTGCAGCGCGTAGACCTGCTCCGCCTCCGTCTCCTTGTGCGGCAGGTACAGGCCGGCGACGTAGCCCTTGAACAGGTCGTTGCCGCGCACGCCCACGCCGTTGAGCACGGTGCGGGTGCCGGCGACGCGGGCGGTGTCCTCGTAGCGCATGCCTTCCTTCTCCACGGTCGCGGCCTCACCCGCCGAGGCGAGCGTCGCGGCCGCGACCAGCAGGCATGTGGCGATGCGCCGCGCCGCGCGGGCCGCGTTACCCTTGCGTCCTTCGATCCTGTCTTCCTTCACCATCGGTTCTCCTTGTCCGTCGCCCTGCTGTTGTTCCCCGATTTCGCGCTGATCCTGCTCGGCGTCCTGCTGAAACGATACGCGCGATTCGACCTGGCCTTCTGGACCGGGCTCGAGCGCATCGTCTACTTCGTCCTGTTTCCGTCGCTGTTGTTCAGTTCGACGGCGACCGCGAAGCTGGATTTCGACGCGACCGCGGGCCTGATCGGCGCCGGCCTCGTCGCGCTGGGCACCGGCCTCGCACTCGGCTACCTGGCCCGCCCGCTGTTCAGGCCGGCGCCACAGGTCTTCGCGTCGGGCGTCCAGTGCACGTTCCGTTTCAACTCCTACATCGCGCTGGCGCTGGCCGGCCGCCTCGGCGGCAGCGAAGGGATCGCGCTGATGGCCGTGGTCATCGGCATCTGCGTGCCGCTCGCGAACGCCGCCGCCGTGTTCGCGCTGGCCCGACACCAGCAGACCAACGTGCTCGGCGAGATGCTCCGTAACCCGCTGATCATCGCCACGGTCGGCGGCCTCGCGCTCAACCTGCTCGGCGTCGCGCTGCCGGAGTTCGTGCTGGCGACCTTCCAGCGTCTGGGCGCCGCATCGATCGCGCTCGGCCTGATCGCGGTGGGTGCGGGGCTGCGCCTGAGCGGCGTGATCGTCGAGCGGCCGACGCTGGCCTGGTTCCTCGCGGTGAAGCTGCTGGCCGCGCCGTTCGCGGTGTGGCTGTTCGTGCGCCACTTCGCGCTGCCGCCGCTGCAGAGCGAGATCGCGATCCTGTTCGCGGCGTTGCCCACCGCGTCGTCCGCTTATATCCTCGCGGTCCGCATGGGCGGCAACGGCGCGGTGGTCGCGTTCCTGATCTCGGCCGGGACCGTCGTGTCCGTCGTCACGCTGCCCCTCTGGATCATCGTCGCCCGATAGAAGGACCACGCCATGTCTCTGCGCATCGACTTTCGCAAGGCCAGCCCCGGCGCGCTGCCGGTCGGGAACTACAAGCCCGCGGTCAAGGCCGCGTGACCCTGTGCCAGGGCCCATTCGACATGTTCGCGGACGAGCGGTGAGGCGTCCTGGCGTCGCGTCGACAGCGCATCGATGATCGCGTCGCGCTCGGCCCCCTCGGCCTGCGCGAGTGCATTGCCCAGCGCGACCGCGACGTTGCGCAGCCAGCGCTCGTGCCCGATGCGGCGCATCGCGCTGCCTTCGGTGTGATGCAGGAAGTCGGCTTCGGTCCACCCGAAGACCTCGACCAGCGTGCGACCGGCGATCGGACGCACGTCGAAGTCGGCGAGCGGCGAGCGCTGCGCGTAGCGGTTCCACGGGCACACCAGCTGGCAGTCGTCGCAGCCGTAGATGCGGTTGCCGATCGCGCGCCGGAACTCGACGGGGATGGGACCCGCGTGCTCGATGGTGAGGTACGAGATGCAGCGGCGCGCGTCCAGCACGTGCGGCGCGACGATCGCCTGCGTCGGGCAGACGTCGATGCACCGCGTGCAGGTGCCGCAGTGATCGGACGCGGGCTCGCCGGCCGGCAGCGCGAGGTCGACGAACAGCTCGCCGAGGAAGAACATCGAGCCGCCTTCGCGCGACAGCAGCAGCGTGTGCTTGCCGCGCCAGCCGAGGCCCGCGCGCTCGGCGAGCTCGACCTCCATCACCGGAGCCGAGTCGGTGAAGACGCGATGGCCGAACGGACCGATGGCGTCGGCGATGCGGTCGGCGAGCGTCTGGAGGCGTCCGCGCACGACCTTGTGGTAGTCGCGGCCGTGCGCGTAACGCGAGACGTTGGCGCGTCGCGCGTCGTGCAGCACGGCCCACGACGCGTCGACCCAGTCCTCGTCGGCCGTTGCGGGCAGGTAGTCCATGCGCACCGCGATCACCGTGACCGTGCCCGGCACGAGCTCGGTCGGCCGGGCACGGCGCATCCCGTGGCGCGCCATATACTCCATCGTCCCGTGGTAGCCCCGATCGAGCCAGTCGCGCAGGCGGCGCTCGGTCTCGCGCGATCGCGCGTCGGCCGCGTCGTCCCGCGGCAGCGCGTCGCAGTAGGCCACGCCGGAGAAGCCCAGCGCGTGCGCCCAGGTCCGGATCGATCGGGCGAGCTCCGCGGGATCGACCCGCGGGTCCGGCCGCTCGCTCGCAGGGGTGGAAGTCGGGCTCTCCATGGCGCGCCGATTGTATGACCTTGCCTTCCGCCGATTTCCCTCCAAGCCTCGCGCTCGCCGACGAATCCGCGAGCGACGCGTTCGGTCGCGCGCTCGCCGCGTGCGTCGTCACCGGCTTCGGCCTCCACGGCGACAGCGCCCCGGGCGGCTTCACGATCCACTTCAGCGGCGAGCTCGGCGCGGGCAAGACCACGATCGTCCGCGCGCTGCTGCGCGGCCTGGGCGTCGAAGGGCGCATCAAGAGCCCGACCTACACCCTGGTGGAGCCGTATGTGGTCGAAATGCCGAAATCCGTTGAATCTCGACAGGACGTGAAGTTACACTGTTATCACTTTGATTTTTATAGATTCGAAGATCCGCACGAATGGCTGGACGCGGGTTTTCGGGACTACTTCTCCGATGCGGCTTTGCGATTGGTCGAATGGCCCGAACGGGCCCGCTCCGAGGACGGCGGCCTCCTGCCGCCGGCGGACCTGCACGTCTCGATCGAGGCCGCCGGCGCCGGCCGCGTCGTCCGCTGGTCCACGCCGAGCGCGCTGGGGGCGGCGTGGCTGAGCCGCGCAAGCCTCGCGGCGCCGTCGCGCCCGGCCGCCGGCAGCTCCTCAAGCGCGGCCTGAGCGGCAGCGTCCTCGGCGCCCTCGCGAGCGGTTCGCGCCTGCCCGCGCTGCTGTCGCTGGCGGTGCTGACGGTCGGTACCTCGGGCACCGCGCGCGCGGCCGGCATCGTCGGCGTGCGCGTGTGGCCCGCGCAGGACTACAGCCGCGTCACGATCGAGAGCGACCTGGCACTCAAGGCCACCCACTTCGTGGTCGACGGGCCGGACCGGCTGGTCGTCGACGTGGAGGGCCTGCAGCTCGACACGGCGCTGCGCAACCTCGTCGCGCAGGTCCAGCCGAACGACCCGTACATCAAGCAGGTGCGGGTCGGGCAGAACCGGCCCAACGTCGTGCGCATCGTGCTCGACCTGAAGGGCCACGTGAACCCGCAGGTCTTCAACCTGACGCCGGTCGGCGAGTACCGCTACCGGTTGGTGTTCGACCTCTACCCGGACCAGGTCGCCGACCCCCTGCTCGCCTTCCTCGAGAAGCCCGACGGCGAGATCCTGCTCAAGGGCAACGGGCCGCCCGAGTTCGTTCCCAACACCCGCACCGATCCCGCGTCGAAGCCGATGCTGCAGACCGCGCCCGACGAGGCGGCCGTGGCGGACAACAACCGGCCCGATCGCGGC
>Ga0209724_1001832_pt1 | contig 18826 bp, 15 predicted proteins | sample grotaG_FD_184143 | JGI IMG/M metagenome (GOLD analysis project Ga0209724, IMG submission 184143) | Glacier valley bacterial and archeal communities from Borup Fiord, Nunavut, Canada, to study Microbial Dark Matter (Phase II) -... | ecosystem: Environmental > Aquatic > Freshwater > Ice > Glacier ...
AGCAGGGTTCGCCCGAATTTGAGCATCATCTCACGACCTATGGCCCTCACTCCGAATTTGGTTACAAGGATTTTATTCCGCAATTCACCGCCGCCAATTATGACCCGGCAGAATGGGCCAAACTCTTCAAAGAATCTGGCGCAAAATTTGTCGTCCCGGTAGCCGAGCATCACGACGGTTTTCCGATGTATGATAGCAATTTTTCGGACTGGACGGCAGTTAAAATGGGGCCAAAGCGCGACCTGATTGGCGATTTAGCCAAAGCGGTACGAGCTGAAGAATTAATCTTTGGCCTTTCTTCGCACCGGGCCGAAAACTGGTTCTTTTATGATGGTGGGCGAAAATTCCCCTCGGATGTGCGGGACGACCACTATCGGGGGTTGTATGGCCCAGCCGAGCCTGCCCCACCCGACCTCGGCAATCCCAACTCCGCCGTTGGCCCCGATAAAAGTTTCGTGGCGAATTGGTACAGCCGCACTACCGAGCTAGTAGATAAATATCATCCCCAGCTATTCTGGTTCGATTGGTGTATTGAACATGATGCCTTCAAGGAGGCTTTGCAGCAGTTTGCGGCTTATTATTATAATCAGGCGCAAGGGTGGGGGTCGGATTGGGACGAAAACGGGGCCGCTATTAACTACAAACATAAAGCTTTCCCCGAAGGTGCTGCCGTATTTGATGTGGAACGCGGTCAGATGGCGGGTATCCGGCCCTATTTCTGGCAAAACGACACCTCGGTTTCCAAAAATTCCTGGTGCTATGTCAAAAATCAGGATTATAAAACCCCGACCTCCATTATCGGGGATTTGGTAGATATTGTCAGTAAAAACGGGGCTTTGTTGCTTAACATTGGGCCCCGCCCCGATGGCACTATTCCCGAAGCGGAGCAAGAAATATTACGCGCTATCGGAAGTTGGTTGGCGGTCAACGGCGAGGCAATTTACAACACCCGCCCTTGGCAGAAGTATGGCGAAGGACCCACCGAGGTCAGTGAGGGAACTTTTACTGATACCAAGCGCGAAAATTTCACCAGTCAGGATATTCGCTTTACTTCTGGTGATAAAGCTCTTTATGCTACTTGTCTAGCCTGGCCCGAAACGGAAGTGATAATTAAGTCGCTTGGTAGTGACTCCGAGGTGCAAGCCGACATGATTACGGACATCCAACTGTTGGGCCACGCGGGGAAACTGGAATGGTCACAGGCGGCGGACGGGCTGCATATTCAACCACCCGCCCAGGCCCCTAATGAGCATGCCTACGCCTTTAAGATAAGGATGAAGTAGAAAACTAACCCCTGTAGGGACACGATGCATCGTGTCCCTACAAATTGGAGAAACTTTATGACCAGTTACAATCAGACTACCGCTAGTCTGGCAAGTGATGGAGTAGACCCCGAAGCCGTTCCGCAACGGCTGCTTTATACTGGGGCGAAAATGCCCGCGATTGGTTTAGGCACTTTCGGCTCTGACCATGCCCCCGCCCAACTGGTGGCGGAAGCGGTTATTGGAGCGGCGGCGGTGGGTTATCGCCATTTTGATTGCGCGGCGGTCTATGGTAATGAGGAGCAGATTGGCGAGGCTCTCCAAACCGTTATGACAGGCGGTATATCGCGGGAGGAGCTTTGGATTACCTCCAAACTCTGGAACGACAAACACGCTAAAACCGAGGTTATTCCCACCTGCCAGCAGTCGCTTAAAGATTTACAACTGGACTATCTGGACATGTATCTGGTGCATTGGCCCTTCCCTAATCATCATCCGAAAGGGGCAGATGTCCATTCGCGCAGTGCCGAGGCCAGACCCTATATTCACGAACAGTATATGGAAACCTGGCAGGAGTTAGAGAAGCTGGTAACTCTAGGTTTAGTCCGGCATATCGGCACTTCTAACATGACAATTCCCAAGCTGAAACTGGTGTTGCGGGATGCCCGGATTAAGCCCGCCGTCAACGAAATGGAGCTACATCCCCATTTCCAACAACCAGAGCTATTTAACTTTGTGCGGGCGAACGGTATCGAGCCGATTGGTTTCTCGCCGATTGGCTCACCGAACCGCCCGGAACGCGACAAAACTCGTGACGATACCAACCCGCTTGAAGACCCGGTAATCGTCAGGATTGCCCAGCGTTTGGGGATGCATCCGGCGGTGGTTTGTATCAAGTGGGCGGTGCAACGCGGTCAAACTCCTATTCCCTTTTCGACCAATCGGCGCAACTATCTGAGTAATCTAGCGGGAATAGTCTCGCCGCCACTCACCGACCAGGATATGCAGGATACTGCCAGCATAGATAAAAATTGTCGCCTGATTAAAGGGCAGGTGTTCCTCTGGAAAGATAATCAGGCTTGGGAAGATTTGTGGGACGTAAACGGCGAAATTACGCCCGCTTAGTATTTTTGGTAATAGTGACTTTAGAAAAGATAGGTGTTTGAGAAATGGGTATGCAAGGGGTGGTGCTTCCCGGTGGCAGTCAGGTAGAGTTTCATCAATACGATGTACCAGAGCCAGGTTTTGGTCAGGTGCTGGTTAAGATGAAAGCCTCCTCAATCTGTGGCAGCGATATTCGGGCGATTTATCGAGAACATTTGGGTCACGGGCCAGAGGGCTATCAAAACGTAATTGCTGGGCATGAGCCATGTGGTCAGATTGTAGAGCTTGGGGCGGGCTGCAAACGCTTCAAAGAAGGTGGCCGGGTAATTATTTATCATATTAGCGGTTGTGGAGTCTGCCACGACTGCCGCGAAGGTTACATGATTTCCTGCACCTCCGAGCATCGGGCGGCCTATGGCTGGCAACGCAACGGTGGACATGCTGATTATTTGCTGGTGGAAGAAATTAACTGTCTGGCTCTGCCCGATGAACTGAGCTATGTGGATGGGGCCTTGATAGCCTGTGGTTTTGGAACAGTATATGAGGCTCTCAACCGAGTACAGGTTTCCGGGCAAGACCGGGTGCTGATTACCGGGATGGGGCCAGTAGGGATGGCGGCGGGACTGGTGGCTAAAAAGATGGGGGCAACGTTGGTGATTGGGGCCGATGTTTCTGCCGCCCGTCTTGATTTTTCGCTGGAATGTGGCGCGATTGACCAGGCGGTACAGGCCATTGCCACCAATGCCGTAGACCAAATCAAGGAGTTGACGCAAGGTCAGGGGTGTGAGGTTTCAATTGATTGTTCAGGTTCGCCGCAAGGTCGGTTGCTGGCTTTGCAGGGCACGCGGCGGTGGGGACGGAGCGCGATGGTCGGCGAAGGCAGCACCCTGAGTTTTGACGTGAGCTCGACCATTATCCATAACCAGATTACAATATATGGCTCCTGGGTCACTAGCCTGGGGCATATGGAAGATTTGGTGGAAAAACTGGTAGAGTGGAAACTCCGACCTGAAATCATTGTGTCACACCGCTTTACCCTTGACCAAGCAGTGGAAGCCTATCAGGTAGCCGATGCTGGACAGAGCGGTAAAGTCTGTATTGTGATGGAATGAACTTTGTAAGGAGGACCCGTTGAGTACCATTCAAGTAGACGATTATAAAGTTTCCTCGCAACCCGCGATTATAAAAACAAGTCAATTTAAACTTGCCAGAAAAAGCTTCAGGCGGCATTGGCAACTCTACTTGCTGGTTCTGCCGTCAGTAGCCTATTTCATTATCTTTAAATATATTCCAATCTCCAACGCGGTAATCGCCTTCAAAGACTATAACGTGGTACAAGGTATCTGGGGTAGCGAATGGATTGGAACCAAGAACTTTCAGGCTTTTTTTGAAAATCCGGTATTTTGGACGTTACTCCAGAATACCTTCTTCCTAAGCGTCTATGCTATCGTGGTCGGCTTCCCTATTCCAATTATTCTAGCATTATGCTTAAACGAAATCCGTAATGGGGTTTTCAAACGCACTGTGCAAATGGTTACTTATGCCCCCTATTTCATCTCAACAGTGGTGATGGTTTCGATGATTATCCTGATACTCTCTCCGCGCCTGGGCATCGTCAATCAGGCCATCAGAGCATTAGGGGGTACTTCTACCGACTTTATGGGGAATGCCGATAATTTCCGAAATATTTATGTCTGGTCGGATGTCTGGCAAACGGCTGGCTATGCTGCGGTTATTTATCTGGCGGCTCTGGCGGGAATAGACCCAACCCTGTATGAGGCCGCCAAAGTGGATGGGGCCACCCGCTTTCAAAAAATCGTTCACGTAGACTTGCCCGGTATAATGCCCACTGCCACCATTATTCTGGTATTAGCGGTTGGCAATGTTATGGCGGTTGGTTTTGAGAAAGCCTTCCTGTTGCAAAATCCACTTAACTTGAGCAACTCTGAAATAATTTCGACCTATGTGTATAAAACAGGTTTATTAAATGCTGATTATGGAATAGCGACGGCGGTTGGCTTGTTTAATTCGGTGATTAATCTCATCCTGCTATTGCTGGTAAATACTTTTGTTAAACGCACTTCTGGTAATGGTTTGTGGTAACGAACGGCTAAAAGAAAGGGAGGTTCCCCAATGTCGAGTGTACTGTCCCAAAAGCAAAAGCAGCGTCCTGCCCGCATTAAAGAGTCGTTTGGCGACCGAGTCTTTCTGGGTGGAGTATATCTATTTTTGATGTTTCTTCTGGTAGTGATACTTTTCCCGTTGATTTATATTGTCAGTTCTTCTTTCAGTAGTCCTCTGGCGGTATCATCGGGCCGGGTAACGCTATTCCCGGTAGATTTTTCACTACGCGGCTACGAGGTAGCCCTGAGCAATCCTCAAATTTTAACAGGCTATGGAAATTCGCTATTTTACACCTTCTTCGGTACTCTGATAAGTGTTACCTTAACCATCGCCGTAGCCTACCCTCTATCCCGCCGAACTTTTTATGGGCGCAATCTCTTGATGGCCTTCCTGGTATTTACTTTGTTGTTTAATGGAGGGTTGATTCCGACTTATCTGGTTGTAAAAGCGTTAGGCATGCTGGATACGCGCTGGGCTCTTTTGATACCAGCCGCCATAGGGGTTTGGCAGGTGATTATTGCCCGGACTTTCTTCCAATCATCTATACCGGAAGAGCTAGGAGAAGCGGCGGAACTGGATGGCTGTGGCGACCTACAGTTTTTCTGGTCGGTCGTACTACCTCTTTCCAAACCCATCATTGCGGTGTTGATTCTAATCTATGCGGTTTCCCAATGGAATTCTTATTTTGATGCCTTAATATACCTTAAATCCAGTGATCTGTTCACACTGCAATTGATTTTGCGAGGTATTCTGATTCTCAATACTACTACAAGTGGTTCAATGAGTGCTAAAGAACTGGTAGATCGGCAACAGACCGCCGAATTACTGAAGTATTCAGTGATCGTAATTTCAAGTTTGCCCGTGCTGATAATCTATCCGTTTGTGCAACGTTATTTCGCCAAAGGTATCCTAATCGGCGCAATTAAAGGATAGTTTCAAGAACAGAATTAATAACGTCTTTATAACCGATTTGCCCAGTTAATCCGGCTTAGTTTCGGCTGCTTTTAGAGTCACATTTAGAACACTAGCTATTTATTGTAGGTTAAAGCCTGTTTAATGGGGTTTCTTTTTAATATTATCTAGCCCAAATAGGCTGGCTTTTGAATTAGTACCCCAAAATTCCTGATTTAACTCTATTCACAAATAGAACATTGATAGCTCATACTGACTATTGTAATGAAACAGACTAGCTATATATTATTAGTTAAGGGAAGAATTTCTCATCTAACAATCTCTCCAGAATATTATTTGTAGCCAATTCATCAAGCCATGAGACTTGAGGAAAAAGGTTAGTTTTGACGCATTATCCAGGTGGATAGTTGTGGTTATTGGGAACCAGGTTTTAGTTTACACAAGAGGAGGAAGATTAGCATGACATTGTTATTGTCAGCAAAAAAGCCACAGTCGGCTTTACTAGCAGTGCTGGTGGTACTAACTACCCTGTTAGCAGCCTGTGGTGACAGCACTGCCACTACGGCGGCCCCCGCCACTACAGCGGCGGCAACCACTGCCAGCGCACCACTACCGCTAGTGGGGCCACTACGGCGGCAGCCACCACTGCCAGCGCAGCCACTGCCGCCTCTGCCGCAACCGCTGCTCCGGCAGGCCCCCCGGTCAAGTTAACTATTTTCGCGCCAGTATTTCGTATTTCCAGACCAGGATTTTGCAACCAATACCTGGAACAAGTTCCTGAGCCAGAAGGCTAACGTTCAGATTACCTGGCAGGCCCAACCCGCCCCTGATGCTGGCCCAGCTAAAGAAAAACGCCAAATCTCGCTGGCTAGTGGCGATTACCCCGACGTATATATGCTTATTCCCTGGGTTGACCAGTTTACGCAGGCCGACTTGCTCAAGTATTCCAAGCAAGGGATCTTTGTACCTTTGAATGACCTTATTAAGCAATATGCCCCCAATATCCAGAAGGCCCTGGATACGATTCCAGACTACAAAGGGATGGCAACTGCCCCCGATGGCAAAATCTATGGCCTACCGCAGTGGAATGACTGCTACCACTGTTCCTATCAGGACAAGCTTTGGATTAATAGCGAGTGGCTCAAGAAGCTTGGCCTGAAACAGCCCACCACCACCGATGAAATGAAAGCCGTCCTGACCGCTTTCAAGACCAAAGACCCCAACGGTAACGGTAAAGCGGATGAGATTCCGTTAAGTGGTAATACCCGTGACTCGATTATCCCCTACTTCATGAACGCCTTTATTTACGACCCACAGGGTACTAGCGGCAATAACAATTTGACGCTGGTATTAAACAATGGTAAGGTTGACCTTCAGGCGAACAAAGACGGCTGGAAGCAAGGATTGACCTACATCAAATCCCTGTACGATGCCGGGTTGATTGACCAGGGTGCTTTCACCCAGAACCCAACGGCTTTAGCGGCAGAAGGCGACAACGCTGATGCGGTAATTCTGGGCTCCTGCACCGCCTTACATCCCGGTAACTGCATGACCCTGTTTACTAAAGATGGTCGTGACAAACAGTATGATGCCGTCCCGCCGTTGAAAGGACCAAGTGGGGCTCAGTATAGCGGTTATAACTTCCCCAGCACCCCTGGCTCAACCTTTGTAATAACCAATAAGGCCAGCAAAGATGCCCAGATTGCCGCTATCAAGATGTTGGACTACATCTACACTGACGAAGGCCAAATCAAAGGCATATTTGGTGCTGATGACCGTAGCGTGATAACTCCAGGAGCTTCTGACCTTCCGCTTGACGGGCCAAAGGCACTTTATAAGACCATCGCACGTCCGGCGGAGGTAGCACCGTACAACAATAGCTGGGGTGCTTTAGCCCAGTACAACAATACGGCAGCCTTCCGGTCAGCTCAAGCAGTTCCTAGCGATATTTACAGCCCGGATGGTTACGAGCGTCGGTTGTTTAATGCTACCAAGCTGTATGCCGGACACGAGGACAAGGCCCAGATTTTCCCATATTGGGGAGCCTGGATTGACCCTTCGTTAGGCAGCGAAGTAGCCACTTTGCAGACCAACATCGAAAACTATGTCCAACAGAACTCACTTCAGTTCATTACTGGAGCGAAAAGTCTGGATAAAGACTGGGATTCGTATGTCAAAGGGCTTGATCAATTGAACCTCAAGCGATACCTTGAGATTCAACAACAAGCCTACGATAAGTCTACTTTCAAGAAGTAACTTCTGACAGCTCCTCGCAAAAAGGTCATTGACTTGACTGTAGGGGTCACCCATCCTATTCGTACAGGGTGGCGTGACCCTCTTTTTGGCTAACAAACTTACGACTTTCGCTTTGGAACTCACCAGTTGGGTTAGATGGCTACAAACTGAGCCTAAAAATTGGCCTTACGCGAAAGTCCTATTATTGAGAGGGAAAATATGCAAACCGCGAAAATCGTGGTAGACCCTGAATTTAAGGTCGGGGAAGTTGACCCCCGCCTCTTTGGTTCATTTATCGAACATCTTGGGCGGGCGGTCTATGGCGGAATTTATGACCCTGGACACCCTACCGCAGATGAAATGGGCTTTCGTAGGGACGTAATCGAACTGGTGAAGGCGATGGGCATGACTATCGTGCGCTATCCTGGCGGTAATTTCGTCTCTGGCTACAACTGGCGGGACGGGGTTGGGCCAAAAGAATTGCGACCAAAACGGTTGGAGTTGGCCTGGAAATCGTTAGAAACCAACCAGTTTGGTACGGATGAATTTTGTGAGTGGGCTCGGCGGGCCGGGGTAGAAGTAAATATGGCGGTTAACCTGGGCACGGCTGGAATTGATGAAGCCCGCAATCTGGTGGAATATTGCAACCATCCTGGCGGCAGTTTTTATAGCGATATGCGAGTGGCTAATGGCTATGCTGAACCACATCGAATTAAAACCTGGTGCTTGGGCAACGAGATGGACGGCCCCTGGCAGATGGGCCACAAAACCGCTACTGAATATGGTCGTTTAGCCGCCGAAACCGCTACCGCCATGAAGTGGGTTGACCCGACAATTGAATTGGTGGCCTGTGGCAGCTCGAACGCCCGAATGCCCACCTTTGCGAGCTGGGAAGCGACGGTGTTGGAGCATACCTACGAACAGGTAGATTATATTTCCCTCCATCAGTATTACAATAAAATAGAGAGTGACCTGGGGACTTTTTTGGCCCAAACCCTCGAAATGGATAATTTTATCAAATCAGTCGTGGCTATTTGTGATTATGTACGTGCCAAGAAAAAGCTCAAAAAGCAGCTCTACCTCTCGTTTGACGAGTGGAATGTCTGGTATCAAAACGATAGCGACAAAGCCCTTATGCGCGATACCCCCTGGCAAGAAGCACCCCCCCTTTACGAAGCCCCTTACAGGTTTGAAGATGCGTTGGTAGTGGGTTTGATGCTTATAACTCTACTTCGCAATGCTGACCGGGTTAAGATTGCCTGTCTGGCCCAACTGGTCAACACCATCGCCCCCATCTCGACAGTTACGGGTGGCGGGGCCTGGCGACAGGCGACCTATTACCCCTTTATGCATGTGGCGGCTTATGCCAGAGGCACAGTGTTAAATCTGCAAACGCATTCGGCAACCTATTCAAACCTACTTTATGATACTGTCCCGCTATTGGATACGGTTGCGGTGTTGAATGAAGAGGACGAGGAATTAACGATTTTTGCGGTCAATAGAAGTCAGGGCGAACCGTTGTCGCTGACGGGGGACTTACGGGGAATCGGCGATTACCAGCTAATCGAGCATATCGTGTTGGAAAATCCCGACCCCTTAGCCCGTAACACCCTTGAATTTCCCGACAGGGTTGTACCACATTCAAAGGGCGGGGCCGAATTCTCAGGGGGGCGACTTTCGGCGATTTTGCCCGCCCTCTCCTGGAACGTCATTCGGTTGGGCAAAGGTTTGTTCCGTTAATTTAAAGGAGATGTGATTTGGAAACTATCTATCAGCTTGAAAAGAGTACCCCGGAGGCCGAGGGAATAAGCTCAGCCGCTATAGAGGGGTTTTTGGATAAGGTTAAGGAATCCCTGGATGAACTCCACAGCTTTATGTTGTTACGGCACGGGCGGGTAGTGGCGGAGGGCTGGTGGAAGCCCTATGGCCCGAACGAACCGCATATCCTGTTCTCCTTGAGTAAAAGCTTTACTTCCACCGCCATTGGCTTTGCCATAACCGAAGGAAAAATTCGACTGGATGATACCGTTCTCTCCTTCTTCCCAGAGTCAGCCCCCGCCGAAATCAGCGAAAATCTAGCGGCGATGCAAGTCCAGCATCTGTTAACCATGAGCACTGGACACGCCAAAGATACAACCCAGGCTTTGTTCGAGCGGCCTGACCGAAGTTGGGTAGAGTCTTTCCTTGCGCTACCCGTCGAACACCAACCTGGTACTTTCTTTCTTTATAATACCGGGGCCACCTATATGTTATCGGCAATCGTCCAGGAGGTCACGGGCGAAAAGCTGGTGGAATATTTGCAGCCGCGTTTGTTTGAGCCGCTCGGCATCTCAAAACCAAGCTGGGAAGAAAGCCCTCAAGGAATTAACGTTGGCGGGTTTGGTTTGAGCCTGACCACCGCCGAGGTCGCCCGCTTTGGTCAGCTTTACTTGCAGAAAGGGCAGTGGCAGGGTCGTTCTGTTCTGTCGGAGGAATGGATAAAAGCCGCTACCGGCAAGCAAATCTCCACTAGCACTGACCCCGCCACTGATTGGGCACAAGGTTATGGCTATCAGTTTTGGCGGAATAACTATGGAGATTCATATCGGGGTGATGGAGCGTTCGGCCAGTTTTGTCTGGTTATACCAGAACAGGAAGCGGTCTTGGTGATAACAGCAGGGCTGAATAATGGGCAAGGCTTGTTAAACCTGGTCTGGAACCAGCTATTGTCCGCCTTTGAACCAACCGCCCTACCAGCAAACCCAGCCGCCCAAAAAGGACTGACTCAGAAGCTGGAAAACCTTGAGCTTGCGCCAGTGCCGGGCGAAGGGCTAAAATCAGTCGCTAGTAAGGTAACGGGCAAGAAATTTGTTTTAGCTGAAAATGAGCAACATATCAAAGCAATTACTTTTGATTTTGAAGGGGATGCCTGTACGCTCACCATCGAAAATGAGTTTAGTCTAACCAATATTGTGTGTGGCAGTGGGAATTGGCAAAAGAGCCACACGACCTTTAACAGTCAGAAGGAACGGGAGGTTGGGGCAAGCGGTGGTTGGACTTCCCAGGATACTTACTTCATCCGGCTTTATTTTCTTACTCCTATGTCAGCCCCTCGGCAATCTTCAAACTGGGCCGCCAGGATACCATTTGGGTTAACTATTACCTGCCGATTTAGTGAGGCTGAGGTAATTCTGGAGCAAACAGCTAATCAGACAATGCACCCTATCAAACAAACCCAGCTAAAAGGAAGGTTAGATGCCTGAAACAATTATCCCTAACGATTGGGAAACCCTGAGTTGTTGGGAAAGAAATCGGCTACCGGGACGGTCATACTTTATCCCCTACTCTGATGAAAAGGCTGCCCTAAACTTTGAAAGGGGCAATTCCCTTTTTTTCAAGCTGCTTATGGAGACTAGGCAATATTGCCCATTTTTCCATTTTCAGTAAAAATCTGGCTCATTCTAGGCTATAATCTATCAAAATAGGCCCTGTCTGGCTGGGCTGATTTTTGGTATGCACTATTTTATAGCCGGGGTCGGTAGCCTCAAACCTACCCCTAGCCCTTCTCAATGGCGAGAGGGGAAAGAGGATAAAGCGATGACAAACATTCTGGAACGAAATTTAGCCAATAACCAAAACAGTCGAATTAACCCAAGCGAAGTTCATGCTACCCTGGCGAAACATCTTTTGCTGGATGGGCATCCCTTTGTTTACGATCACAAAGCCAGTCAGGGAAGTTATCTGGTGGATGGGATTAGTGGGCGGCGTTACCTGGACTTATTCAGCTTTTTTGCCAGTTCCCCCCTGACCCATAACCACCCTGGCCTTAAAGACCCGGCCTTTCGGGAAAAACTGGCCGACGTTGCCAGCATTAACCCGGCTAACTCGGATGTCTATACCGTTGAGATGGCTGAATTTATCGAAACTTTCACCCGGATAGCCGTCCCAGACTATTTGCCGCATCTCTTTTTTATAGCAGGGGGCGCGCCTGCCGTTGAAAATGCTCTCAAAACAGCTTTTGACTGGAAAGTTCGCAAGAATCTTGCGAAGGGCTATAGCGAGGAGCGCGGTCATAAGATTTTGCACTTCCAGCAAGCCTTTCACGGGCGGTTGGGTTATAGCCTGAGCCTGACCAACACCGCCGACCCCCGCAAGTATCTTTATTTTCCGCGTTTCGATTGGCCCAGAGTGGATAACCCCAAACTGGAATTCCCGATTGATATTGCTCAGGCCGAAGCCGCCGAAGCCGAAAGTCTCCACCAGATTCAAGCCGCTTTTGAGCGTTACCCAGACGAAATCGCCGCGATTATTATCGAGCCAATTCAGGCCGAGGGTGGCGATAACCATTTCCGCCCGGAGTTTTTCCAGGCACTCCGCAAGATTGCCGATGAGCGCGAGGCGATGCTGATTTTTGACGAAATCCAGACTGGAATTGGCATTACCGGGACGATGTGGGCGCACCAACAGTTAGGAGTTAAACCCGATATTATGATTTTTGGCAAAAAGGCGCAGGTCTGCGGGATTGCGGTGGGGCATCGGGTGGATGAGGTAGAGCGCAACGTCTTTGTTGAGCCCAGCCGGATTAATAGCACCTGGGGCGGCAATCTGGTAGATATGGTGCGCGGCCAACGCTATTTGGAAATCATTGATGAGGATAATTTGCTGGAAAATGCCCGAATTCAGGGTGAATATTTCCTGGCAAAGTTGCAGGAACTAAAGGGGGAGGGCGCACCTATCGGCAACCTGCGGGGAATGGGTTTGTTGATTGCCTTTGACCTGGTGGACACTGCCGCCCGTGACAAATTGCTGGCAGATGCTTACGATAAAGGGCTGTTGTTATTAGCCTGTGGGTTGCACTCTATCCGCTTACGCCCACACCTTGACATTGCCCGCGAGACGATTGACCATGCCCTCACTCTGTTGACCGAACTCTGGGAACTGTAAAAAGTAACAAGTAACGAGTAGTGAGTAACGAGTAAAAAGCGTCTTATTCCCCCTTCCCTGGTTCAGGGAAGGGGGCTAGGGGGTTAGGTTTACTATTTTAGAAGGAGAGATTTTTGACTGCGCCTACCGAAAACCAGACTATCCAGATTGGAAGTGCCATTTCCCAACCGGGCGGAATAAGCTATGGTTGGTTTGAAGGCCCCGAACTGCCGGGCGGCTTTAGCGAAAAGTTGCCCGTTATTATTGCTCAGGGGCGAGAGTCTGGCCCGACTTTCTGGATTACCGCTAACATTCATGGCGATGAACTAACGGGTATTCCAGCGATTCATGCCACCATTACTGTCGAGCTCGCCCAAAAGCTGCGGGGGACGGTGGTTGCTATCCCGTCGCTCAATCCTAGCGGGCTACGAACTTCCACCCGCACCCCTTATTATGATAATGGCGACCCTAATCGCTCTTTTCCCGAATATGCCCAACCCGATGAAAATGAAGACCGCGAAGTACCGAGCATTTACCAGAGTTTTATGAATGAGCTATACCAGGAAATCACCCGCACCGCCGATTACCTGATTGATTTGCACTGCTACAGCCACGTTTCGACCCCCTTTTCCATTCGTGACCGGGTGTTATATCGCCACGAGGAAGACAAAGACGAGGCCCAGCAGTTGCATGAGCGGCTGGCGGAAATGGTCAAAGCTTTTGGGTTACCCGTAGTAAATGAATTTATTGGCGAACGTTATGTAAAGCAGAAATTACATCGCTCCACCAGTGGCATTGCTTTGAACCACAAACGCATTCCAGCCTTCACCGTCGAACTTGGGCCAAGCGATTTTATTGACCTCAACGCTTTGGAAGCCTGCAAAGTGGGGATAATTAACGTTCTAAAATGGGCGGGAATGCTGGATGGGGAAACTGAGCCTATCACCAGCGTGCCAGTACCAGAGGTGGGATATGAGGTGCGGCGGGAAAATACCCCCAAAGCCCCGGAGAGCGGCTTGCTACAGTTTCGGGTGCGCCCCGGCGATTTGATCAAGAAGGGCGAGGTTATTGCGGTTTTAACTGATATTTTCGGGCGGCAAAATTGTGAGATTAGCAGCCTTCATGATGGCTGGATTATGAGCTTGCATGGCGGACTGGTGATTTATAAAGGACAAACGGTTGCCAATACTGCCATCCGGGACGAAGAACCCCTAATTGTGCCGTTCCCGTAGCTAGTTGTCGGTTGTCAGTCATCGGTTGTCGGTAAATGCGTAGGGGCGAATGTTGTATTCGACCTTTATTATTCCCTTTGTAATGACATAATGCTATCATATTCAGGATGAGTGAAGGTCATCAGATATTGGGGGAATTTGATGTTCAAATGGTTACAAATTGGCGATTGGACAATAGAAATTGACCAAGTAGCAACCCAGAGGATTTACGCTACTTTGCCTCTATTAACAAGCAGTTGCGATTGTCTATTTTGCCGCAATTATGCCGAAGCCTGTAAATCTTTATCCCCAACGGTGCTTGAGTTTTTCGATAACCTAGGAATTGACCCCACAAAGGCCACAGAGGTGTATGAACTGAGCAAATTGGATAATGGTTTACATTCCTATGGTGGAATTTACCACCTTGTAGGTCGAATGGTTGATACGCTTGAGTCGGTAGAAAATTTTGAAGTAGATAAAACCTTTGAGGTGAGCTTTACCACAAAACTTGAACTCACACCAGAAGAATTTACTGATCCTGTAGTACAAATGAATTTTTTGACTGATATAGTCTGGGTGGCCTCGATTTAACCAAATCTCCCCCAACCCCGGACACGATACATCGTGTCCCTACGAATTTCCTCATCTGGGCGGGGAGATCCCGCCCCTACAGAATTCTCGTCCCCCTTCCCTGAATCAGGGAAAGGGGATAGGGGGTTAGGTTTTTACCGACAACTGACAACCGATAACCGACAACCTTTATTCTTCTATCGGCTTGACCAGGGTTTCAATCGCCATTTCGACCTGACTGGTAGGGTCAAGCCCAATTTTAACTGATGGCAAATTTTGACCGTTCGCCGGGGTTATTTTTAGTTTAGCTTTGGTTTGGATAGTAGCGGCGGTTTGAGCCACATCATCGGAGGTTTTCAGCTTTATCAGCAAATAATCCAGCATACTTTTAACCACCCCCGCCAATGGTACTCCCAATAAAACGCCCCAGATACCGCCCACCTGCGCCCCTGCCAGCAATACAAATAAGGTCAAGACCGGGCCAATTCCGGCTTCTCGGCCTACCAGCTTGGGTAAAACCACGTTTAGCAAGGCCGTTTGTACCACAAACAGGACAACTATCACTAGAATTATCGGCCCATCTGTCTTGCTGCCAATCCCCACCAATAGCGGGGGTAATAAGGAAAGTGGCCCCCCGAAAAACGGAATAACCATCAACAAGCCACAAACACAGGCGGTAGTTACAGCATAATCAAAACCTGTAAGGCTCATTAACAACCCAACCACAATTCCGTAAACCACCGCTACAGTCAATTGCCCGCCCAGAAAGACCCCAAAATTCCGTTCCAGACTTTGCAGCAGCCGTGCATAAAACTCCCGCCAACTTGGGGGTAACTTGTCCCAGAATTTGGATTGGCGTTTGCTGAGGGGGTCATTACGGTCATAGTTGCGCCCCGCCAGTAAGCTAAAGGAGATAATACAAACCAACAGTATTTGAAGTAAAAAACCCGCCAGCCCGGTTACAGTGGAGAGGGCATTTTTCAAAACCTCCGTGCCAAAGGATTGCAACGCCCCGATGTAGTCATTCACCCGAATTTCGCTGAGGCCAACACTTTTAAGCCAGTCGTTACTATTGCGCTGAATTTCGTTAGCGATAACGTTCAGCCCGGTAATCAGGTCGTTGGTCTGATTGATCAGGTCGGGTAATACCAGCACGATAAACCCGCCCATGACTGCAAAAACAATCAGATAGCTCAGAGCTACCGCCAGCAGCTTCGGCACGTTCATGCTTATCATGATTCTGACGATGGGCGTGAGAAGCAAGGCCACCAACCAGGCACTGGTAAAAAGCAACAACAGTCCAGCAAATGAACTGACAAACTGCCAGAGGGTCGCCACCAACGTGAAGGCCAGCAACACAATCAGCATGCTCAAAGCCAGCCGAAAAAGTTTGTCGGTGCGGAAAATTTGGTTTTGCGCCCAGTTAATCAGGCTAGGTTCTTCCGGCACGTCGCCATTGACGGGTTCTATTTCGCGGATTTGTTTAGCCATGTTTCCTATTCTATTCTTTCTAGCTGATACCTAAAAATGAGTGGTCTGGTGATAATTCATTGAAACTGATTTTGTAGGGGCAATCTCCCAGTGGTTGCCCTTCTGAACAGGGCAGGCACGGGGACCTGCCCCTACTAACCCGTTATTTGTTAGCTACGACCACCTTTAAGGGCATCCTCCAGCCAAGTGGCGGGGTCACGCCAGGGGAAAACTAACTTTAACGGGCCCGCACCGTCGCAAACAAAACCCATATGTGAGCCATTACGTCGGGCCACGTCCAGAATTGACTTACCTATTTCTGCCTCAAGGGTTTGACCATTGATGATAGCTTCCGACATAGTTTTCCTCAGTTAACCGACCACATTGGGGTTACGCATCGCAAACTGCTACCTTATTATAACTAATCTATATTTTATTTCAACCTGTTATTCTGGACATAAAGCGGCGGGCTAACTATAATTAAGGCTAGTCAAAAGTTAAAAGTCGAAGGTCAAAAGTCGTCTGAATAAAGGTCCAGCATTGGGAATAACTGTAGGAGCAGGCTCTGTCCTGCGATAACTGTCGGATGACGGAGCATCCTCCTACGAAACCTGACCCTGTAAAAGCAAGCTTTATTCTGCAAGGCCCTGGCATTTATATAACACGGTCAAAGGTGAATTTATGGATAAAAAAGCGGATGCCGCACGCTATAAAGTAAACTGGCAGGAAGAACGCGATAGTGTGGCTCTTTACCGGGCTATTGCCGAGCTTGAGCCCCAAACTCAGCTCAAAGAAGTTTATGGAAGGATGGCACGAGCCGAGGAATCCCATGCCCGCTTCTGGGAAGAGAAGATACGTGGGGTGGGTGAGGCCGTGCCGGAGCATAAAGTCGGCTGGCGCACCAGCACCCGAATTTGGCTGGCTCACCGTTTTGGGATTCAGTTTGTGCTGCCCAGCATTAGCACCCTGGAGCATGTGGGCAGCGGGGTTTATGATAAACAGTCCGAGGCCCGCTCTGAAAATCTGCCAATGCAGGAACGCTCGCACGCCCGTTTGTTGGAAGCAATAACTGGCACGAACGGGAAGGGCCTACCCGGTAATGAAATCGCCACCCTGGAAGGTCGCCACCGCGCTACCGGGGGGAACGCGCTACGGGCGGCGGTGCTGGGGGCAAACGATGGGTTGGTTTCTAATTTGAGTCTGGTGATGGGGGTGGCGGGGGCTGATTTATCGGGACGAGCGGTGCTGGTAACAGGGCTGGCAGGGCTGCTGGCGGGAGCCTGTTCGATGGCATTGGGCGAATGGGTTTCGGTCCAGAGTGCCAGAGAGTTCTACCAGAAGCAAATTGCCGTAGAGCAAGAGGAATTGAACGAGGTTCCCGACGAGGAGCAGGCAGAACTAGCCCTTATTTATGAGTCGAAAGGCTTACCCCAGGACGAAGCCAAAGCTCTAGCTGAAAAAGTAATCAGTGATGACTCTATCGCTCTGGATACTCTGGCGCGGGAGGAGTTAGGCATTAACCCGGATGAGTTGGGCGGGTCGGCCTGGACGGCTTCGATTACCTCCTTTTTACTTTTTGCTTTAGGGGCGATTTTCCCGGTCTTTCCCTTCTTCTTTTTGAGCGGGACAACGGCGGTGCTGGTCAGTCTGGGGTTGAGTGCGGTGGCTCTGTTTGGAATTGGCGCGGGTATCACCCTGCTTACCGGGCGCAATGTGCTATTTTCCGGCACTCGGATGGTAATTTTTGGCTTGCTGGCGGCGGCTGTAACCTTCGGGATTGGCAAACTGATAGGGGTAGCTATCGCCGGATAGGTTTTAGCTTTTGAAAATGCTTACATAAGTGCTAATTTGTTGCTGCTTATATAGTGGGTTTATCAATCCTATAATAGTAACAATATCCTCCGGGCAAGCCACAACCATAATACTATGGACGGTTAAATTTGCTACGGCAAGTTCAGCCGCCGGGTTTTGCCTGAAATTGGTTTGATCTAGCTCATCGTATTTCAGGTCAGCGTTTTCTTTAATCCCTTTGAACTGAAACATTCCTGAATCGAAAATTGAACTCACAACTCCACCATTTTTGGTTTCTAATGGGGAATAAACCATCTGGCGTGTACCAACCCATAGCCGAACCGACGGCAACACTTCTCGACTAGCCGAACAATTTTCTGGAAAAGGATAGCTGCGGATAGCGATTACCTGTATCTTTCCACCGTCGCCAAATAATTCCAAACCCACCTTATTTAGCTGCTCAATGTCGCGATTGGCATTGCTTAGGCTAAAAATATTAAAGCCAATAATAAAAAGGATTAGCCCACTCAGGATTAAAGGAATTAGCTTGCTCTCAGTAGTTTTAAAACTCAAAAGTAAAAAAATCACCCCAAACAATACAAACCTCTCGTCAGGGCTAACCGTGCCGCCAAAGCGAATGGGTAGAATTAGCACCACCACCAAAAAGACTAACCCCATAATTAGCCAAACTTTGTTTTCAATTACCCCTTTCCTTGACCATTTGATACTAAATAGCACTGCTATTAGTAGACCCCCCAACCAAACAAGATTTGCCAGGGTGGTAAATTGAAGATTAGTAAAGGGCTTGAATTCAAAAAAAAGTAGCAATGGCCTAATAAAAGCCCCTGCTTTCCGCCCAATATTAGTGGTAAATTCTGGGGTACTACTGGAAATTTGGCGCAAAACATACCACATCAGTAGCAAAAGCGGAGGGGTACTGGCTAACCCCAGACTTAGAAAAACTTTTGGGGGGGGGCGTAGGACTACAAATAGTACAGTTAGCCCAATAAGCAAAGCCATAAAACCTAACAAATGGCAAAAATAGGTCGCTAGTAATAGGAGACCTACTAAAAATCCCTGCCTTAATGATAGTTCCCGGATATTTTTGTAGATATAAGCTAGTACCTAAACTAGAATTGATTGCTAATCATTCATAAGAGTAGTAGACTCTAGGGATGAATAAAAAAACAACCAAATACGAGGTGAAACTAACAGCCCAAGAAGAGGCTTACCTGTTACACCTGA
>Ga0209724_1001837_pt1 | contig 18758 bp, 16 predicted proteins | sample grotaG_FD_184143 | JGI IMG/M metagenome (GOLD analysis project Ga0209724, IMG submission 184143) | Glacier valley bacterial and archeal communities from Borup Fiord, Nunavut, Canada, to study Microbial Dark Matter (Phase II) -... | ecosystem: Environmental > Aquatic > Freshwater > Ice > Glacier ...
TACAACCGGAATGATTTCTAAAGATGATTTCCAGAAAATTATATTTTAAGATGAACATTAGAGCAAAAGCATTTTTATTTGATTTGAATGGAACCATGATTGATGATATGCCTTACCATGCAGAAGCGTGGCGCAATATTTTAAACAATGACCTTGGCGCCAATTTTACAAAGGAAGAAGTGAAAGTGCAGATGTACGGTAAAAATGAAGAAGTACTGACCCGCTTTTTTGGGGAAGATCATTTTACGATGGAGCGTATGAATGAATTATCAGTTGAAAAGGAAAAAAGATACCAGGAAGCTTATCTTCCGAAACTGGTTTTAATTGACGGGCTGAAGGAATTTTTAGAAATGGCAAAAGTAGCCGGTATTAAAATGGCGATCGGTTCCGCAGCCATTCCTTACAACATTGATTTTGTGCTGGATAATCTGCACCTGAGAGAATATTTTCCGGTGATAGTAAGTGCACATGATGTCACCATCAGTAAACCCCATCCTGAAACATTTTTGCAATGTGCCGCTGCATTGAACGTAGACCCAAAAGATTGCATCGTTTTTGAAGATGCCCCAAAAGGCGTGGAAAGCGCTCTAAATGCGGGCATGCAGACCTTCGTGCTTACAACAACTCATCCTAAAGAGGATTTTGAACAATACGACAATGTGATCGGTTATGGTGCTGATTACATCGGGCTGCTTATTGGGTAACCAATCAGTTGGATTTAAATGCAAGCATCTGATTAATCTGCTTGTTATTTAAAAAAAAATTGTATGCGTCCATTACTTTTAATCCTGGTAATTGTGGCAGTATTTTCTGCCTGCAAAAAAAGTACGGTACATGGCAATTCGGTAGAGGATTATCTTCTAAAAAATTTTCAGCCTGTGCCAGGCAAATGTTAGGTGAATGCTGTTACAGCAGTGCTACAAGACAGTGCCATTGTTTTACATAATAATATTATTATTTACTCAATGTAATACTAAAGGTTCACAGGCAATTTTGCAGCCATGCAGAAAATTGAAGCATTAAGCGATTGAATACCGTTTGCAGTAACAGTAGATAAGGAGGTTATTTACTATGGCATTTTCAAACCAATTTTTTCAAATTCATTCTGCGAGAAGATCAGTGGAAAAGTAACCGACAATAATAACAAACCACTACAGTCTGTTACAGTATCTTTATTACAGGCTAAAGACAGGAGCCTTGAGAAAGCAGCCGTAACAGCCGCCAACGGAGGCTTTGAATTTACTTCCAAAAAGGAAAGTAGCTTCCTTTTAAGTTACTCACAGGTTTGGTTCTAAAATAAGTATGAACAAATGTTTACTGTAAACGAAAGAGAAAACTACACTGTAAAGAATGTTTCAATGCAGTAAACTGCCAATAAGCTACAGGGCGTAATAATAGTAACCAAAAAACATTGATAGAAGTTAACGCCTATAAAACAGTTTTTAATGTAGAGGAAGGTATCAATGCAACCGGAAGCAGTGCGTTGGAACTGTTACAGAAAAGCCCGGGTATGCAGGTTGATAACAACGAAAATATAAGTATGAAAGGTAAAACAGGTGTAAATGGATATGTAGATGGAAAGATGGATGCAGGTGAACACGAAAGACCTTAAAACCTATTTAAAAAGCATCAATAGCAGCGATGTGGAAGCTATTGAAATGATAAGTAATCCCAGTGCAAAATACGATGCAAGCGGCAATGCAGGAATTATAAACATCCGGCTAAAAAAGAATAAAAAATTTGGCACCAATGGCCGTACTTGCCTTGGTTTTGTTGGAGGAGTTACGCCTAAAGCGAGTTGTTCAGTTAACTTAAATTATTGCGATAAAAAAATTAACCTTTTTGGTAATGCAGGTGTCAACATTGGTATGTATAACCGGATACAAAAAGATACCCTTTATGATCAAAACAGTGTTAACCGAAATAACAATACAAACTTCAATATAAAAGGTGGGGCCGATTTTTTTATTGATAATAAAATACTATCGGTGTAATGGCTACTGGTAATTTTAGTTATGGTACCCGGACTTCAAAAAAAAGCCACATTAAAAATATCAGCAACAGATATATTTCATACTTCCCCGCGTAAAGCTACCAGTGATTTTTTGGGGCTTTATATTAAAGCAGGAGGAAATTGGGAAAGCCAAACCTTTAGGATAAATTTTAGCGTCCGCTTTGGAAGCAATCAAATTATAAACATAAGAGATAGAAAAACAGGATTGGAAAGTGAATCGAAAAGAATCAAATAATAGCAGCATCCGTAAATCTAGAACACTGCTGAATCAAAAAACTTATAAAAAAGCTTTCCGAAACAGGAAGGCTTTTTTGTAAAAATTTGTAAGGGCTAAGAAACAAGGTGGTAGATCGTTTCATGGCTTGCCAACTTTGCCCGCATCCCGCCGTTACATTTGAATTGGGACTTGCACTTTTAAGCTTTGTGGTACGCTTATTAAATTAGCCACCTTATTTGTATGAGTTCAATTCTATAATAAAATATTAATGAAAAACAAGCATCTTCAAATAACTCCTCTTAAGGAGACAGGGGTTATTTGTATTCATATTCAAAATAGCCCAGTAAATCTTCTTCTTTTGAAAAACACTTCTCAATAATTCGAAGGCCATCATTGTAAACATATTTCCAGGTATAGTAATTTCTGTTAAGCCCTTCTTCAACAGCTATCATTTGTGTTACCTGGTTACTGCTGTTGTATTCAAATGTAAGGTCCGGAGTTAGCTTACCTAAAACAACATTAAATTTTACAATATCAGTAAGCCTGTTTTTTATGTCGTAGTAATAATAGTAATGTTGCCCATTTGGACTGGCATCAATTTCATCACTTACATTCCCATGCTCATCTAAAATAAAATCAACCAGTACAGAATCCTTATTATTTTTAATTCGTAACATTTGTACAGGTTGCTTTTTATCATTATAAATATATTGGTGTTCTTCTTTTAACCCGGTAGTAAAATCATCATCTGTAGAATGTGAATTGGAAACAATGCTTAGAATGTCACCATCATTGTCATATTGATAAAAAGAAGTAGAAACAGTAATGTCAGAGCTGTCTGTTGATTGTATTAATTGCCCTTTATCATTGTAGTAGGAAGTTAATAACGCCTTTCCGGTTGTATAACTTCTGGTATAAGTTTCAATCCGGCGGTAATCTTTACTGATTTTTTTTTCACAAAAAAAACCTTCACTTGGAGATTTGTTTCCCTCAAAACTATGTACAGCAATGGTTCTGATTTTTTGTTCTTTCAAGGTGGCTTTTTCTGCCCTTGCCTGTTTGTTGCTTACCAGATCTTTGTAATAATATTGTGCGTCTGCAAATGAATTAAATAATGCAAGCAGCGCACAAAGTATTGCGATATTTTTGATCATGTATTGAATTTTCGAGGTAAAAGTAAGCTAATAAATTTTTTATTTAAACTGTAATTGCCTTTGAAAGATTCATAGAACCTTTTTTTGAGTATTTTTAACAAAATATCCCTGCGGCGCTGTTTGCTTTAAGAAGTAATTAAAGTTTAAGCTTTCAATATAATTTTATTTTGAAGCATAAGTTTCAGCTATTGAAAATCCGCATTACATAAACCACTTTTTAGTTTAATCTATTTAATGTTATGCAGTATAATTCAGCCTTTGAGCGTTTGGTAAATATTATGAATGATCTAAGGGAACAATGTCCGTGGGATAAAAAACAAACGATTCAAACACTTCGCCAATTAACTATCGAGGAAACCTATGAGCTTACAGATGCCATAACAGAAAATGACTGGAAGGGCATAAAGGAAGAATTGGGAGATATTTTATTACACATTGTTTTTTATGCCAAAATTGGTACCGAGCAAAACCAGTTTACATTGGATGAAGTAATTAATGGTGTTTGTGAAAAACTAATTTTTAGGCATCCACACATTTATGGCGATGTTAAAGTAGATAATGAAGAAGATGTAAAACGCAATTGGGAAAAATTAAAACTGAAAGAAGGTAAGAGCTCTGTTTTAAGTGGAGTGCCTAAAACCCTGCCGGCAACTGTAAAAGCAATGCGGTTGCAGGAAAAAGCTAAACAGGTTGGATTTGAATGGGAGAATAAGGAACAGGTTTGGGAAAAAGTAGAAGAAGAAAAGGCAGAATTGTTTGAGGCAATAGCTTCCGGCAATAGAGCGCATATGGAAGATGAGTTAGGGGATGTTTTTTTCTCTTTGATAAACTTTGCCAGGTTTTTGAAGGTGGATGCGGAGAATGCCCTGGAACGTACCAATAAAAAATTTATACATCGGTTTACAAAAATGGAACAAGCTGCAACAGGTATGGGAAAAGCATTACAGGATATGACACTCGAAGAAATGGATGCCATCTGGAATAAAATAAAAAAACAATAATTATCAATTTCAATGGCCTGGCCGGGCTGTAAATTAATTTTACTTGCAAAGCAACTACACTTTTAAACAAATATTTTTAAAAAATAGTTATCTATTGATAACTGCTGCATGGTTAATTACTATTTCTTTTATAATAGATAATTACTTGTCTGGCAGTTCGTCTACACAGGCATTTCAAAAAAATATAAGCAGCTACATAGCAAAACAGGAAAATGCAATTGATGCAATAACCAGGGATACAGCCTTAATAAAAAAATTAGCAAATAATGAATACGGCGAAGTTTTATTAGAGCAACTAGAAGAAAAGAAATTTTATTTTTTTATTTATTCAAAAAATGAGGCTGGCCTTTATGATCTTCTTTTTTGGAATTCCCAGGTAATCGATCCATCTATCCAGCTTTTTAATATGCATGATAAGTCTGGTTATATGCAGTTGCAAAATGGTTATTATGTGTGGAGAAAAACCGAAGTGAGCGGTTACATTACATTAGCCTTAATACCGGTGAAATGGAATTATGCTATAACAAATGATTACCTTAAAAATTCATTTGCAATCGATAATCAACTTGCAAATAATTATATTATAAGCACTACGCCAAACCCAACATCTATTAATTCAAAGGAAGGCGTATTTCTTTTTTCATTAAAACAAAGTGCTGTTGTTACAATACCTCAAAATACTTTACTGGCTTCCTTATTAAGAATATTTGCTGCCTTGCTGGTATGCCTGATAGCTCATTTATTAGCTACTTTTTTTGTTAAGAAGAATTTTTACAAAGGGGTTATTTTTTTGGCTGGGTTTATTGTGGTAGTAAGGATAGCCAGTTATTATTTACCAATTCCTTTAAATCTAAGGCAGTTTGATTTATTTAATCCGAATATTTATGGCAGCAATTCGATACTTCGTTCTCTGGGTGATCTATTAATAAATGCTATTGTATTTTTATGGTTAATTCTTTTTGTTCGGCATTTTATTCAGGAAGAAAATATTACTATAAAAATAAAAAAGCCAGTTTTTAAACGGGTAATAACCTTAACAGGAATACTCACTTTGCTTTTGAGTACGTTTATGGTTGGGCATACAATATTATCCCTTGTAGCCGATTCTAAAATTTCATTTGATGTAATTAATTTTTTTACATTAAATATTTACAGTGTTATTGGTTTTGTAGTGTTGGGTTGTTTAGCAATTAGTTATTTTCTTTTAACTCAGGTGATAATTTATTTGCTGCAACCATTTTTGCCTAAAAATATACTTATAATGCTGCTCTACGTAACTATTGTGGGGCTTGCCGTTTTGACGTTTCGTATTAGTACGGCAGATATTAGTTTTGACTTAAATCTTTTATTTTGGTTATTGTCTTACCTGTTATTGCTTAATAATAAACATCTTTTTTTATTAGCCTCCCAAGTTATTTCATCAAGGTTAATTTTTTGGCTATTTTTCTTTTCATTGTCCATTGCCCTGCTTATTATAATAGAAAATGATCGAAAGGAAGTAGAAAGTAGAAAGCAGATAGCAGAATCACTTGCCATAAAAGCAGATCCTGCAAGCGAACGCCTATTGAACACCGTTTTAACAGATTTTAGGAACGAAGCATTGGCTCCAATATTTAGTAAATTTAGTAATGGCTCTACAAATAAAATATTAAAGGATAGTTTATTAAGCGCAAATTTCAGCGGATATTTAAATAAATATGATACGCGTATTTATACCTTTGATGAGAGAGAACGGGCCCTCTTTAATCAGGATTCGACTAACTTTAATATCTTAAATACCATTTTAAAAACTCAGGCAAAGTCAACTAATACCGAAGGGCTCTCTTATTATGATGAAGCTTACGATAGGTTTACTTATATCAGCAAGAAAGATATAACAGATACTACAGACAAGCTTCTTGGCTATGTTTTTATTTTAGCTACTCCTAAAAAATATAAGTCTGATGCCATTTACCCAGAGTTATTTTTGAGGGGTAATAATAATTCTATTGAAAATTCACCTATATATTCCTATGCTTTATATAATAAGTTTAAATTGATCTATAATCACAATGATTACGCTTTTCCCTCGCAGCTAACTACATCACAAATACCTAAAACAGATTTTGAAACATTTAGAAAGAAGGGCTATTACGAACTTTGGTACAGGGCAGGTTTTGATAAAGTAGTTATAATAGCTAAGGAAAATAATTTCTTTATTGAATCAATTACATTATTTTCTTACCTTTTTTGCGCCTTTTTGTTTGTTGCAAGTATCTTTTGGTTTCTTAATGCCATTGTGCAATCAAGGTTGCGTTGGAGTAAGATGCGGTCGCATTGGCAGATGAGTATTCGTAACCAGGTACATGCCACCATTATTTTTATAAGCCTGTTATCTTTTTTTGTGGTAGGCGTTGCTACTATTTTATTTTTTATAAACCGATATAATAATAATAACCGCGAAAAGTTAAGTAGAACTATACATGTAATGCAAAGTGAAATTCGAAACTCCTTAAGTAATCTTATTTTATTAGATGATGTTATAAAATTTTATGATGATGCAAACCTGCCAAAGCTTGAGCAAACGATTTCCAGAATAACTGAGGTGTATGCCGTAGATGTAAATATTTACGACCTGGAGGGGAATCTAAAAGTTTCTTCTTTACCATTGCCTTACAATAAAGGTATAGTAAGTAACAAGATGAATCCAATGGCTTATTATCATCTGCATAAGTTAAAAGAAATACAGTTTTTTAAAGAGGAGTCAATAGGAGGTTTAAATTACTTAAGTAATTATGTGCCCATTATTGATGAGTCGGGTAAAGAATATGCTTATCTTAATATTCCTTATTTCACTTCCCAATCAAAATTGCGGCAGGAAATATCTAATTTCTTAGTTGCTATCATTAACCTGAATGCCTTCATTTTTTTAATTGCAGGTATCGTTGCCTTTTTTATAACAAACAGAATTACCCGGTCATTTACTTTTATCAGTAATAAAATGAAAGAAGTAAACCTTGGTAAAGAAAATGAAGCAATTAATTGGAAACGGGATGATGAAATAGGCGACCTGGTGAAGGAATACAATAAAATGGTAGCCAAGTTAGATAGTAGTGCTGCAGCGTTGGCAAAAAGTGAAAGAGAGGGAGCATGGAGAGAAATGGCAAGGCAGGTGGCTCATGAAATTAAAAATCCACTAACCCCCATGAAGTTAAGTTTGCAATACCTTCAAAAGGCAATTGATAACAATGCAGGAAATATAAATGAGCTTAGTAAAAGTGTTGCCACAACACTGGTTGAGCAGATAGATCATTTAAGCCAGATTGCCGGACAGTTCTCGCAGTTTGCTAATATCGGTAATCCAAGAAGTGAAATTTTTGATTTAAACGAATCACTTAAAATGATTGTTCAATTACATTCATTGGAAGAGCATGTTACTTTGGACTGGAGACCCATTAAAGAAACCATTTTAATAAATGCTGATAAGACACTCATTAACCGTTTATTTACCAATCTTATTCAAAATGCTATGCAGGCAGTCCCTGATGGTAAAAATGCCCACATTCACATCAATGAATTAATGCAGGATGAGGCTATTATTGTCACTATTAAAGACAATGGTTCAGGGATACCTGAAAATATGCGATCAAACATATTTACACCCAATTTTACTACAAAAACTTCGGGTACTGGTTTAGGGCTTGCCATGTGTAAAGGTATTGTAGAGCAAAGCAAAGGCGAAATTTGGTTTGACACAAAAGAGGGGGACGGAACAATTTTTTATGTAAAACTCCCAATGGTGCAAACCATGTAACGAATTAATTTTAAACTAACTTTCTGCTTGCTAAAAATGTAATCTTAATTCGGCTGCCATAAGATGATCGGTAATAGTTAATTTTTTTTCCTTTTCAGTAAAAAAGCTTCCAATTCTATTAAACCAAAACTGCTTAAATTATTTTCTTTACGTACCGATGCTTTTTGAGCTACTAAAACACCATATTTAATATCATCAAAACCATCCAAAGAATGTGCATCAGGATCAATTGAGATCAAGACATTTTTTTCAATCGCATAATCGATATGACGCCAGTCTATATCTAAACGACTTGGATGCGCATTTAGCTCTATTACCACATTATTGGCTGCACAGGTATCAATAATTTTTTTATGATCAACGGGGTAGCCTTTACGGCTTAATAACAAACGGCCTGTCATATGGCCTAAAATGGTAGTGTAAGGATTTTCAATAGCATTCATCAACCGTATCATAGCTTTATCTTCACTCATTTTTAAATTTGAATGTATGGAAGCAATCACTAGATCAAAGGTGGAGAGAATAGCATTGCTGTAATCAAGATTGCCATCATTTAAAATATCACTTTCTATACTTTTAAAGATTTTAAAAGGGGCTAATTGCCGGTTTAATTCATCAATATAAATATGTTGCTCTTTAATCCTTTCTTCCTGTAGTCCATTTGCATAAAAAGCGCTTTTGCTGTGATCGCTTATCACCAGGTATTCCCAGCCTTTCTCAATTGCGGCCTTGGCCATTTCTTCAATGGTAAAACTTCCATCACTCCAGTTACTGTGGCTATGTATAATTCCTTTTATATCCGATGCCTGTAGTAATGGAGGCAGTTGGTTTTGCCTGGCTTTTTCAATAATAGATACAGCTTCCCGTTGGCAGGCAGGGATATAATTTAATGCAGCTTTATTAAAAACAGCTTCTTCATTTTCGCAGGTTGAAAAATCAATTGAATTATATTGTTGAGCAAATGCCTCTCCAAATTCATCACTGCAATTTTTAAAAAATACCTGTTGCATAAATGGTATAGCATCGCAACTGTACAAACGAATTTTTAAACCCACCGAAACCCTGTATAAAAGATCGTGTTGGTTCTTTTCTACCAGTTCAAAATCGGGCACTACCGATAATTTATTTTCTATATTATTAGCCGTATCATCAATTACCAATTGTAGTTCATGTATAATTTCTAACTGTCTTGTATAAGCACCTGCAAATGAAATTTTAGTTGTCAAAAATATTTTTTCAAAAAAACTTTTTACATCACCTGCCATTAAGTTTATCTGCGAAAAAAGAAAACTGCCTTTACTTTTTAAATAAAATTCAATTGTTTCAATAATAGTATGTTGTGTTTTTTCGCCAAAACCTTTGTATAATTTTAAGCGGTTTTCTTTACAGGCATACAATAATTCACCAACACTTTCTATTTCCATTTCTTTCCAAATAGTAGCAATCTTTTTTGGACCAATGCCTTTTATATTTAATAATTCCATTACACCCGGCGGCGTTTTTTTAATCATATCTTCTAATGCTTTTAGCACTCCTGTATCTAATAATTCAATTATTTTTTTCCCGGTTGATTCTCCAATTCCCTTAATACTGAATATTTTTTCATGTGGAGTTTCGCTTAATTGCAGCGGTAATTTTTCAATCGTAAAAGCAGCCGTCGCATACGATTTTGCTTTAAAACTATTTTCGCCATGTATATCTGTCAGTTTGGCTAATAGTGAGAAGGAGTCTGCTATTTGGTAATTATCCATTTAGCAAAAGTAGGCAGTAAAAGGATTATTATTAAAAGTAAATATTATAAAAAAGGGTAGGCCGGTTATTTTGTATAAAGCATAATACAATCAAAAAAAAAGTCCTGGCAACATGCCAGGACTTTTGTATAAGTTTTGCTTTTTTAAAAGCTAAGCTTACTTCTTTTTAGGAGCAGCTTTTTTAGGAGCAGCTTTTTTTGCAGGAGCAGCTTTCTTTGCAGGAGCAGCTTTTTTTGCAGGAGCAGCTTTCTTTGCAGGAGCAGCTTTTTTTGCTGGAGCAGCTTTCTTAGCTGGGGCAGCTTTTTTTGCAGGAGCAGCTTTTTTTGGAGCAGCTTTTTTTGCAGTGGCCATGTTTTTAAAATTTAATTGGTTAGTAAATAATACTTAAAAGTAAAAACATTTTTTAATCTGCCAAAAAAAACTTTAATATTTTATTATGCTACAGCCTCAACAGTGTTTACAGAAATAAAACTTTTATCACCTTTTCCTTTTTTAAATTCTACAACACCGTCTGTTAAAGCAAATATGGTGAAGTCTTTTCCAACACCAACATTTTTACCAGGATGGTAAACTGTACCACGCTGACGAACGATAATGTTACCTGCAGTAGCCGGTTGTCCACCATAAATTTTTACACCTAATCTTTTGCTTTGTGAGTCACGGCCGTTCTTTACCGAACCTTCACCTTTTTTATGTGCCATCTTAAATTACTTTTTATTATTTATAATTATAGCCGATTAATTACATCAGCAGTAAATCATCAACACTTAATTTTTATTAAGCGATGTCGATCACTTTAATATGTGTGTAGTGAGTACGATGTCCGTGCTTTTTACGAAAACCTTTTCTTCTTTTCATTTTAAAAGCAATTACTTTATCACCTTGTATAAGGTCGCTAAGAATTTCTGCTTTTACAACCGCTTTTACACCGGTACCAATTGTAAGCGAACCTGCATTGTCTGTCAGAAGAACTTCTGAAAACTCAACTTTATCACCACTTTTACCTTCAATGTGCGGCACATACAGACTATCGCCTGCTTTAACTTTAAATTGCTGACCAGCTATTTTTACTACTGCTAACATAATACCAAAATTTAGGACGGCGAAGGTAAGGGAAATACAATTAAATTGACCATTTTATAAGAAGGATTTTTGTCAAAACGTGTTGCAACTGTAAGTTTTGACTTTTTTTATTGCGGATTACCCTGCAAACTATCTTAAAATCAGTTGTTTCAATACTTAAAATAAGAAAGGCATTATATTCGCTTTCAGTTATGCGTTACTTACATTTTCTGTTTAAGACCCTCTTTTCTATCTATGGATTTGTGCTTTTTGTTGGCATTATGCTGATATTGTTTCCTTTTGTTGTGATGGCTTCTTTTTTAGAGAAAGTAAAGGGAGGTAATATTATTTATAAAATTTGCCAAATATGGGCAGATGTTATTTTTTTACTATGGGGAATTTTTCACAAAAATTATTTTGAAGTACCGCATGATAGCAACAGACAATATGTGTTTGTGTTTAATCATATATCTTATATGGATATACCTGTTTTAATAAAGGCCATACGCAATCAGCATTTTAGAATTTTGGGCAAAGCCTCTATGTCAAAAATTCCGGTGTTTGGTTTTTTTTATAGAAACGCAGTGGTAATGGTGGATAAATCGAATGCACAAAAGAGAGCAGCTAGTGTTTTGAAATTAAAGAGTGTTATACGAAAAAATATATCAGTAGTAATCGCACCGGAAGGAACATTTAATATGACACAGCAACCACTAAAACAATTTTATGATGGAGCTTTTAGAGTGGCCATTGAAACACAAACACCCATTAAACCAATTTTATTTTTAGATACCTACGACAGGATGAGTTACCGAAGTGTATTATCGTTAACACCAGGAAGGTGTAGAACTGTTTATTTAGAAGAAATTAGTGTAGCTGGTTTAACAATTAATGATGTAAATATTCTTAAAGAAAAAGTATATAGCCTGATGGAGCAAAAACTAATTTATTATAAAGCTAGCTGGATTAAATAGTCATACTTATATTTTAAATAAGTACTAAAGATTTTGTTCAGGCGTAGAAGTCATATGGAAATTGAGTGGCAGATTGTCCGCCGCGGCGGATAGCTTTATAAGAACTTTTACTGTAGCGAAATAAAAAAACAGGAATCATCAAATAATTTTCATAAATGAATTGCTACAGCAGAAAAAATAAAGATTGAAGCAACAATTAAAATGGAACATTGAATAACGAAATAGAAATAGAATTTAGTAACGGAACACTTCAGCCAACAGGAATGTTTGCGGAAGTAATATTGCCACTGGCATTGCCCACAACTTATACTTATGCGGTGCCATCAATTTTTGCAGACAAAATAAAACAAGGTTGCAGAGTTGAAGTAGTATTAGGAAAAAATAAACGCTACGCAGGAATAATAAAATCTATTACATCCAGTCCACCTATATATAATACCAAAGAGATCCTAAACTTACTGGATGATGAACCGATATTGTATCTACAACAGTTGCATTTGTGGAACTGGATTAGTAATTATTACATGTGCAGCGAAGGAGAAGTAATGGCAGCGGCCTTACCGGCACATTTTAAATTAAGCAGTGAAACTATTTTATTATTTAATGAAGATTATGGCGATGACTTTACTGATTTAAATAATGAAGAATACCTGGTGGCAGAAGCGTTGTTGATAAAGAAACAATTGAATATTACAGAGGTTCAGCAGGTATTGGATATTACACATGTTTACCCTGTTATAAAAAAACTGATAGATAAAAAAGTGTGTGTTGTTTGGGAAGCACTGAGTGAACGATATAAAAGTAAAAAGGAGAATTTTATTTTACTAAACCTGCAATATGAAAATGAAACAGCAATGGCTGAGTTGCTAAATAACTGGACAAAAGCACCCAAGCAAATGGAGTTGTTGTTGAGTTACCTGCATTTAATAAAAACATCAGGCGAAGTAACACAAACAGAACTGTTAAAAAAATCAGGTGCAACAACTGCACAATTAGGTGGGCTGATAGAGAAGAAAATTTTATTGGTAGAAAAACGAAGTGTAGATAGAATTAAAGCAATGCCCAAAGCCATGCAGGTGGAATTTGAATTGAGTGCTGCCCAGCAATTGGCTTTACGGCAGGTGCAGGAAAGTTTTGTAAATAAAAATGTTTGCCTGCTACATGGTGTGACCAGCAGCGGTAAAACCCAGATCTACATAAAGCTGATTGAGGAATATTATAAACAAGGTAAACAGGTACTTTATCTTTTACCGGAGATAGCATTAACGGCACAGATGATACGTCGTTTACAATTTCATTTTGGTGGTAATATTGCTATTTATCATTCCAAATTTAATAACAACGAAAGGCTAGAGTTATGGAATAAAATCAAAAGCGGCGACATCAGGATCGTTCTGGGTGCGAGGAGTGCCCTATTCCTACCTTTTAAAGACCTTGGGTTAATTGTGGTAGACGAGGAGCATGATTCCTCCTTTAAGCAGCAGGATCCTGCACCACGATACAACGCCAGAGATGCAGCTGTTTTTTATGCTGCTTTGTTTGAGGCAAAAGTATTGCTGGGTAGTGCAACACCCTCTATAGAAACTTATTTTAATGCACAAAAAGGAAAGTATGGTTTGGTAGCATTAAATGAACGTTTTGGCGGTATTAATCTTCCCGTTATAGAAATTATCAACACAAGGCAGGTAGTACAAAAAGGAAAAGTAATGCTTTCGCCACAATTAAAAGAAGCCATTGAAAAAACTGTAGCCAATGGCAGACAGGTAATTCTTTTTCAAAACCGCAGGGGATATTCACCTTACCTTATATGTGGAACTTGTGGCTATTTACCGCAATGCAAAAATTGTGATGTAACCTTAACACTCCATAAATATTCTAATAAACTGCATTGTCATTATTGCGGTACCACTTATCCAAAAATAACTGCCTGCCCTGCTTGCGGAAGTGTTAACTGGATAGAGAAAAATTTTGGAACAGAAAAAATAGAGGAGATGATTGAAGATGAATTTCCTGCATTGAAAGTTGCCCGGATGGATGTGGATTCAGTGAGAGGTAAATCTGCTCATGATAATTTGATTAAATTATTTGAGCAGCAACGGATAGATGTGCTTGTAGGTACACAGATGGTTGTTAAAGGGCTTGACTTTGAAAAGGTAAGCCTTGTAGGTATTCTGGATGCAGATGGCTTATTAAGCTTTGCTGACTTCAGGGTTAACGAACGGGCCTTTCAGTTAATGGAACAGGTAAGTGGCCGTGCCGGTAGAAAAGACGAGCAGGGTAAAGTATTGATACAGGCAACACAGATAAATCATCCGGTGTTACAATTTGTGAAAGAACATGAGTATAAAAAAATGTACGACTTTGAAATAGCCAACCGGCAGCAGTTTTTTTATCCTCCATTTAGCCGTATAATTGAGATTACTTTAAAGCATAAATTAAAAGAAGTAGTGGAGGAAGCGGCGAATAAATTAGCATTGGCATTGCAAAAAGACCTTAATAATTTTGTAGTTGGTCCGGCGGCACCGGTGGTGGCAAGGATTCGCAATCAATATTTAATGGAATTGTTAATTAAACTGCCCCTGGATATGAAACAGATTCAGCAATACAAAAAAATAATTCGTAACCACTTTAATTTATTATTTACTGAAAAGCACTTTAAAAGTGTGGTAATGATCGCAGATGTTGATGCAAATTAAATAGCAGTTTTGGTAACTTATTGAAGTCAATAATTATAATAATTGATAAAAGCTTTACAGGAGGTTTGTTATGGTAAAAGAAAATTTTTCTCTCAAAAAATATAACACATTCGGTATTGATGTTATGGCGCAATACTTTGCCGGGTTTAGCACTATTGAACAATTAGAGGAGTTACTGGAATTTGAAAAGCTAAAAATCAACAATCCAAAATCATCAACTTTTATATTAGGGGGGGGCAGTAACATTCTTTTTACCAAAAATGTTGAAGGGCTTGTTTTAAAAAATGAAATTAAAGGAATTGAAAGAATTAGGGAAGATGAAAATTACGTTTATCTAAAGACAGGTGCAGGTGAAAACTGGCATCAGTTGGTATTGTATTGCATTAATAACAACCTTGCCGGAATGGAAAATCTATCGCTTATCCCTGGTAATGTGGGGGCATCACCAATGCAAAATATTGGTGCTTATGGAGTAGAGATTAAGGATGTTTTTCACCAACTGGAGGCTTTTCATCTCCTTGAAAAAAAGATAGTACGCTTTGCAAAAGATGATTGCAAATTTGGCTATAGGGAAAGTATATTTAAGGGAGAACTTAAAGATCAGTTTGTTATTCTCAATGTTACTTATCGCTTAAATAAAATACCTCACTTTAATACAAGTTACGGTGCCATTGAGCAGGAACTGCAAACTATGGGAATAAAAGAATTAACCATACAGGCGATATCCCAGGCAGTTATTAATATCCGAAGCAGCAAACTTCCTGACCCGGCAGTGATTGGCAATGCAGGCAGTTTTTTTAAAAATCCTGAAATAGACAACAAACAGTTTCTAAACTTAAGGACTGCGTTTTCTGCTATAGTTGGATATGATTTGCACAATGGTAAAACTAAACTGGCAGCAGGCTGGCTTATTGAACAATGCGGCTGGAAAGGTTATCGGAAAAAAGACGCAGGCTGCTATGCAAAACAGGCGCTGATATTGGTGAATTATGGTGCTGCCAGCGGAAAAGAAATTTTAATCCTGAGTGAAGAGATAATAGTTAGTATTAAAGAAAAGTATGGTATCCTTCTTGAGCGAGAAGTAAATATACCATAAACCTCATGCAGCATTTCAATATCTTTATATCTCTAATTTAAAAAACCTAACCTAAAAACTGCTTTATGAAAAAAATTATTCTCCTATTTTTAATCTCCCTGTTTACTACACAACTGTTTTCACAAGATAAAATTTATAAATTAAAAGGTACTGTCATTAATGCCAAGGTAATTGAAATTGGTACTGACGAAATCAAGTACAAATTATTTGAAAACCCAGACGGCCCAGTATATGTTGTAGATAAATCGACCTTAAACAGAATTGAATTTGCTAATGGTAAAGTAGAAAAATATACAAGTAGTTTTAAAGATCCTCAAAACTATGAAGGGCAACTTACCAAAGCGATTAAGTTTAATTTTTTATCTCCATTATTGGGATACGCACAATTCTCTTTTGAAAAATCAGTGTCTCCATTAAAAAGTTATGAATTGGGATTGGGAATCATTGGTGCAGGAAAAAATTACCAGATAGATAATTATTACGTTAACGGGCAGTATCAGCCCTATAAAAGAAATGCTTTTGGTGTATTTGTAGATGCAGGCTATAAGTTTAATAAGCTACCCAACTTTTTCAGTAAGGGTACCAGAATGACTCATGTTATGCAGGGCACGTATATAAAGCCAACTGCAACACTCGGTTTTTATAAAGACAATGCGCTGTCATACAAAACAGGCAATCCGGTAATTATAAATAGACACAATATTTTTGGTGCAATTATTTTGAACTTTGGCCGCCAATGGGTTTTTGGAGAAAAGTTTTTAGTTGATTTATACTATGGGATTGGTTATGCTTTTGACAATACTAAAAATGATAATAGTAACAACTATTATTCTGATAATCTTTATAATCATTTTGTTATTCAAAAAGCTGGTTCGGGAGCTAACCTGGGATTTAGCGGCGGAGTAAAAATTGGACTGCTCATCAAATAAATAAGTAAATAAAATATTAAAAAGCCGGATGGTTAATCCGGCTTTTTTTAATTAAAATCGCTGTCATTAAAATCATCTTCACCCAAAGACTGGGCGCCCATGTTGAGCATACTGCCCATCAGGTCTTTAAATTCAATTTTTCCTTCTACCACTTTTTTACTGATCAATGAATATGCTGCAAGGCCGTGCAAAACAAATTCCATCAATAAAGCATTTTCTTTTTCGTCAGCAGCCTTATGGTGTTTTTTTACAAGGGCATGCAGGCCATCAACTTTATATAACAACTGTGTTTTATCTTCATCCTTTGTGTCAAAAAATACATCCAGGTGATTGCCTCCATCAAACCAGCGGGTGATGGATTTGTAGGGATTCTCTTCTGCTGCTTCTTTGCCTCTTTTCTTTTTTAACGTATCGGGGTTTGGAAAATACAAACTGAATTGTGTGCGGATAGCTTTCTCCAATAAATTAAATGCTACCTGGTAAGGGCCTTCCTGTTCACCTTCATACACCAGTTCAATCTTGCCGGTGATGGAAGGAATGATACCGACGAGATCGCTGATCCAAACCTGTGTTTCTTTTTCGTTGTTGATAATGGCCCTTCGCTCAGCCGAACTCACTGCATTTTCATAAGCCGCAATAGTAAGCCTTGCACTTACACCACTTTTTTTATCTACAAATTCACTGCCTCTTGCTTCAAAAGCAACCTGCTCAATCAGGCGTTTTATAAGGTCGCTTATTTTTACCAGTTTAAATTGCTCTTCATAAATATTAGCTTCCTGTTCGGTAATGGCCAGTGATGTTTCGATTGATTTTGGATAGTGCGTTAATATCTGGCTTTCTATCCTGTCTTTCAATGGCGTTACTATACTTCCTCTATTGGTGTAATCTTCAGGGTTGGCAGTAAATACAAACATTACATCGAGTGGTAAACGCAGTTTAAAGCCACGTATCTGTAAGTCACCTTCTTCCAGTATATTAAATAATGAAACCTGTATCCTCGCCTGAAGATCAGGCAATTCATTGATCACAAAAATACTTCGGTTGCTTCTTGGGATAATGCCGTAATGCAATACCCTTTCATCTGCAAAACTCAATTTCAAATTGGCTGCTTTAATAGGGTCAATATCGCCGATTAGATCTGCAACACTTACATCAGGAGTAGCTAATTTTTCACCATATCGCTGACTTCGGTGTAACCAGCTAATGGGTGTGTTGTCTCCAAGTTCTTCAAGTAAGTCAATGGCATACCGGCTGATGGGCTCTAAAGGATCATCATTAATTTCACTGCCCGCAACAACGGGAATGTATTCATCCAGTAACTGCGTCATCTGCCTGGCCATTCGTGTTTTTGCCTGTCCACGCAAACCTAAAAATAAAATGTTGTGGCGTGATAACAAAGCTCTTTCTGTATCAGGAATTACGGAATCCTCATATCCCAATATACCCGGAAAGGCATTCTCTTTTGCTTTTATTTTTTTGATCAGGTTCTCACGGATTTCATCTTTAATACTTTTTGAAACATAACCGCTTTTCTTTAATTCGCCGAGTGTTTTAATTTTATTCATTTTTTTGCTTCTATTTTTATTACTGTTTAGCCGTTAAGGCGTTTTAATTATTCAACACAATACCTGCGTACACTATCTTTTATCAGGGCCATATTAAAGTTAAAAATGAAGCCTGCATGCAACCGGTCAATTTTAAATGGCTAAGTATTTATGCCTACTAAAGAACCGGCAAAAAAATCAATAAACCGTCTTTCTTTTTCCACTTTCAAAATCTTTAAACATAAAAGCACCTAATTTATCCAGCGATGCGAAGAAGGCTTTTCCGTTATTAGTTTCTGTAAATTCCTGTACAAATTTTTGAAGATACGGGTCAGAGGCAATCATAAAAGTAGTGATGGGGATCTTTAATTTTTTACATTGCGTAGCCAGGCTCATACAACGGTTTAAAATTTTTCTATCTACCCCAAAACTGTTTTTATAATACTTGGTGCCCACTTTTAAACAGGTAGGCTTTCCATCAGTGATCATAAAAATTTGTTTATTGGGGTTTCTTCTTTTACGTAACA
>Ga0209724_1001839_pt1 | contig 18746 bp, 14 predicted proteins | sample grotaG_FD_184143 | JGI IMG/M metagenome (GOLD analysis project Ga0209724, IMG submission 184143) | Glacier valley bacterial and archeal communities from Borup Fiord, Nunavut, Canada, to study Microbial Dark Matter (Phase II) -... | ecosystem: Environmental > Aquatic > Freshwater > Ice > Glacier ...
TCTCTTACTATCCGCTGCATTTTTTGAAATGTTGCAGAAAGAGGAACCATTCGAATTGACATGACGGTATCCTGCATCTCACTGGTGATTTTATTCAACTGACGTGCAGCCTTTTTAAAGTTTTCCAGCTCTAACCCCTGTAAATCCGGATTCTGTATCACCATCGCTTCTGAAATGACCATTTCACCAACCAAATCCATCAATTTATCCAGTTTTGTCACACTTACACTGATGATACTCTGAGCTGCTGAGCTTGATTTTTGGTCTTTGCCTATATGCACTGTCTCAGGATGATCGGTATCTGCTATCGTTGGTATTTTAATTGCACCTTCCTGGATCATAACCTGATTTTCCTTTGAAAACTGCTCAAATCCATCCTCGTTTTCTAGTAGCGTAAGCTCCAAATCCCTAAGAAATATCGTTTGCTGGAAAAATTCATTCATCTTTTCATAGGTATAGTCTGATTTAAGGTAGATTCGAAAGCCTTCCCTGCGTATTACTTCCAGGCTATCATCACTATCTAGAATATCCCTCGGAATATAGTAAACCTCATCAGTCACATCCTTAAGATTATGAATAATGGTATAGGCACGAATGTTTTCCATTTCACAGCCATCTTCAAAATAGATAACAGCTTTATACGCATTTTTGTATATAGGCGCCATACCTTTATTCTGTCTTATGTAGTACTGCTGCTTATCTGTAGTCTGTTCTGCTGCCTTGACGGTGGTAGTACAGTTGTTTTCCTTTTTTAGTGTAGATAAAAAGTTTTTTAACAGCTCTAATAAAGTGTCCGCATCCCCATCTGCATTATCACCATTTTTAATCTTTTCTACCTCTATCTTGATAAAATCAACACTCTCTAATACCAAATCTGACAGTGCAGAATAATCCACATTCTTTGGCTTTTCCTCCCGTAGAAAGTAAAACAAATCTTCAGTTGTATGTGCAAGTGTTGTAATACTGTTAAACATCATCATCGCAGAGGAACCCTTAATTGTATGCATAATGCGAAATATTTCGTTAATAGCAGTCTCTGAAATGGAACTTTCTTTTTCACTTTCTAATATGGACTGTTCCAGTTGCGTGGTTAATTGAGAGGTCTCAAATATAAACATATCAAGCATTGGCTCGTTTGTATAATTATCTGATATCATATTGCCTCCTAGTTTATCTACTTACTAATATATATTAATAGCCTGCATTACATTGGTTTCTTTAAAGAATGCATCATTAATTATTGATACCTCCTTTTTAGCTACTCTCAAATGGGCTATACTGGCTTAAAGAATTTAAAAATATATGAAGAGCAGATAATGTCCTTTCCCTTAATGAGAATGCCTGGTCACTAAGTCTCCATTTAAGGCATATTTCTCTACAAAAACCGTTTATGATATCCGCAATGTCTTCACTCTCAGTATTAGGACTTATCTCATTGCTCCTTTGTGCATCTTCTACTAAAGCTTTTACAAAACCGGTGCGGTTACTAAGTATATTCTTTACTTTATCAGTCAGATTGGGTTCATATCGCAAAACATCAAATATCTGCATAACTGATGTAATTGCAGGATAATTTTCATAATACTCTGCATAGGATGTTATTAAGTATGTTATTGCTTCCAGAGGCTTCAGTTTTTTCATTCTTGTTGACAGAAAAATATCTTCATCAAATTGTGAAAAATAATCCAATACAGCACTCAACAATTCATTTTTACTCTTATAGTGACGAAAGAGTGTTGCCTCTGATACTCCCTGCCTTCTGGCAATTTCTCTAGTAGACAGGCCTTGAATACCAAGCTCATTAATAATCTCGATCGTTGTAATGATTAATCTATCTTTTCTATGTAGAATACTGTCTTCCATTTTATTCCTCCATGCGTAGTGATCAATCACTTACATTAATTATAAATGGTAAATTTTACTTTGTCAATTAATTTTTGTCATATATTATATATTTTTGTTTCAATTTGGAGACTAATGTAGAAAAATGACGAAAACTAAACATTAAAAGAGTGGGCATAGCCCACTCTTTTAATGTTTCTTCCTATTCAATTATACGAATGCTTCATTTAAAAGTAAGTTTAGATTGGTAATATCTTATTTAGTGTTTTAATTAACTGTTCTTCGTTAAAGGGCTTTATAATAAAGGATTTTGCACCCTTTAGAACTGCTTCCCTTACCATTTCCTCCTGTCCCATTGCAGATACCATTATGACTTTTGCATTAGGATCAAATTTCTTAATGGCTATTAATGCATTAATCCCTGACAATTTAGGCATTGTTATGTCCATTGTTACAATATCCGGCTTTGTATCCATATATAATTTTACACCCATAATTCCATTCTCAGCCAGGCCAACTACCTCAAAATCATTCTTTTCAAGTATATTTTTCATAGATAATCTTATAAAAGCTGCATCATCAACTATTAGTACCTTCCTCATCTTTTCACGCTCCAAATTCGTTCATTGTAAGTTTATATTAACGCTTTCTGAATATAGTCCCATCTAATACCATTATATTACTATAAAATTATAAAATGTCAATAACTATAATATTATGTCATTTATACTAGGTATGACTATCTCATCTCCCATAAATAAAAAAACTGGCTTACCACAGTAATAATACTCATGGCAAGTCAGCTTTATCTCTTACATAAACAAATCCGCAATTTTATCAAGAGAAATCTCCGTTTGTTCTCCGGTTTCCATATTTTTTACTTTTGCTGCATTCATCGCTAGTTCATCGGCACCGATGATTACCGTATTCTTTGCACCGATTTTATTCGCATATTTCATCTGCGCCTTCACACTACGGTCCATATAATCGGTTTCTACCAGCACTCCTGCATTACGAAGCTTTTGGACCAGCTGATAGGCAGAGGCTTTTGCCTCCTTCCCCAGAATACCAACATAAATTTCCACTGCCGGTTCTGGTTCAAGTTCAACCCCTTCAACTGTCAGTTCGTTGATGATACGCTCTATGCCAATGCCAAAGCCTACTGCAGGAATATCCTGTTTCTCATCAATTTCATGAATCAAATCATCGTATCTGCCACCACCGCATAAAGTAAAGCCGTTTACATCGACAAATTCAAATACGGTTTTTGTATAATAATCCAAACCTCTCACAATACCGGTGTCTACCTCAAAGGGTATCCCCAAATCGGAAAGCAGACTCTGTAATTCCTCAAAATGGCTCTTGCATTCCTCATCCAGATATTCGATTGTTCTGGGTGCATCCTTTACTATGACTTTACAAGATGGAACTTTGCAGTCAATGACACGAAGAGGATTCTTAAGCATTCTCTCCCGGCAAGTTGAACATAACTGTTCCTCATGCTTCCTCAAATACGTTAACAATGCCTCGTTGTAGGTCGTACGGCAATTCTTGCAGCCGATACTATTAATGTGAAGCTTTGCTCCCTTCAGCCCTAATTCCTTCATAAACTCAGTTAAAAGAGTGATTAATTCCACCTCAGCAAGTGGGCTTGCCGAACCTAAAAACTCGATACCAAATTGGTGATGTTGACGAAACCTTCCACTTTGGGGATTTTCATATCGAAATGCCTGCGTGAAGTAAAAAAGTTTGGTCGGTTGGCTTTCCGCATATAAGCTATTTTCTAAATAAGCACGTACCGCACCGGCTGTACCTTCCGGTTTTAAGGTAATGCTGCGGTTTCCTTTATCCTCAAACGTATACATTTCCTTCTGCACCACATCTGTGGTTTCACCGACACTTCTTTGGAATAAAATCGTATGTTCAAATGCAGGTGTTATAATTTCTTTGATGTTATAAGCCTTGCATAACTTTCTTGCAATGGCTTCAATAATGGTACGTTTGTGCATATTGGCACCATACCAGTCCTGTGTCCCTTTCGGTCTTTGTGTAATCATTTTGCCCTCCTAGACTTTATTATCCTCAAGAAAATCTCGCTTCCGAGGAAGCGTCCCTTTATACTTTATTATCCTCTGAAAAATTACGCTTCCGAGGAAGCGCCCCATTAGACTTTATTATCCTCTAAAAAATCTCGCTTCCTTAATATCATTTCATCTATTCTACCAATGTAGTCTGTTACACTTTTTACATTATTCACACGCTCTATCCGATGTTCCTCATGGAACACGAATTTTGACATACCTCCGGCTCCTAAAGCCAAAATCGTTTGTTGCTCTTCCATAATAAGAATATTATAAAGACCTTCTTTTCCATATTTGGAATAGCCGATATTTTCAAGATTATCTTCCATATTCTTTTGTCGGTAGAGATAATATGGGAGATAATTGTTCACTTTGGCAAAATCAATCGTTTCAGCCATCATTTCGGGTACATCCGAAGCCTTTAAATCAATATAACTATCCTTTTCGGCATTCAGCCTTGCCGCCCTTTTTAACGCCAAGGTATGTACGGTAAGACTGTCGGGATTTAAGGCTTTTATCTGTTTTAGAGTATCATCTACATCCACTAGGTTTTCACCAGGTAAGCCGATTATGATATCCATATTTATATTTTGATGTCCTGTTTCTCTTGCTAGTTGGAAGGCTTCCTTTATTTGTTCTACGGAATGCTTCCTTCCGATTAAATCCAGAGTCCTTTGTTGCATACTTTGAGGATTAATAGAAATCCGATCTACCCCATATTTTTTTAAAACTAGTAACTTCTCTCTAGTGATACTGTCCGGTCTGCCAGCCTCTACGCAAAATTCCTTTACATAGGTAAAATCAAAATGCTTTCTTACTGTTTTTAACAAGTATTCTAATTGCTCAGAAGTCAAGGTCGTGGGTGTCCCCCCACCAAAATAAACAGTTGTCAGCTTCTTATTAGGAAAACAGGTTGCGCCATAGATTATTTCTTTCTTCAGTGCCCTCAAATAATCCTCAACGTAAGCAGCAAATTTCGTGATGGAGTAAGAGGTAAAGGAGCAATAAAGACAGGTACTAGGGCAAAATGGGATGCCAATGTAAAGGCTATATCCGTTCTGATAATCGATTCCTGTCAAAAGTTCCAGTTCTCTCTTTGCTATTCGAATGCTCATCTCAACTTTATCGTCAGAAACTAGATACTCTTCTTTCATATTTACTCTGATGCTGTCGTCATCTTGGCTCTTCTCCAGCATTTCATAAACTAGCTTTGTAGGCCGGATTCCTGTCAGAATACCCCATGGCAGTACCTTCCCGCTAGACTCGGAAAGCATTTGGTAAAGTAACCTTTTCATGGTGTTTTTATAATGAGCTTTCAAATTTTTCGCTAATTCGATGTAAACTGACTGTATCAATTCTTTTCCCGTTTCAAAAGTAATTTTTAAAGTTATCTTTTTTTCTTCAAATTTTATTGTAATGAGATGAATTCCTTTTGATACCTTTGAAATATCCAAGACACCCTTTTCATATTCCTCGGGTCTGTCTGGTATATTTTTTGTCTTATCAGATAAGTCCTTTATCTCATTTTCTATCTCTTTTGGCTCGTCATCGCTATACACTTTAATCGTTTCGTTCGGATAGAAGGCTTTCACCAAGGGATAAACGTCATTTTCATATGCTTTGTCTGTTAGGACTATGTCAATCATTTTTTCTCCTATCATCTGCAAAGTTCCATTCGATGATTAAAAATACGAATCATTGCTCAGGGTTAAATATATATTATTCTCCCTTTCATGGCCAATTGTGGTTGGTTTTCCATGTCCGGGGTATACCTTCACCTGGTCCTCCAAAATCATGAGTTTATTAAGAATGGATTCAACTAACTTCTTACTGTTACCTGTCGGAAGGTCTGATCTTCCAATGTTTTCATGAAAAAGAGTATCTCCGCTGATTAATACTCCATAACCTGTAAAATAATAGCAGACACCTCCACCGGTATGCCCCGGAGTATGAAGGACCTTAATTGACATCCCAGCAAGTGTTAACTGTTCCTGATCCTTTAAAAGTACATCCGGAACTAAGGAACATTCCTTGCGAATATGGGAGGATGCATTCATTTTGGAATCCTTTAATAGTGCAGCCTCATCTTCATGGGCGTAAATCGGTGCACCTGTAAAATCTACCATCTCGGTCGCTGCCATTATATGGTCAAAATGACCATGTGTGAGCAGGATCCCTTTACACAAAAGATCATTTGCTTTTAAATATTGCATAATCATTTCAGCGTCATCCGCAGGATCTATTACGATTGCTTCCTTGGTTTCGCCATTGCTTATAATATAGCAGTTGGTTTGAACCATGCCAAGGACCAAGGTTTTCATGTTGAATTTTTCCATAATTTTCCTCATTCCTGCGCATGCTTTTTGCGCATATTAAGTTTGGGCTAAGTGTGTCTTTCACACCAAGTGTGTCCTTTACACTTTGATTACGCAGGCACAAACTTTGTGAGTGAAAGATTTGAAAAATCTTTCACTCTTCACTCCTATTTTATAACAGGTTTCTTAACCGGCAGTACGTTCAATATCAATTACACTTTCGATATTACGCAGCTTTGACATTATATCCTTCAGCTGTGTGGAGCCGTTAATCTCAAATCCCATACTAATCGTAGCTGTCCCCTGTTTACTTGTCCTAACATTCATTGAGGTTACATCAATTTTATTTTCCGTAAATGCCCTGGATATATCCACTAATACACCGGTTCGGTTATTGGCATAAATTTTAATCTCTGCACTGTATACCCTTCCCTGTTCTTTTCCGTCGGCCATATTCCATTCTGCATCAATGAGTCTCACTCTGTCTTCCTCTGGCAGATTAATTACATTAATACAATCTGTCCGATGAACGGATACGCCCCTACCCCGTGTTACAAAACCAATGATTTCATCTCCTGGCACCGGACTACAGCATTTTGAAAAACGTACTGCCACATCATGAATTCCTTCTACTACAATGCCACTCTTTGATTTTTTATGAGGTGCTTTACTTTCTCTTATTTCAGAGATCGTTTCTAATATATTTGCGTCCGTAATATCTTTTTTATGCTTCTTCTTATATTCTTCCTGAAGCTTATTTACAACCTGCCCTTCTTTCAAACCGCCATGTCCGACTGCAGCCAAAATAGATTCCCAGTCTCTGAAACCATACTTTTGCATAACCGGATTGATAAATTCAGGCTTTAAAAGGTCGCTAAGAACAATACTTTTTGTCTTACAATAGGTGGCAACTAATTCCTTGCCTCTAGATATATTATCATCCTTTAGTTCAATTTTAAACCATTGGTTAATCTTATTCTTTGCCTGCGTACTCTTAACAATTAAGAGCCAATCACGGCTTGGTCCCTTTGAGTTTTGCGAAGTCATAATCTCGATACGGTCACCATTTTGAATGACATAATCAATCGGGACTAGTTTACCGTTCACCCGAGCTCCTACCATCTTATTACCTACCGCACTATGAATGCTGTATGCAAAATCAATTGGATTAGAACCGGTCGGCAATGTCTTAACATCCCCGGTAGGTGTAAATGCATAAACACTTTCCGAAAATAAATCAAAGTCATTCTTAAGTAGGCTTAGAAATTCCTTATTATCAGATAAATCTCGTTGCCATTCCAATACTTGACGGAGCCAGGTCAGCTTCTCTTCCTCAGCATTGGCGGAGCCACCCTTTCCATCTAGTCCTTCCTTGTACTTCCAATGAGCAGCAATACCATACTCTGCAGTACGGTGCATTTCATAAGTCCTAATCTGTATTTCAAAGGGTTGTCCCTTCGGACCGATTAAGGTGGTATGGAGGGACTGGTACATATTCGGCTTTGGCATTGCGATATAATCCTTAAAACGTCCAGGAATTGGTTTATACAATTCATGAATCACTCCAAGTGCAGCATAACAATCCTTGAGTGAATCAACAACAATACGAACGGCAAATAAATCGTAAATCTGTTCCAATGATTTATTCTGATTCACCATCTTTTTATAGATACTGAAAAAGTGCTTGATACGACCGTCAATCTTAGCTGATATCCCAGCTTCCTCGATATGCTCACTTACTTCAAATACGATATCATCGATATAAGCCTGTCTCTCACTCTTCTTCGTTGCAATTTTCTCTGATAATTCCTTATATACTTCTGGCTCAAGATATTTTAACGATAAATCATCCAATTCAATCTTGATCTTCGATATACCGAGTCTCTGAGCAATTGGAGCATAAATGTCCATGGTTTCCCGGGCGATTTCCTTTTGCTTTTCAGGAAGCATATATTTTAAGGTACGCATATTGTGCAGACGGTCGGCAAGCTTGATTAAAATAACTCTTATATCCTTTGCCATGGCAAGGAACATTTTTCTTAAATTTTCGGCTTGAAGCTCTACCTTATCCATAGAATAATTCAATTGTGTTAATTTTGTAACACCATCTACCAAAAGGGCGATTTCTGCTGAAAACATCTCTGAAATCTGTTCTACGGTAAGTACGGTATCTTCCACAACATCATGGAGAATACCGGCAACAATACTTTCTTTATCAAGCTCAAGTTCTGCTAAGATAATGGCAGCACAAAGAGGATGGATGATATAGGGTTCTCCCGATTTACGAAGTTGGTCTTTATGTGCATTATCGGCAAGCCGATAAGCCTTTTCTATCATGGAAATATCTGCGGAAGGATGGTAGCTTCTTACCTTATCAATCAGCTCCTGATAAAGAATTTCGGGCGCAGTAAAATCAGCCGGTGTATTTATAACTGCCGGGTTATTCATACTTTCTATTCCCAAATATTCTTTTTTATCCTCCAAGATATCACCACCCAATATCCTTATATTAGATTTCTCTAGTATTTAATTTTCCCTAGCGTTTTATTTCCCTGTGTTTTGTTTGCCTGGTTTTTTATGATACCTGCACTTTATTTTCCCGTGCGATATATTATTTTGGTTACCCAAGGTGTTCTATTTCCCTTCATATTGAATTACTGCTTCCACATCATATCCTTCTAGTTTATCGCGGCCATTCAAACCCTTTAACTCCATTAGGAAAATAATCTTTACCACTTCACCGCCAAGCATCTCAACCAGTTTGGTGATTGCTTCAATGGTTCCTCCGGTAGCAATTAAATCGTCCACGATAACAACTTTCTGTCCGGGTATTATTGCATCTCGATGCATCTCGATCGTAGCCTTGCCGTATTCCAATTCATACTCCATGGAAATCGTAGCACAGGGCAGTTTTCCTTTTTTACGAATTGGAATAAATGGCTTATATAAATTATAAGCAAGTGGAACCCCAAAGATAAAACCTCTAGATTCAGGACCCACAATAACATCAAATTCTACACCCTCTAAGAGCTCCTGCATTTTATCTATCGCTTGTCTGAGCCCTTCCTTATCTTGTAGGACACTAGTCACATCGCGAAAAACAATCCCTGGCTCCGGGAAATCCGGAATACTTCTAACATAATCCTCTAATTTCTTCATATCAACCTCCATCTGCCCGCTACAGAGAGCACCTATATAGCATTGCCACCATGGGCTACTAATGCCGCTTAAATTAACCTGAAATATAAGAATGAATTTCCAATGGAATTCATTCTTATATTTGCAATGGCTCGCTTGTTTCTGCGAGACTATTCCTATAATACAGTCTTTATAAATGATAATTATATCACTAAACTCCATCTTTCGTAAAGAATATTTCAAATTATCCTAATAGACCAAATGGATATGTCCTATCTAACGATAATTTTGTATCATCAGTTGTATATTTTTAAATCCGTTATATTCATTAATACGTGGTGAATATGTAATCGTAAGTGGTACTTCTGGGCTTCTTCCGGTTTTCAGTTTTTCTGCTTCTTTCTCCCCATAGGTTTCCTCAATATACGAGAAGAAGGCTTCTACATCACCAAAATACATTGCTTCCATTTCTCTTCCATATTGGTTTTCCACACGGAATTTAATTCCACAGGCAGTTTTCCCGATGATGAAAGCCGATTTTATCTTTACAGCTTTTTCTGCAAATAAGGGTTTTTCATTCCCTTTTCCAAAAGGCTCTAGCTTCTTTAATTCAAGAATTAACGGTTCTGCTATGTATCCTATGGGAAGCAGGATATCAATTGCAATCTTTGGAATTAGCATTTCATCGGTTAAGGTTGTATTATCATTTAACCTTTGCCTTAAGATATCTATGTTGGATGACATCAAAGATAACCCTGCTGCCATTGGATGCCCTCCCACTTTTATAAGTAAATCCCTGCATTTGGAGAGTTCCTCAATCATATTGTATTGCTCAATCGATCTGGCTGATCCTTTGACAGTGCCTTCTGCATCTGTAAGTATTACGGTCGGTTTATGGAAACGTTCTTTTATTCTACCGGCAATAATTCCGGCGATACTTTCATGGCAGTCCTGAAGATATGCTACTAAAATTTTATCGTTATGCAGATTACCTTCTTCGATGAGTTGTACTGCTTTTTCCACATTTTCAGCAGTCATATCCTTACGAATATCATTTAAGGCTTTGACTTCACTTGCGAGTTTTACTGCCTCTTCGCGAGTCTTGGCAAGAAGGAGCTCCATGCCTTTTTTTGCAGTACCTAGCCTACCGGATGCATTCAAACAGGGACCAATGATATATCCTAAATGAAAAGCCATAAGCTGTTCTTTTTCGATTTGGCAAGCATCTATCAGCGCCAGCAATCCTTTATTTTGGGTTCTATTTAGCTGTAACAGACCATGTTTCACAATGATTCTGTTCTCATCGATTAAGTCCATTACATCGCATACGGTAGCAATGGCTAAAAAAGATAAAAGTTCATCTTCATAGGTAACTTTTTCTGGAATATTTAAATATTTCAAAAGAACATCCATTAATTTATAAGCAATTGCAGCTCCGCACAAGCCTTTAAACGGATAATTACAATCCGGCTGCTTAGGATTTAAAATTGCATCAGCCTCTGGTAATACTACTTCACCATCCTCTCTGGTAACCAGACTATGGTGGTCCGTTATTATTACGGTCATCCCATACTTCTTTGCCAGTAAGACCTGTTCTATTGCTGCAATGCCATTATCACAGGTAAGTAAGGTGTCGACCAGATCCTCGCGCGCTTTCTCTACCATATTGCTATTGATTCCATAACCATCCTTTATTCGATCAGGGATATCATAATCTACATTAGCACCGATTTTTATCAGTGTCCGATAGAGTACATAGGTAGCTATAACACCATCCACATCATAATCACCGATAATTCGGATTTTCTTCCCTGATTGAATTTTATCGCAAAGAATTTCCATTGCTTTTTTCATATCTTTCATGAGAAGCGGATTATGTAGGTTCCTAATATCTGGGTTTAGAAAGGCTTCAATTTCTTCCGGCTCCTCTAAGCCCTTATTAACAAGGCATCTTGCCATAACTTCACTTACATTGCAGCTTTGCATAATCCGTTCAAAGTTTGCTTTTTTATTCTTAATTACCCAATTTTCCATATTTACTCCGCTTAAATGGCAGTCATGTCTTCTTCCGCTACTTTTATCATAATGGCACATTCCACACGCTTCTTCTGCAATTCACAACCAATATCATAGGCATCGTTAATCGACTCATGGAACTTATAAGAGTTTGCCACGCAACCACCACTGCAATAAAATTTAGCAAAGCATTTCTTGCATTTTTCCTTTGAATATACATTGCATTGTTTAAATTCTTTACGAAGCTCTTCATTTTTAATTCCATCAAATACATTACCCATTAAGAATTCCTGTATGCCAACAAATTGATGACAAGGATACAAATCACCCCACGGTGTTACTGCAAGATATTCCGTACCGGATCCACAACCTGACAAACGTTTTGCTACACAAGGACCACCGGTTAAATCAATCATAAAATGAAAAAAGTTAAATCCGCTTCCTGCTTTTTTTCTCTCCAGAATTAACTTTGATAATTTATCATATTCATTATATAGAATAGGAAGGTCTTCTTCCTTGATTGCATAAGCTTCCTCAGGCAAAGCAACAACCGGCTCAACAGAAATCTGCTTAAAACCAAGGTCTGCAAGATGCTTTACGTCCTCATAAAAATCTAAATTGTTATGGGTAAAGGTTCCACGAACGTAATAATTAGTTTGGTTTCTGGTCTCTGCCAGCTTTTTAAATTTCGGAAGTATTAGTTCATAACTTCCTTTTCCGTTCCTACTCGGCCTCATCTTGTCGTGAATTTCTTTCCGTCCATCTATACTGAGAACAACATTATTCATTTCCTTATTAGCAAATTCTATTACCTCGTCATCTAGTAAAACACCATTCGTCGTTAAGGTAAATCGAAATTTCTTATTATGAAGCTCTTCCAGACCACGTCCGTATTTTACCAATTCCTTTACTACTTCAAAATTCATCAGCGGTTCTCCGCCAAAAAAATCCACCTCAAGGTTATGTCTATTTCCGGAATTAGCGATTAGAAAATCTAAGGCCTGCTTTCCAACTTCTAAGCTCATTAGAGAACGGTACCCTTTATATTCACCTTCCTCGGCAAAACAGTATTTACATGCAAGATTACAGTCATGTGCAATATGGAGGCAAAGTGCTTTTACTACGGTAGAACGCTGTTTAAATTCCTTTATATAATCCTCATAAATATCCTTTGTAAAGAGGGCGCCATCCTTTTTTAATTGCTCAACATCCTCTATTACCTCAAGAATTTGTCGAACCAGGGATTCTACATTATCCATAAAATCATCTTGCAGACTATCCCTTGGGGCAATCAGCTTCAAAAATTGTGGCTGTGTATATTTTTCAACCATAGCGGTAACAATACTTCCTTGACTATTGTTCTCGTACATTGCGATGATATCATAGGCTAAATCGTCTACAACATGGACCATACCGCTGTTTACATCTAGAACGATATTGTATCCATTGCTTTTATATTGATGAACCACTTTACATCCTCCCTAAATTTTCACAACGAATGGGACTGTCCTAAAATATTCTCCGGAAAATAATCATAACTTTGCAGAATAATATTTTAAGGCAGCCCCGCAATTCAAGTTGATTGATAGCTCTAAAATCCTTACACTATCTTATCCTCATGAAATTTTCGAATTGTTAATCACAATCGTGCTTTTTATGTATTCTTTATCTATCTGTTTTCACAGCTTTGATTGCCGACTGTACAGGAAGTCTTACAAGCTGACTGGCATGATGTCTGGCATTCGCCACAACCGCCTTTTTTCATAGTTTCTTTCAAATTTTTTGTATTTAATGTCTTAATATGTTTCATTTCTCTGCCTCCTTAGCAACTATTAACTTTTTGCTATTATATCATATGTATATGCATAATAAAAGAGTTTTTTGCAATTCTGTCGTATTGGTGTTTCCTATATATTATATACATTTTTGGAAATCTATGTTGAAACTATAGTGTATGGTATGATATAATATATGATATCGTAATAAAAACTACTTGTTACTATAATATATCGTCATGCTAGCTAAATGCTTTAGAAGGGAATGGTGGGAACATGCAGAAATTTATTCTAACTACAGATACAACCTGTGATTTACCTCAGGAATATCTATTGCAGCACAATATAAGTCTTCTTCCGTTATATTATAGTTTTAACGGATCAGTTTTTGGAGACAAAAATGATTTGTTGCCAAAGGATTTTTATGATAAGATGCGAGGTGGAGTAATGCCTACTACGATGGCAGTTAATCCTGATACTGCCAGAGAAGTTTTTACTAGATTACTAGAAGACGGCTATGATATTCTACACATCGCATTTTCTTCCGGATTAAGCGGAAGCTGTTCAGTTGCAGCTACGATTGCCAGAGAGTTGTGCGAAGAAAAACAAGGAAGTAAGATTACTGTACTAGATTCTCTTTGTGCTTCTCTCGGAGAAGGATTACTAATCCACAAAGCAGTTGAACTTAAGGAAAGTGGTGAATCTTTAGACGAAATTGCTGATTGGTTAGAGAAAAATAGGCTAAACCTATGTCATATATTCACAGTTGATGATCTGCATCATTTACATCGTGGCGGGCGAGTTTCAAAGGCAACTGCCATAATTGGGACTTTAATTAATGTAAAACCTGTACTTCATGTTGATAATGAAGGGCATCTAGTTCCTTTGGAAAATATAAGAGGAAGAAAAAAATCTCTCATAGCCTTAGTTGATAATATGGAAAAACGTATTAAAAATTATAAAAATGATACTGTTTTCATCAGTCACGGTGACTGCATTGAGGATGCGAAGTTTGTTGCAGATTTAGTAAAAGAGCGCTTCGGAATTAGTAATATTCTCATTAACTATGTAAGCCCTACGATTGGAGCACATTCCGGTCCGGGCACTGTGGCACTCTTCTTTATGGGTGGGCCAAGATAAGTATTGTAGGTTATAGGTTGTGTAGGCTCGAACTCACATAGGATTTTAAGAAACGAATGGCATGGTATCTAAAGTGTTTTTCGTTATCTCTACAGTCATACAAATCGTTCGCTTCAGTTAAGACATAAAAGGCATGTCTTACTGAATCGGACGATTTTTGTATGACTGTAACGATAGACGAAAAACACATTCCAGATACTATGCCACTCGTTTTTTGAAGGTTATTGCGTGAGTTCGAGCCCTTCAAGGTTACCGACAAAGTATTACTGATATAGAATACTAAAATATAACTTTAATTATAGTGATAGGTTTATATTTGATAAACTTCTTATTGCTACAATATAATATTATCTTGAGTTGTCACGGTTTTTGGGGATGTTTTTATTGATCATTGACGTTTTAGCTGAAGGAGCTGCCTTTATGGAGATTGGTGACTACTTCGGTTACACGGTTTTTTGCTTCCTCTCCTGTTGTTGAACCTTCTATATAATCTACTAATTGCTTTCTTCCCTCTTCGGGCATATTTACAAAGTTCGTCATCGCTTCCATATCCAGTGCTAATCGCATTCCAAGTCCCACAGGGAGAGAATGTTCCTTATCTATCAAACTCATAATCATGCTCCTTTCTTGCTTTCTATATTAATTTATTGATTCGATATTAGTATCTAACTTTTTAATGTTTTTATGTGACTTTTCGAAGCCTATTCCTTCTTCTTTTTCTATTATTAGTTTTTGAATTTGTAATTGGATATATTGATAAACTTATCTGCACACACAAAAAATACTACTTATAAGCCATTCTACGCTTGATAAGTAGTATTTTTTATAACCTTTTTATTATTAACCCTTCATCATATAATTAATTAATTTTTCAACGTCTTCCTGTTCGTAAGCAATAATCTCTAGTTCATCAATCATACCATCAGAAAAAATTTTTGCCATCGAAAAATACTGGGAGAGTTTTGATTTTAGATTTATTCGGTCGCCTTCCTCTGACACTAATTCCACTTTGCCTTTACAAGTGTTAATTAAATCGAAAAAACCTTCAATGTCTGAAATGTTACATATTTTCATGATATATTCCTCCTATGCTAATTTTTCTAGTACTTTAAATATAGCAATAATTTCGTATTTTGTCAATCGGTTGCCACATTTTAGAGCTAGACATAAAGGCAAATTATGCTATAATAGTAGAGATTTCTCTTTATACGAGAAGAAATGAGATTGTCTGCACTAGCAGCCAACTCATTAAATTATAAATGCATCAGGATATGGCATACATCGGGTTACGAAAGGAGTTATTATGTGCGGAATAGTTGGATATGCGGGTACTGAAAAAGTTGCACCAATTTTACTGGAGGGATTGTCAAAGTTAGAATATAGAGGTTATGATTCCGCTGGTTTAGCGGTTTTTGATGGTGAAAAAATAAATACTATAAAAGCCAAGGGTAGATTGCAGGTATTAAGTGATTTGACAGAAGGCGGAGCTTTACTCACGGGATTTTCAGGAATCGGCCATACAAGGTGGGCTACACATGGCGCACCCTCTGAGATTAACTCACATCCACATATGAATAAAGCAAATACAATTTCTGTTGTACACAATGGAATTATAGAGAATTACATACAAATTAAAAATAAGTTACTTTCGAAGGGATATGAATTTCTATCGGATACTGATACAGAAGTAATCGTGCACCTACTTGATTACTACTATAATGGAAACCCATTAGAAACAATTTCTAAAGTTGTAAATAGGCTGGAAGGCTCCTATGCATTAGGTATTTTATTTACCGCCCATCCCGGAGATATTTATGCAATAAGAAAAGACAGTCCTTTAATTATTGGGGTAGCGGAAAATGGTAATTACATCGCATCTGATGTTCCGGCCATTTTAAAACAAACAAGGAATATTTATTATATTGATAATAAAGAAATTGTAAAACTGAACAAAAACGAAGTAAAGTTTTATAATATTGATAATGAAGAAATTCAAAAGGAAATGGCAACGATAAATTGGGATATCTCCGCGGCTGAAAAAGACGGATATGAACATTTTATGTTAAAAGAAATGTATGAGCAACCAAAAGCTCTTAGAGATACCATTCAACCCAGAATTAAAGAAAATGATATTGTAATCGATGAACTGACAATCACCTTGGATGAAATAAAAAACCTCCGCAAATTATACTTTGTTGCCTGCGGTTCGGCTAGCCATATCTGTGTTACTGCTAAATATGTAATGGAGGGAATAGCTAAAATCCCCGTTGAAGTTGATTTAGCATCGGAATTCAGATACCGCGAACCAATTTTTGAACCAAACACAATGCTAGTAGTCGTTAGTCAATCCGGTGAAACGGCTGATACTTTAGCTGCGCTTCGGGAGGCAAAGGCAAATGGTGTTAAGGTGCTAGGAATCTGTAATGTTGTCGGAAGTACGATAGCAAGAGAAGCAGATGACGTAATGTACACCTGGGCAGGTCCTGAAATTGCTGTAGCAACGACGAAAGCATATAGTACACAGTTGGCAGCAATTTATCTTTTGGCAATGCATTTTGGAAAGGTCAGACAGACTATAACCCAAACTGACTTTGACGAAATGTTAACGCAGTTACAAACCCTACCGGAAAAAGTGCAATATATTTTAGATCATAAAGATAATATTCAACATTTTGCCAATCGATATATTGCAGCAAAAGATATATTTTTCATCGGACGTGGTATTGATTATGCAGCCTCTCTCGAGGGATCACTTAAAATGAAGGAAATTTCATATATCCATTCCGAGGCTTATGCTGCCGGAGAATTGAAGCATGGAACTATCTCCCTTGTAGAAGAAGGTACTTTGGTTGCAGCTATTTTGACCCAGGAACATCTTTACAAGAAGATGTTTAGTAATATAGAAGAGGTTCGTTCCAGAGGAGCCTTTGTATTGGCTTTGACGAATGAAGGAAACACCGAAATAGAAAAGTCTGCTGATTATGTTATCTATATTCCAAAAACGCATCGATATTTTGCTACATGTTTAGTAAATATACCATTACAATTATTTGGCTACTATGTAGCAGTCGGAAAAGGTTGTGATGTAGATAAGCCTAGGAATTTAGCAAAATCCGTTACGGTAGAATAAACTATTGTTCATGCATTTTTGTATTTATAATGATTCAGTAAATAACTAGGCGCACTGAGGAAAGAGTTGCTCAACATTAAATCTTTGTTGAGCAACTCTTTCTAATATATGATCTGGAATATATGCATTCACAATTATATTTTTGTTTAATTTACCTGCAAATAATCTATATTTCCGGGGAGGAAACATATATTTTTAATTAATTGATTACTTTTAGAAATTAAAATCGTCAACATTTTCTTTATTAAATACAGTAGGAGGTCCCATAATGACTGTTTTTCCCTTGATTGTAATTGTACCAAAGTCAGGAATATCCAAATCTCCATCTGCCATTGTATTACCATCTAGGATATACTTTGCAAGGTATACAGTTAAATATCCAAGTCTAGCTGGCTCCCATAGTAAAGCAGCATCAATAGCTCCTTCATGGATATATTCAGCAGAATCCATAGGTAACGCAGATCCTACTACTGAAATAGTATCTTGACAACCTTTTTCTGATACAGCTTGTCCTGCCCCGATTGGTGCTGGTGAACTAAATCCTATAATACCTTTTAAATCTGGGTATGCTGTAATTAAATCAAGTGTTTTTGTATATGCTTCCTGTACGTTTTCATTTGTACAAACAGGATCTGTTACTAATTCAAGGTTTGGATATTTTTCTGCAGCATATGCTAAGCCAAAGCTAATCCATTCATTGCAGGAACCTGCTGTTAATGTACTTGTTAATATGACATACTGTCCTGCATCTGTACCCATAGCTTTAACAAGTTCATCCCATGTATATTCTGCATATGTTTTGTAATCAATTTCTTTTACAGAAGCAGTAACTACTGATTCGTCTGCTGGGGAATCCCAATCAAGAATGAGAATGCCTTCATCCTTAGCTTGTTGTAATACTGGTGTCAAAGCAGCTGCATCGTTAGCAGATACTGCTATTGCATCAACACCTTGGCTGATTAAATCTTGGATCATCTTTACCTGCTCAGCTGCGTCTGCAACCGTTGGTCCTGTAAACACTGCATTTACACTAAGATCTGCTGCTGCTTTTTCAACTCCGGCTCTTGCAGCTTCAAAATATGTAATGCCCACCTGTTTTGGCATTACTACAATATCATATGCTTCTTGCGATGTTGCAGCTTCTTGCGTCGGTGTTGCTTCTTCTGTCGGTGTTGCCTCTTCTGTTGATTTTACTTCTTGGTCTGGTGTTTTTTCTTCTGTTGATGTACCAGAACTACAAGCTGTTAAGCCAGTCATAACCATGGCCATTACCAATAAAATAGCGATAAACTTTTTTTTCATTTTTTTC
>Ga0209724_1001841_pt1 | contig 18732 bp, 15 predicted proteins | sample grotaG_FD_184143 | JGI IMG/M metagenome (GOLD analysis project Ga0209724, IMG submission 184143) | Glacier valley bacterial and archeal communities from Borup Fiord, Nunavut, Canada, to study Microbial Dark Matter (Phase II) -... | ecosystem: Environmental > Aquatic > Freshwater > Ice > Glacier ...
ACCGGATACAGCCCCTGCGGCCGCCAGAGCAGCACCGCCACCATCAGGCCGATGCTCGAGAACATGGTGAGCTTCGGCGCCAGGAAGCCGATGTAGTTCGTCATCAGCCCGACCAGCAGCGCGCCGACGACGCAGCCGAGCGTGGAGCCGAGGCCGCCCATGATGATGACGATGAAGATCAGCACGTTGACCTGGCCGCCGATCTGCGGCACCACGATCTGCTGGTTCATTCCCCAGAGGCAACCGCCGAGGCCGGCCAGCGCCGAGCCGGCCGCGAACACGCCGACGAAGAGGCGCCTGATCCGATAGCCGAGGCTCTCGACCATCTCGCGGTCCTGCACGCCGGCGCGGATGAGCAGGCCGATCTTGGTCCGGTTGAGCATGTAGACGAGTACGGCGAGAACGACCAGGCCGACCACGACCGAGACCAGCCGCAGCTTGTCGACCGTGGCCTCGCCGATCAGGATCGAGCCGCGCAATGCCTCCGGCGGCGGCAGCGCGATCTGCTGCGGCCCCCACACCGCCTTGATGAGTTCCTCGCCGACGATGGCGCCGCCGAGCGTGACCAGAATCTGCTTCAGGTGCTGGCCGTAGACCGGCCGCACGATCACGCGCTCGAAGCCGAGGCCGATGGCGCCGGCCAGCACCATCGCCGCCAGCATGGCGACGCCGATCGCGGCCAGATTGAGGCCGAGGCTCGGCGCCGAGGCCCAGCCGCCGAGCGCCGCGAACACGGTCGCTGCGACGTAGGCGCCGAGCGCGATGAAGAGGCTGTGGCCGAAATTCAGCACGTCCATCAGGCCGAACACGAGCGTCAGGCCGGAGGCGGTGATGAAGACGATCATGCCCATCGCCAGGCCGGCGAGCGTCAGCGTGAGCCAGGTCGAGGTCGAGCCGACGAGGGGCCAGGCCGCAGCCGCGACGGCCGCCACGAGCAGCAACGGCAACGCGTCGAAGCGTCGTCGCGCGATGGCCTCGGGCGGCGCGACCGCGCTGGCCGCAATGGCGTCGGCGCTCATGGATGCGCGGCCAGCGACAGGCCGAGCAGGCGATGCTGCAGGGCTTCGTCGGCGGCGAGTTCGGCCATCGTGCCGCGATGAACGATGCGGCCGTCGTCCATCACCGCCGCGTGGTCGCCGAGCGCCTTCGCGACGGCGAAGTTCTGCTCGACCAGCAGCACGGTCGTGCGCATGCGCTTGAGCTCGCGCAGGGCCTCGATCAGGTTGAGCACGATGGCCGGTGCGAGGCCCTTGCTCGGCTCGTCGATGAGCAGCAGCCGCCGCGGCTCGATCATGGCGCGTGCGATCGCGAGCATCTGCTTCTGGCCGCCCGAGAGCTTGCCCGCGGGATGGAGCCAGAACTTCTTCAGCGCCGGGAACAGGCCGAACAGCCACTCGAGGCGGGTCGTGTCGAGCTGGTCGATCCTGCGTGCGCTGCGCGCCGCCAGCAGCATGTTCTCGCTCACGCTCAGGTCCGCGAAGATGCCCATGTTCTCCGGAACGTAGGCGATGTCGAGCTGCGCGATGGTCGGCGTCGGCTGGCCAGCGATGGCGCCGCCGTCGAAGCTGATCTTGCCTTGCGACGGTGGCCACAGGCCCATGACGGTGCGCAGCGTCGTCGTCTTGCCGGCGCCGTTGCGGCCGAGCAGCATCGTCACTTCGCCTTCAGGCACGTCGAGGTCGACGCCGTGGAGGATGTGATACGCGCCGATGTGCGTGTGGACGCCGGCGAGCGAGAGCAAGGGAATGCTCACGCGCCGGCCGGCGCGACGCCGAGATACGCGCTCTGCACGACCTCCGACGCGATCACCGCCTCCGGCTCGCCATCGGCCACGAGCTGCCCGTTGTGCAGCACGACGATGCGGTCGGCGAGCTCGCGCACGACATCCATCTTGTGCTCGACGAGCAGGATGGTCTTGGCGGCCTCGCTCTTCAGGCTGCGTATCAGATCGAGGATCACCGGCACGTCGGCGCTGCTCATGCCGGCGGTGGGCTCGTCGAACATGTAGACGCTCGGCTCGAGCGCCATCAGCATCGCCACCTCGAGCTTTCGCTGGTCGCCATGCGGCAGGCTGCTGGCGGCGGCATCGGCGCGCGGCCCGAGTCGGACCTGCTCGACGAGCGCATGCGCGCGCGCCAGCGTTTCCTTGTGGTCGCTCCACACCGACAGCAGGTCGAGACCTTCGCGCCGCCGTGACTGCACCGCGAGGCGCACGTTCTCGACGACGCTCAGGGTCGGGAACAGCTGCGTGAGCTGGAAGGCACGGCCGAGGCCGAGGTGGGTGCGCGCCGCCACCGGCAGCGCCGTGATGTCGCGCCCGCCGAGCCGGACCGAGCCGGCGCTGGCACGCAGCTGCCCCGAGATCAGGTTGAAGAAGGTCGTCTTGCCGGCGCCGTTGGGGCCGACGATCGCTGTCAGCGTTCCTGAGGCGAAAGCGCACGAGACGCGATCGACGGCGACATGGCCGCCGAAACGGATCGTGAGGTCACGTGTCTCGAGCACCAGCGGCTGGAAATCAGCGCTTGTTCCTGATCGGGATGTTCATCTCTTCCGGCTTGATCTCGCGCACCAGCTCGGGCACGCCCCAGGCGAACGCCGGGTCCACCTTGACGCGGAAGTGATACATGCTCTGCATCGCCTGGTGGTCTTCTTTCCTGAAGGTCATCTTGCCCTTCGGCGTCTCGAAGCTCATGCCTTCCATGGTCTTGATGAGCTTCTCGGTGCCGGTGTCGCCGGCCGTCTTCTTCAAAGCCTCCACGAGCGCGATGCCGGCCGCCATGCCGCCCGCCGTGAAGAAGTCGGGCGGTGTCTTGTACCTGCTGTAGTGGTTGGCCACGAGCCACTCGTTGACCGGGTTCTTCGGAATGCCGAAGTAGTAGTAGGTGGCACCCTCCATGCCCGGGAACTGCTTGTACGAGACCATCGCCGGCAGGATGTTGCCGCCGGTGCCGACCTCGATGCCGTAGCGCTTCTTGAGGTCGAGCGCGGCCAGCGCACCGTAGGGCGGCGTCGCCCCGGCCCAGATCACTGCGATGACCTTGCGGCCCGGCTTGTCCTTGAGCGCATCGACGATGCGCTGGATGCCGGCGGTGAAATCGGAAGTCGTCGGCGGCAGGTATTCCTCGTGGACGATCTTGGCCTTCTTGAGCGCTTCCTTGTACGCCTTCACGCCGTCGCGCCCGAACGCGTAGTCCTGCGCCAGCGTCGCGATCGAGACACCGTCGACATCGCCGACGGTGGCGTTGGCGATGGCGTCCTGCGAGCTGTTGCGGCCGGTGCGGAAGATGAAGCGGTTCCACTTGTCGCCGGTGATCGCGTCGGCCACCGCCGGCTCGACGAGCAGGATCTTCTTGTATTCCTCGGCCACCGGCAGCAGCGCCAGCGCCACCCCCGACGACGACGGCCCGACCGCGATGTCGGCCCGATCGTCGCCGTAGGCCGCGGCGAGCAGGCTCTTGCCGATGTCGGGCTTGCCCTGGTCGTCCTTCTCGATGACCACGATCTTTTTGCCGGCCACGGTCATGGTGCCACCGGTCGCGTAGTCGAGGCCCATCATCAGGCCGGTTTGCGTCTGCTTGCCGTAGGCCTCGAGCGGGCCGGTCTTGCTGTAGACGTGGGCGATCCGGATTTCGCCTTTCGGCTGCGCCGCGACCGGCAAGGCGAGGAGGAGCGAGGCCGCGGCAGCGGCGAGCACGGGGGCGAATTTCATCATGAGCTCCTGAGGCGCGCCGGCGATGCGCAGCGCGAGGCGGCGCGAGTTTAGGGGATCGATTTGCGTTCGAGGGGTTGAATGGCAGCAGCGTTCCTCCCTTGTCGATGTAAGGGCGTGAAGCTTGATTGCGGCGGGTCAAAGAGCACAGCCTGCCGGCGCGTTGGCGCCTCTTCTTCAAATCCTCCGACAGCAACAAGGTCATCGGCTTCGCCTGGCTCAACGACGAGACCCTCCTGCGACAAGACGGCGCGCTCACCGACGTCGACGCCGTCTTCAAGGAAATGCTGCAGGGTGGCTATCCACCGACGGACCTCGCGAACCTGCAAAGGCGCGCTTCTCGAGGCAAGTAGAAACAGCCGCTACTACAGCTCCATTTCGACCCGCAACTGCACGTTGACGTAAGTCGGCTGCGTCGTCTGCGAGGTCTCGCGGACGGGGACGCCCTGGGCGTTCGGACCGTCGACGGCGCTGGAAAAACGTAGTCGCGCATCGAGAATGCTGAAGGTGAGGCGGACCTGTAGCGCCTTCATGCGTTTGTGGAAGCGCGATAACACGCCGCTGCGCCCCGTCAGTTTATTGTCCCGAGACCTACGCCAAAGGGGAACTGCGTCTGTTCACAAGAGGCTGAAAATGCAGGAACTGAGTACGCTTAAATTGGTGCGGTAGCGCCATGTTGACGTCGGCCACTACCAGAAGTGATGCTGGGTGATAAGACGAAAGTCTGCGCGCTTCGTCGCGCAGCCCTTCGCAAGAAAGATTTCATGCACTGGAATTCGGACGATAGCTTTCCCCCTGCGGAAGGCGGCTGGGCCTCTTGGCGTCCACCGTATGGGCGCCGCCGGAGCGGCGAGCGCGCTGTCCGTCGCGCAATTCGCCAGTGGCATCCGCTTGATCCCCTATTGGTCTCGGTACCGGGCGCGCTGCGGCTGCTCCCGCCGATCTGTTTTGACGAATTGGCGGCTGCCCTCCAGCGCAAGACGATCCTGCAGTACAGCTCGCTCATGGTGCTCATGGTGATGATGGGCCTCGGCTTCACCGCCGCCGGCTTTTTACTCAATGACTCGTTCTTCCTCAAGGTCGGCGCGGCATTGGCGCTGCTGTTCGTGTTTGTCCTGTTGCAGCACATCGCAATCTTTCGTCACCTTGACCGCCTGCGCTACTACGCGCGGTTCTTCGCTTGGACGTATCTGCAGCCGAGAGCAAACGTCATCGCGATGGGATCGCTCTTCGCAATCGCCGGCGCAATTCAGTGGTTTCTGCAGACGAGCACAGGTAGCCTTTTCGCGATGATCGAAAGGTACGGGCTTGTATTTGATAGCGCGCCCGAGCAACCGTGGCGCTACCTGATCGGTCCTTTTTTCCATGCGAACTTGGCGCACTGGGCCGCCAACGCATCCTTGCTGATTGTCGCCGCGGGGCTCGGTAATGCGCTCGGACGAGCGTTGCCGATATGGACGATTTTTCTTTTCGGCACTGTCGTCCCCGGTGTGGTTTTGACGTTCTTGCCTCACTGGATTGGCTCTGACGCGTACCTCGGAATTTCCGGGGGCGTCTTCGCGCTTTATGGCTGGTGCATCGGCATCGCATTCCGGAACAGGTTGTCTTTTCCGTTCGGATTCTGGTGGGTGGTCGGATACTTCGCCGTGGCCACAGGCATCACTTCCAGCCTTCTTGACCCACGCGCGAGTTGGTTTGCGCATGGTTTCGGGCTTCTCACGGGCATCGCGGCGGGATTGCTGGCCATGGGTGTGAAGTCCGATCTCGAAAGCCAGCCACAGACCTCCGCCCAGACTGACCGGATCCGTGACCCCGATATCCGTCGATGACTACAGCTTCATTTCGACCCGCAACTGCACGTTGACGTAGGTCGGCTGCGTCGTCTGCGAGGTCTCGCGCACGGGCACGCCCTGAACATTCGGACCGTCGACGGCGCTGACGAAGACGTAGTCGCGCGCATCGAGATTGCTGACGGTGAGGCGAACCTGCAGGGCGGGATTGAAGACCCACAGCGCATAGGCGTCGACGACGAGCTTGCGGCCGATCGACGCCGTCTGCACGGCCGACAGGCGGGTCGCATAGCCCGGCGTCCAGTTGAGGTTGCCGCCGATCGTCATCGGCACCGCGGCGAAGCGGTAGTCGGCGCCGACGTTGGCGGTGTAGTCGGGCTGCGCGTCGAGGCGGTTGTCGGGGCCGGGCACGCCCTTCACGCGCGAGCCGAACACGCTCGCGTTGGCGCGCAGATCGACCTTCGGCGCGCCCGGCCAGACCTCGCTGGCCCTGAACTTCGCCTCGAGCTCGAGGCCTTGCGTGACCGCGCTGCCGACGTTGCGCGTGCGCAGCACGTAGCGCGGGACCGGCGAATACGGCACCGTCTCGAGATGCGTCTCGCCGCGCATGTAGTTGCTGATGTCGCGGCGGAACACGTTGGCGCTGAGGAGGCCGCTGCCGGGCAGGTAGCGCTCGATCGCGATGTCGATGCCGGTCGCGAGCTCGGGCTTGAGATCCGGGTTGCCGATGCGGTCGGGCTGCGTCGGCGTGTTGGCGCCGTCGACCGGATAGCGGGTGTTGTAGTACGGCCGCGCGATGAGGTTGCTGAGCGTCGGTGATCGGTAGCTGCGGGTCAGGCTGACGCGGACCTGGTCGCGACTCTTGGCGTCGGGTTTCCAGACCGCGTGCAGCAGCGGCGACCAGACGCTGCTGCGGTTGCTCGCGTCGGGCTGGCCGTCGGCAGCGCTGCCTTCGGTGCGGATGCCTTCCCAGCGCAGGCCGGCGTGAGCGGCCCACTGCGGCGTGAGGTTCCACTCGTCCTGCGCATAGGCCGCGATGCGGAGCGACGACGCGCTCAGGTGGTTGATGAGCGGCGTGACGGCCGAGCCGACGGTCTGCACGGCGTTGTCGTCGTCGCTGCGCCGGTTCGATTCGAGCTCGACGCCGGCGACCAGGCTGTGCTCGTCGACGATCGTGCGGACGAGCTTGGCCGTGCTCGTGAAGCTGGTCTCGCGCGAGTCGCTGCTGTCGTCGAACGTGCGCGACAGCAGGCCGCCGGTCGTCTCGCGCCGAAAGCTCGTCGCCGGCGACCGCGACTGGCCGAGGCCGGCCCGCCATTCGATGCGGGCGCCGCCGTCGAAGCGATGCGTCCACTCGCCGTTGAGGCGCATCAGCGTCGAGCTGCTGCGGCCGTCGGTGGCGCTGCTGTCGTAGGGCGGTGGTGCCGCGCCGACGCTCTGTTCGAGGCTGCCGTCGCGATGCGAGCGGAAGCGGTTCCAGACCACGATGGGCGTCAGCGTCGCCGAATCGGCGCCGCCTTCGGGGCGCCACTGGATGCGCGCGGTCGCATGGACACCGCCGCCGCGAACGCGAACGCGGCCGTCGTCGGTCTGCTCGAGGCTGACGGTGCCGTCGTCGAGACGGCGATCGACGGTCGTCGTGCTGCTGCTGTTGTCGCGGCTGTAGTGGAACGCGCTCAGCGAGTAGTTGACGATGAAGGCGCCGGCCGTGAGGTTGCGCGTCCACGAGAGCGACGGCTGCAGGCTGCCGTTCTCGTAGCCGGCGGTGACGCGCACGTCGTTGACGCGCTTCGAGTAGCCGCCGCGGGTGACGATGTTGATCGTGCCGGCGATGGCGCGGGCGCCGGTCTCGGCGGTCGGTGCGCGCAGGATCTCGATGCGCTCGATCTGGTCGGGCGTGAGCGAGTCGAGCGAGAAGCCGGGCGGCACGCGCTCGCCGTCGAGCAGGATCTGCGTGTAGCCGTTGCCTAAGCCCCGCATCGCGATCGCGCCACCGCGGCCGGGCCGGCCCTGCAGCGTCACGCCGGGGAGGCGCTTCAGCACATCGCCGAGCGTGGAGTCGCCGAAGCGATCGATCTCGTCGCGGCCGATCACGATCTTGGCGGCGGTGGCGTTGCGCCGCTCCTGGACGTCGTCGGGGCGGCTGCCGGTGATCTGCACCGGCGCCAGCTGCTGTGCCTTGGCGTCGGCTGGAGCCGGGGTTTTCGGCGTTGCTTCGGTCGCCGGCGGTGCCGGTGTGGCGTCACCGTTGTTGCCGGTCTGCGCCCGGGCCGCCGTGATGGCTGAAATCAGTGCCAGCGCGACCACCGCCGCACGCACCGGCAGTGCGCGCTCGCCGAAGCATGCGCCTGCGATCGATGGAACCATGCGGGCAGTCTAGGGGCGGCACTCCGGCTGCTGCCACGGGACTCTCCCGCAGCCGGCTGCGGCAGCCCGCGGACTCAGGCTCGGCCTGATTGACGAGCACCCCCCGGTCGCAAGAATGGCGTCACGACAAAAGTAGACGGAGACATGTTCATGCCCTCTTCCTTCATGCCGCCGGCGCCTCTGCACCGACCGCGGCGCCGTGCCCTCCAGGCCGCGGCCGGCGCCGCGCTGCTGCCCGCGCTCTGGCCCCTGGCACGGGCCCAGAGCGCCTGGCCGACGCGGCCGATCACCGTCGTCGTGCCGTTCCCGGCCGGCGGCGGCACCGACGCATTCGCACGCCCGCTCAGCGCGCTCCTCACGCGCGGCCTCGGCAAGCAGGTCATCATCGACAACCGTGGCGGCGCCGGCGGCACCCTCGGCGCCGGCATCGCCGCCAAGGCCGCGCCCGACGGCACCACCTTCTTCATGGGCGCGGTGCATCACACGATCGCGCCATCGATGTACCCCAAGCTCGACTATTCGATCGAAGGCGACTTCGTTCCGGTCGGTCTGATCTCGAGCGTGCCGCAGGTCGTCGTCGTCAATCCGCAGCGCGTCGCCGCCACCGACCTGCAGGGCTTCCTCGCCTACGTTCGCAAGAACCCGGGCAAGCTCAACTACGCCTCGGCCGGCAACGGTACCTCGCACCACCTCGCCGGCGAGCTCTTCAAACTGCAGACGAAGACCTTCATCACCCACATCCCGTACCGCGGCTCCGGCCCGGCGCTGCAGGACCTCATCAGCGGCCAGGTCGACGTGATGTTCGACGGCCTCGGCTCGTCGGCCACGCACATCCGCAGCGGTCGCATCCGCGCCCTGGCGACGGCGTCGCCCAAGCGCGCGCCGGGCTTCGCCGACCTGCCCACCGCCGCCGAGCAGGGCCTGCCGGGCTACCAGGTCGCGACCTGGTATGGCCTGTGGGCGCCCAAGGGCACGCCGAGGGAGATCGTCGAGCACATGCAGGCCGAGATGAAGAAGGCATTCGCGTCGCCCGAACTGGTCTCGATCTGGACCGGCCTCGGCGCCGAGATGCCGAACCTGTACGGCGACGCCTTCGGGCGCTTCGTGGCGAGCGAGGTAAAACGTTGGGCCGAGGTCGTGCGCACGTCGGGTGCCAAGCTCGACGGATGAATTCAAACGCCGACAACGCCAACCTCTTCGTCGCTCTCCGAGCCGGCTTTCCGGCCGACCTCGACGGCATCGCCATCGAGACCCTCGACGACGACGAAGGCGGCCTCTTCTACACCTGGCGCGACATCGAGCAGGCGAGCGCGATGTTCGCCAACCTGCTCGCGTCGCTCGACCTGCCGGCCGGCAGCCGCGTCGCCGTGCAGGCCGAGAAGTCGGTCGAGTCGCTGCTCTTCTACCTGGCGACGCTGCGTGCCGGCTTCGTCTACCTGCCGCTCAACACAGCCTACAAGAGCGACGAGATCGCCTACTTCCTGGCCGACGCGGAACCTGCCGTGTTCGTCTGCGCGCCGCGCGACTTCGCGTCGGCGTCGAAGCTCGCCTTCGCGGCCGGCACCACCTTTGTTTTCACGCTCGGCGCCGACCGCACCGGCAGCCTGCTCGAGCGCGCCGCGCATTTCGGCAGCGAGCACGAGCCGGCGCCGCGAGTGGCCGGCGACCTCGCCGCCATCCTCTACACCAGCGGCACGACCGGCCGCGCCAAGGGCGCGATGCTGAGCCACGGCAACCTGCTGTCGAACGCGGAAACGCTGAACCACTACTGGCGCTGGCGAACGGCCGCCGACGGTCGTGACGTGCTTCTGCACGCGCTGCCGATCTTCCACGTCCACGGCCTCTTCGTCGCCTCGCACGGCGCCCTGCTCGCCGGCGCGAAGATGCTCTGGCTCAGCCGCTTCGACGCGATGAAGGCCGCAGCTGCATTGCCGCGCGCGACCGTCTTCATGGGCGTGCCGACGCTCTATGTGCGCTTGCTCGCCGAGCCCGGCCTCACGCGCGCGGCCTGCTCGAACATGCGCCTCTTCATCAGCGGCTCGGCGCCCCTGCTGGTCGACACGTTCAAGCAGTTCGAAGCCCGAACCGGCCACACCATCCTCGAGCGCTACGGCATGAGCGAGACGGTGATGCTGACCTCCAACCCGTGCGACGCGGCCGACGGCGAGCGGCGCGCCGGCACCGTCGGCCTGGCGCTGCCAGGCGTCAGCTTGCGCGTGCGAAGCGAGGCCGGCGAGACGGCCGGGCCGGGCGAGATCGGCGGCTTCGAAGTCCGGGGCCCGAACGTCTTCCGGGGCTACTGGCGGATGCCCGAGAAGACGCGCGACGAGTTCAGCGCCGACGGCTGGTTTCGTACCGGCGACGTCGGTCTCGTCGACGAGCGCGGCTACGTCTCGATCGTCGGCCGCAGCAAGGACCTCATCATCAGCGGCGGCTACAACGTCTATCCGGCCGAGGTCGAGAGCGTGCTCAACGATCTCGTCGGCGTGGCTGAGAGCGCAGTCGTCGGCGTGCCGCACGGCGACTTCGGCGAGGCCGTCATCGCCGTTGTCGTGGCGCGGGCCGGGGCCGTGCTCGACGGCAGCGAAGTCGTCGCCGCATTGAAGGCGAAGATCGCCAACTTCAAGGTACCGAAGGCGGTCTTCGTCGTGCCCGAGCTGCCGCGCAACGCGATGGGCAAGGTGCAGAAGAACCTGCTGCGGGACGAGCACGCCGCGCTGTTCGCGACCTGACATCACAAAAAAAAGGCCGGTGCTCTCGCACCGGCCTTTTCAGAGGGTCGCTGCGCTCAGTGGTCGCCGGCGTAGATGTCGATGTCCTTGGTTTCGCGAATGAAGATCATGCCGATCACGAACGTGATCGACGCGAAGATGATCGGATACCAGAGGCCGTTGTAGATATTTCCCGTCTGCGCCACGATGGCCGCCGCCGTCGCCGGCAGCAGGCCGCCGAACCAGCCGTTGCCGATGTGGTACGGCAGGCTCATCGAGGTGTAGCGGATGCGGGTCGGGAAGAGCTCGACCAGCATCGCCGCGATCGGGCCGTAGACCATCGTCACGTAGATGACCATGATGGTCAGGATGCCGATGATCGTCCAGCCCTGGCTGGTCGTCAGGACGCCCGCCGCCTTGCGATCGGCGTAGTCAGCGCCACCGATTGGCTTGGCCTTGGCCGGGTAGCCCTCGGCTTTCAGTGCCGCCGTCACGTCCTTGCGGAAGGCGGCGTCCTTGGCCTTGGCATCGGCCGGCGACAGGCCCGCGGCCACGAAGGACTCGATCGTCGTGGTGCCGATCGTCACCTTGGCCGACGTGCCGGCAGGCGCCTCGACGTTCTTGTAGTTCGCCGATTGCGAAGCCAGCACCGATTTGGCCAGGTCGCACGACTTCGTGAACTTGGCCGTACCCACCGGATTGAACTGGAACGAGCAATCGGCCGGGTCGGCAACGACGGAGATGTCGGCCTTGGCCTGGGCCGCGGCGAGCTCCGGGTTGGCTGCTTCGGCAAGCGCATGGAACAGCGGGAAGTACGTGACCGCCGCGATCAGGCATCCGGCCATGATGATCGGCTTCCTGCCGATCTTGTCGGAGAGCGAACCGAAGATGAGGAAGAACGGCGTGCCGATGAGGAGCGCCACCGCCACGAGGTAGTTGGCCTGCGTGAGGTCGATTTTCAGAATGCCGGTCAGGAAGAACAGCGCGTAGAACTGGCCGGTGTACCAGACCACGGCCTGGCCCATCGTCAGGCCGACCAGCGCCAGGATCACGATCTTGGCGTTCGACCATTCGCCGAACGACTCCTTCAGCGGCGACTTCGAGGTCTTGCCCTCTTCCTTCATGCGCTTGAAGGCCGGCGACTCGTTCATCGAGAGGCGGATCCAGACGCTGATGGCGAGCAGGACGATCGAGACCAGGAACGGAATGCGCCAGCCCCAGTCGGCGAACACCGCGGTGCCGAGCGATTCGCGCGTGAACACGATGACCAGCAACGACAGGAAGAGCCCGAGCGTGGCCGTGGTCTGGATCCACGACGTGAACCAGCCACGCTTGCCGTGGGCAGCGTGCTCGGCCACGTAGGTGGCGGCACCGCCATACTCGCCGCCGAGCGCCAGGCCCTGCAGCAGCCGCAGCGCGATCAAGATGATCGGCGCAGCGACACCGATCGTCTCGTAGCTCGGCAGGAGGCCGACCAGAAAGGTCGACATGCCCATGATGACGATGGTGACCAGGAAGGTGTACTTGCGCCCGATCATGTCGCCGAAGCGGCCGAAAAAGATGGCGCCGAACGGGCGGACGATGAAGCCGGCGGCGAACGCCAGCAGCGCGAAGATGTCGCGCGATGCCGGGTCGAGCGGGGTGAAGAACTTGGCGCCGATGACGCCGACGAGCGTGCCGTACAGATAGAAGTCGTACCACTCGAACACCGTGCCGAGGCTGGACGCGAAGATGACTTTTCGCTCTTCCTTCGTCATCGGCGCACCGACTTTGGAACCGACTGGAAGCGTCGTTGTGACCATGTTTTTTCAACTCCCTGATGCTGACGGTCGCCCCGCGGCGACACTGCCGCGCATATTGACGGCTTCGCGTGGCGCTTTCTATCGTTCCGCGCAAAAACAACCGCTGACGAGGTCGGGAGTTTCCCCTAGCCCCTCGAGGGTGCCGGGCGCTGCAAACCGGGTCGGGGCGCACCCTCGCGTTGCCAGTGCGGACCCTCGAACCAGTCATCGCCGCGCAGATACGCGGCCGCCATCTCGAGCGAGTCGAGGCCCCAGAAGAGTTTGTCGTCTATGCCGAGCGTCGGCACGCCGAAGACGCCCCGCGCGACCGCATCGCTCGTGGCGTCGCGCAGTGTGTGCTTGACGGCGGCGTCGGCCGGATCGAGCCGAGGTGACAGCGTCTCGCGCAAAGTCGCGAGCCGGGTTGCGTCTTCGGCGTCGGCGCCGTTGCCGCGCCAGACGTAGCGCAGCACTGTCTCGCAGGCGAAGCGGCTGGGCGTCGCGCCTTCGGCCGCCGTGGCCCAGGCCAGCCGCGACAGCGCCAGCGGGTTGAACGGGTGGCGCGCCGGCGTGGCGATCGGCACGCCACTGCGATGCGCGAGCCAGTGCACGTGCCGGAACGTCCATTGCCGCTTCGGCTCGATCTCGGCCGGGCCCTTGTGGTCCCAGTGCTTGAGCAGGGCGCCGAAGACGACGGGCCGATAGGCGACGCGGTACGAGAGCCCGACCAGCGCTTCCGGCAACTGCTCGAAGGCCAGGTAGGCGAACGGTGAGATCGGGTCGAACCAGAAGTCAATGGTTGTCATGGCGTGCTGCGCCCTCCTGCGTCATCCTGAGCGGAGCGAAGGATCTCGATGTCGACGCCGGGATCGTTCGCTTCGTTCAGGATGACATCGTTGCGGCCGCGACTCGGCAGGACCGCCCATACGGCGCGCTTCGCGTCGTCGTCGAGCGCGCCCCAGGCGGCGATCTCGGCGATCGTGCGCTGGCAGCCGGTGCACCAGCCGGTCGCCTCGTCGATCGCGCAAATTTGCTTGCACGGGCTCGCGACGCTCACCGCGAAAAGAGCCGCTCTGCTTCGACCGTGCCGTAGTAGCCGCGGGCGACGTCGACCGCGACTGCTGCTCGCGGTCGCGCCGACGCCGAACCGAAGCCGCCGCCGCCCGGGGTCGAGACGGCGACGACATCGCCGGCATGGATCTCGATGTCCTGGTCTTTCGAAAGATGCGGCGGCGTGTACGAGACGCCGCCCCGGATCACACGCACGGTGTTGACGCCGCCGGCACCACCGCCCTGCGCGCCCGGCGGGCCGGCGCGGCCGTGGTCCATCACCATCGAGACGCGAGCGTCGCCGCGGACGAGGCGGATCCGGTAGTTCACGCCGAAGCCGCCGCGGTGCTCGCCAGCGCCGCCCGAGCCTTCGTGCAACGAGTACTCCTCGAACAGCACCGGGTAGAGCTGCTCCATGATCTCGATCGGCGTCGTCTTCGAGATGCCGATCGTCGAGCAGCCGTTGGAGATGCCGTCGCCGTCGGGGCTGCCGCCATAGCCGCCGCCCGAGATCACGTACATCACGTAGGCGCGGCGCTTGTCCGGGTCGAAGCCGCCGATGCCAAGGTTGCCGCTGGTGCCGGCCGGCGCCGCGAACATCTGCTCCGGGATGGCCCGGCCGAGCGCCGCGAACACGGCTTCGGCAATGCGCTGGCTCACCTCGGCCGCGCAGCCCGAGACCGGCCGCGGGTACTCGGCGTACAAGAAGGTGCCGCGCGGTTCGACGATATGCAGCGGCGAGAAGGTCCCGGCGTTGATGGCACCGTCGGGAAAGACATGCTTGACGGCCAGATAGATCGACGACTTCGTGGTCGCGATGACGCTGTTCATCGGCCCCTTGCACGGCGGCGACGAGCCGCTCATGTCGAACGACAGCGCTGCCGCATCGGCGTCGCTGCCGCCGCTCTTGGTGATGCGCATGGCGATGCGCAACGGCTCGTCGACGACGCCGTCGGAATCGACGAAGGCCTCGCCCTCGTAGCTGCCGTCGGGGACGGTCGCGATCTGCTCGCGCATCTGCCGCGCGGCCCGCCGCTTCAGCTCGACGATGGCCGCGTCGACCACCGCGTCGCCGTAGCGGTCGAGCAGCGCCGCGAGCCGCGTCTGCCCGGTGGCGAGCGCCGCCGACTGCGCCTTGATGTCGCCGATGCGCTGGTCGGCGATCCGGATGTTGCTGAGGATGATCGACAGAATCTCGTCGTCGATCACGCCTTGCTTGTAGAGCTTGACCGGCGGCAGCCTGAGGCCCTCCTGCTCGACCTCGGTGGCGTTGGCCGAAAAGCCGCCGGGCACCATGCCGCCGGTGTCGGGCCAGTGGCCGGTGTTGGCGAGCCAGCACCACAACCTGCCTTCGCGGAAGAACGGCTGCACGAACTTGACGTCCATCAGGTGCGTGCCGCCGAGGTAGGGATCGTTGACGATGAAGACATCGCCCGGATGGAGTCGGGTCTTCAGCCGCTGCACGCGCTCGATCACCGCCTGCACGGTGAACTGCATGGTGCCCACGAACACCGGCAGGCCGAGCTCGCCTTGCGCGATGAGCTCGCCGGTGTCACGGTGATAGATGCCGTCGGAGCGGTCGAGCGCCTCGGCGATCACCGGCGAGAAGGCGCTGCGCACGAAGGCGAGGTCCATCTCGTTGCAGACCTGCATCAGGCCGTTCTGAATCACGCCGAGGGTGATCGCGTCTGGCGTCATGGCGAGGATCGTGACGGCGGCAGCCGGATCAGGCCGTGGCGGCGGCCAGCGGCCGGCGGCGGATCGCATCGACCGCAGCTGCGGCCAGGGTTCGCAGCGTGTCCAGCTGCTCGACCGACACCGTGTGCGGCGCCATGTCGTAGGCGCAGAGCGTGCCGAGCGTGTGACCGTCCAGGGCCAGGCGCGCGGCTGCGTAGAAGCGGATATGCGGTGCGCCGGTGACCAGCGGATGCGAGCTGAAGCGCGCATCGGTGGCCGTGTCTTCGGCGACGATGACGTCGTCGGTGCCGGCGAAGAAGGCTTCGCAGAACGAAGTGGCCGCCGGCGACTCGGTATGAGGCAGGCCGATGCAGGCCTTGAACCAGTCGCGATCCTCATCGAGCAGGTTGACGATCGTGATCGGGACCTCGAAGGCGGTGGCCAGCAGCCGCGTGATGTCGTCGAAGGCTCGCTCCGGCGAGGAGTCGAGGATCAGCAGGCGGCGGAGCTGCGCCAGGCGAGTGGGATCTTTGCGCATCGCAAAAGTGTAGCGTTCGCCCTGCCGCGCCGCAGCTTCAAAGGGTCACGATCAGGTTGCCGATCGCATCGAGCTCGACCCGGTCGCCGGGCTCGATGACCGTCGTGCAGTCGAGCTGCTCGATGATCGCCGGGCCGCTGAAGCGGGCGCCGGCAGGAAGGAGCTCGCGCACGTAGACCGGCGTCTCGACCCAGCCGGTATCGGCGAACCAGACCGGCCGTGTCGTCCGCCGCGCTTCGACCAGGGTCGCCTTCGGCCGCGCCGCCGCGATGGCGCGCAACGACACCGGCTTTCTCTTGCCGACGACCGCCGTGTGCAGGTTGACGAGCACCGGCCGGATCTCGTCGAGGGCGACGCCGAAGCGCTGCCAGTAGGCCGCCGCGAACGCCGCACGCAGCTCCGCGAGCGAGATCGAAGCGGCTGCAACCGGCACCGCGAGGACGTGGCTCTGGCCCTGGAACTGCATGTCGGCCCGGTGCAGCGTAACGACGCCTTGCACCGCCACGTTCTCCTGCGCGACGAGGGCGCGGCCGGCCTCGACCTGGGCCGCGAATACCGAAGCGACGCGGCCTTCGGCGAGCGTGTCGAGCGGCTGGTTCACGGTGGCGACGAAGTCGTGTCTCAGATCGGCGACGACGCAGCCGAGCGCGTTGGTGAGCCCCGGCCGCGCCGGAATGAGCAGCCTCGGGATGCCGAGCTCCCTCGCCAGCGCCGAGGCGTGCAGCGGCCCGGCGCCGCCGAATGCGAACAGCGCGAAGTCGCGCGGGTCGTGGCCGCGCGACAGGCTCACCATGCGGATGGCGCCGGCCATGCGGTCGTTGGCGACGCGCACGATCGCCGCCGCCGACTCCACCGCGTCGAGCCCGAGCGGCGCGCCGACGTGCGCGAGCAGCGCCGCGTGCACGTCGGCCATCGACACCGCATGCTCGACGCCGAGCAGCCGCGCCGGGTCGAGCCGGCCGAGGGCGAGGTTGGCGTCGGTGATGGTCGGCCGGGTGCCGCCGCGGCCGTAGCAGATCGGCCCCGGCGACGCGCCCGCGCTCTCCGGCCCGACCCGCAGCATGCCGGCAGCATCGACCGAGGCGATCGAGCCGCCGCCGGCGCCGATGGTGTGAACGTCGATCATCGGCACGTGGATCGGCATCGCGTACTCGAGCTCGAGGTCGCTCGACACCGAGGGCTGGCCGCCGAGCACGAGGGCGACGTCGCTCGAGGTGCCGCCCATGTCGTAGGTGACGACGTTGCCGAACTCACCGGCGAACGACCCGGCCTGCATCGCCGTCGCCGCCGCGGCGATCACGCCCGAGGCCGGGCCCGACATCACCGTCGCCACCGCGTGGTCGGCGACGATCCGCGACGACACCGTGCCGCCGTTGCCCTGCATCACCAGCAGCTCACGCGTGAAGCCGTGCGCGGCGAGCTCGCCGCGCAGCCGCTCGATATAGCGGTGCAGCACCGGCTGGATAGCGGCGTTGACGGCGGCGGTGACACCGCGCTCGTACTCGCGGTACTCGGCCACGATCCGGTGGCCTGCGGTCACATACGCATTCGGCCAGAGACCGCGCACGATCTCGGCGGCGCGTGCCTCGTGCACCGGGTTCATGTAGCTGTGCAGGAAATGGACGACGACGCTCTCGGCGCCGAGCGCGATCAGCTCGCACGCAGCCGCCGCGACCTGGCCTTCGTCGAGCGGCACGACGACGTTGCCTTCGGCGTCGAGCCGCTCGTCGACTTCGAGCCGGAAGCGGCGCTCGACCAGCGGCACGAAGCGGCCCTTCAGACCGTACGGCGTCGGCCGCGTGCGCCGGCCGAGCTCGAGGATGTCGCGAAAGCCGCGCGTTGTGATCAGGCCGACCTGCGCGATCTTGCGTTCGAGCATCGCGTTGGTCGTGGTCGTCGTGCCGTGCACGATCGTCGCCAGCGAACCGGGCTCGACGCCGGCTGCGCGCAGCGCCGCCATCACGCCGAAGGCCTGGTTGTCGAGCGTGGTCGCGACCTTGGCGATCTTCACCTCGCCGCTCTCGTCGTCGACGACGATGAGGTCGGTGAAGGTACCGCCGACGTCGATGCCTGCGATCCGGCTCACGGCCGCTGCACTCGCCTCATGCCTCGACCGCGACGACGTGCGCCTGGATCCTGCCGTCGACGGCGCCGTCTCCGAAGCGCGCCGCCAGCGCCACCGTGGCGGCGGCGCAGGCGGCCTCGAGAGACGCGCCGTGGCGCGCCTCGATCTCGCCGCGCAGCGGCGTGCCCGTACACAGGGCCATCGCCGCCAGCCGTGCCGATGCGGCACGGCTGCGCGCTGCAACGGTATGGGTGCTCGGCGGCGTCGCGAAGCCGCCGAGCTTCAGGTCGGCGGCGATCCGTGCGAGGTCGTGGTAGCCGTGGGGCGTGCGCGCCATGAAGCGCGGCGGGTCGTCGGGAAAGAGCGCCGCCAGGGCCTTCGTCACCGTGTCCGTGAACTCGTTGTCCTCGATCCGGTCCCAGACGTTGAACAGGAAGGTGCCGCCGGGCGCGAGGACGCGCCGTGCCTCGGCGAAGGCGGCGGCCTTGTCGGGATAGAACATGACGCCGAACTGGCAGACGACGGCATCGAAGGCGCCGTCGCCGAAGGGCAGCTTGGCGGCGTCGGCCTGGCGCCACTGCACCGGCCGCTCCGTACCGACCGCGGCGGCGCGGTCGAGCATCGCCTGGTTGAGGTCGGTCGCGACGATGCTGGTGGAAGCCGGCAGCCGCGACGCCATCCTTCGCGTGACGACGCCGGTGCCGGCCGCGACCTCCAGCACCCGCGCCGGATGCGCGAGCGCGAGGCGGTCGACGAGATCGATGGCATAGGGCTCGAAAATCAGCGGCACCAGCAGCCGGTCGTAGAGGTCGGGGATCGCACCGCCGAACGCGGTGTCGCTTGCTTTGGCATCCATGCTTCGCTCCTTGAGGGTTCGTCTGCTTCGCTCACACGCTGAGGTGCCGGCGCAGCAGCGCATCGTCGGCCATCAGCGCCGCCATCGTGCCGGCGAATCGGACCTCGCCTTTTTCGAGCACCACGGCGCGGTCCGACACGAGGCGCGCGAAGTGCAGGTTCTGCTCCGAGAGCAGGATCGCGACGCCT
>Ga0209724_1001843_pt1 | contig 18723 bp, 15 predicted proteins | sample grotaG_FD_184143 | JGI IMG/M metagenome (GOLD analysis project Ga0209724, IMG submission 184143) | Glacier valley bacterial and archeal communities from Borup Fiord, Nunavut, Canada, to study Microbial Dark Matter (Phase II) -... | ecosystem: Environmental > Aquatic > Freshwater > Ice > Glacier ...
GTGGCAATGGTGTTAGCCCTGGCTGGCACGGCCCTGTTGGCTTTTGGTGGTGGGAGTAGTGGCGGTGGGGGTAGTGACTATTTGCTAGGGGCGGTGTTGGCTCTGGGGGCTGGATTTTCTTACTCCTGTTTTGCCATTTGCTCTAAATTGGCAACCCAGCATACTCAAGCGACCAGCAGCCAGACCGTAGCCTTAGCCTTTACCATAGGCGCACTTATCCTGTTACCTTTGGCGGCGGTAAGTGGCAACTTGAAGCTTGAACTCGCGCCGGGAGTGTGGCTAATCGCGGCCTATATGGGGCTTGTGCCTACCGGGCTGGCTTACGTCATTTTCCAGAACGCCCTGAAAACGGCCTCAGCCACTGCCGCCAGTATCGTGACGTTGCTCGAACCAGCAGTAGCGGCCTTATTATCCTGGTTGTTATTGGCTGAGAGTGTCAGTCTGTTGACGGTCATCGGGGCGGTCATGCTGGTAGGTAGCGTCTGGCTGTTGTCGCGCCGAAATTAACAAAACCAACAAAGTGCCGCCTACCAGCAATAAAGATAAACTATCCAAATTAAAGCCAATGGATTTATCAACATTGACCTGCATGTAGGCGGCAAATCCATAGCGGAAAGGGAAGCTCAAAAGGGTATGATAAAAGTTGCTTAAAAAGCTGAGTATCAACAAAAGCAAGAAGACGTTACCAACCCGCCTTTTAGCTCGGCGGGTCAATTTCATAAAATAGTCATCCCACCACCAGGCCAACGGTAAAGCCAAAAATGGCAAAATAACCAGAATATAGCGAGGGTCGCGGTCATCACCGCCAAAATAAGTAAGGTGAGTTGCCATCAAAAGTAGCATAGGTAGGATAATGCCTAAAAACAAAAAGGTTATAGCCTGATAGCCCCTGTTTTTAAAACTTTTCCACATGAAATACCAACCCCACAGACCAAATATTAAGGTTGGCGATATCACCAATAACCCCAGCAATCCCCCGCTTTGGTCGGCGGTATCGGAAGTGTAGCCTAGAAAGAAATCGAAAAGCCCTCGCAAGGGAAAGCGTACAAAAGTAGTGCTAAAATTGCGGGCCCAGGGAAAAACCGCGTTGTAAGTGTAAGAGGTAACGAAAGGGCTGCCAAAACAGATCGCGTTATAGGTCATCAGAGCCAAAATCGGGATTGAGAAGGCCACGCCCGCCCCAACTAATGCCCCCCACTCAATGTTATGCTGTTTTAGCTGTTGATAGGCAATATAGATTAATAAAGCCAGAACTGGTAACACATTGGTATATTCGACCACAATGGAGTAGCCCAGACAGAAGCCCAACAGCAGTATAACCAGCAAACGCCGCCGTCCGAGGGGTTTTAACTGGCTGTTCAGAGGGGGATATAGTTTTAAAGTCAGATAGGTAACGAACAAAATAAAAAAAGTGCTGACCATGTGGGAGTAAAGAATCGAGCTATATTTCAGGACAATCGTGCAACTACCAAAGATTAGGGCCAGCATCACTCCAGCCTGTCGGGAGGCCCCTAACATCCGGGCCAGATTGAATAACAAAATGACCGTCAAAGCCCCCAAAAATGCTGGTATAAGCAGCACCCAGATTACCCCATCGTGATTACTAAAGCTGCTACCTAAAGGCCATAACTTAAAGAAAGGTTCCAGAATATACTTGCCAATGGTGTAAGGTATCAGGGCTAACCAGGCCGTTCCCGGCGGGCGGTCAGTATAAAATAGGCCGGGTTTGGGACTGCTGTAGTCGAAATGGATGGTATAGTCCATAAACGGGCCTATCTCAAAAGAAAAATTGTCGCCCATCGCTTTCACCAGGGCGAAATGACTACCAGAGTTGGACACCACCAGATCTGAGACCCCGCAAAAACTAAAAAAAGCCATAAAAAAACTACCCAAGCCGCATTTAATCACAAAGTCGGGGTCTTTATATAGGCTTAATTTAAATAGAGTCAGTCCGCAAATTATTACGAGTAGTACGCCCGCGACCAGATTTAGCCCCAGAAGATATAACCCTAAAGCCGCCAGGAACAATAAACCCAATTGCCAGTTTTTAAGTGCCAGGAGAAATTGTCCTAATTTAGGATTGGCGGTGTTAAGCACCTATTTGTACTCCAAACCGAGCTGATAATTGTCGCGCAAGTAGGCTATTTTGAAGCCGTTGCGCTCCAGGTTGTGCTGGGCGTTGCTTTCGTAGGAGGTTTGTCCCACCAAAGTAGCGACTTTCTGACTGCTTACTTCGGTTAAGGCTGCCTGGACTAAGGCGGTTTGGACTCCATGATGGCGATATTCGGGTAGGGTGGCGGTGGCATATAATACGGCGGAATGTCCATCCTTTGTAAAGGCCAGCGTTGCGCCTCCGGCTGGTTTATCATCTACATAGGCCAGATACGAAAGCTGTTGGGGATGGCCCACACTAGCCTGGCTGATGGCTTCCCAGGCCCGCCAGAAACCTCCCCGTAGCTCAAAGCCTTCACACATCGTTTCAGCAAAATCTTCGCGGTGAGCCTCATCTACCCGTTGAACTTTAACCTCACCCGCTAGAGCTGGCATTTCAAAGTTAGCAGCAGGTTCAAAAATCAGTACGCTGCTTCGGGCTTTAAGGGTAAATCCCCGTTGTTCCAGCATTTCATCGAGATTTAGCGGGTGGGTGTAGCCACTAATAACATATGCCGAGCAGGAAACTTTGAGGGTTTGGGACCGTCGTATTGCCAGGTCTATTTCTTCGTGGCGAGCGGGCTTACCTAGCCCAAGCCCCAATAAACGGTTAAGTATAGTTACTTTAGGCGATTCGGTGCAAGCAAATTGAGTAACTTCGCCGCTTTGCATCGTAGTAAGTCCCAAATCCATCGCTTGTGGCCCCACCGAATTAAAGAGCATGGTATAAATTTCTCGTTCCAGCTGTTCGTAGCGGGCAATCTCATTTTCGTTTAATTGGTTGACCATTTCTCCCCCTAAATTATAGTTTCGGCCTAAGTTATTCACCACAGAGACACAAAGGACACAGAGAAAACTTTAAAAATCCAGAGTTTTGGTGTCCCAGTGATGAATCTCAAAACATTTAGCACCTCAGCCCATAAAGTAATTCTGACCTCCTCCCTTAAATTCAGGGCGACCCACCGGGTAAGATACGCTGCCTCGTGTCCCTACAAATTCCCCTTCCGTGAGTCAGGGAAGGGGGCAGGGGGTTAGGTTTGTCAACACTTTAGGCTGGAGCTAAACCGCGTTTTACGGCAAAGAGAGCCGCGTGAGTGCGCCCAGGCAAACTAAGTTTGTTGAGGACACTGCTGACATGGGCCTTGACGGTTTTTTCGCTGACTTGCAACTCCCGCGCAATTTCCTTGTTGCTCATCCCCCGCCCCAACAGCCCCAGCACTTCCAATTCGCGTTCGGTCAATTCCTGCAAACCATCCGATTCTTTGGGCGGGGCTACTACCTCGTGCATCAGGCGTTTGGCAACCTCCGGGTGGAGTTGCACCTCCCCGCGTTCTGCCGCCATCACCGCTTTCACCAGGTCGGCGGGCTGCACATCTTTAAGCAAATAGCCCGTTGCGCCACTCCGAATAGCCGTAAAAACCTTCTCGTCGTCGGCAAAGCTGGTCAGGGCAATAACTTCGGTTTCGGGGCGCATCAACTTGATTTCTTTGATGGCGGTTAAGCCGTCCATCACGGGCATAACCAAATCCATCAAAACCACGTCCGGCTGGAGTTCCTTGACCTTTTGCAGAGCCTCTTTGCCATTTCCGGCCTCGCCCACCACCAGAATTCCGTCCTGCAACTCCAGAAAGGTCATGAGACCCTGGCGAACAACCGCGTGGTCATCCACGATTAGGACCCTTATTGGCTCATCGGTGTCGGTCGCCATAATACTCCGCTCCTTTTAGTTTATACCTATACCAACCGGGCGGGGGGCAGCCATCAGGGGTAAAGTGACTGTAATGGCTGTGCCCTGTCCGGGTTTGCTGTTGATTTCAAGTTGTCCGCCCGCTAATTCGGCTCGTTCACGCATGCTGGTCATTCCCAGCGATTTACGCTCGCGGCTGGGGCGGGACGGAACCGTCAGTTGTTCAAAGCCCACCCCATTGTCAAAGATGTTAAGCACGGCAGTATTGTCGCCAATACTCAGTTTAACATCTACGTGGGTAGCCTGGGCGTGCTTCACGATGTTATTCAAGGCTTCCTGCGAAATTCGATAAAGAGCCTGTTCCTGCTCGTTGGACAGGCGTTTATCGCCCTCAACCGTGAAGCTAATATCTAGCCCTTCCTTACTTTTAACCGAGTCAATATGTTTTTGCAAGGCCATCGTTAGACCTTGTTCTTCCAGGGCGGCTGGACGCAATTGGAAAATAAGAGCCCGCATCTCCGCCAACGCTCCACGTGCCAGAGTTTGCAAGCGGTCTAACTGACTCTCGACCCTTTCAGGTTTTTTCACCAGCATCGCGCGGGCTGACTCGGCGGTAAGGGTAATGCTAAACAGCGTTTGCGTTACCGAGTCATGCAGGTCGCGGGCCAGGCGGTTACGTTCTTCCAGAGCCGCTAACTGTTGAGCCTGAGAATAAAGTTGGGCATTTTCGACGGCGATTCCTACCTGACTGCCGATGGCTTTGTAAAGAGCCAAATCATTCTCGTTAAAATCCTTAAATTCCGTGCTGGTCAGGTTGAGTACCCCCACAATTTGACCCCGGCTGGTTAAGGGCATCCCCAGAAAACTGACAGTTTTCAAATTAGAAAGCAACTCTGGATTAACGCGGGAGTCTTGTTCAATGTTGTTGGTAAAGATGACTTCCCCGGTTTTGGCGATAGTGCCCGTAAGCTGTTCGCCCACTTTTACCCCTCTGGCGAAATGTTGTAGGTAAAAATCGCTATCCTGACGATAATCTACCAGTCGCAAGTGTTGCCCGTCTGGCTCCATTAGAAAGAGGCTACCATATTGCATCTCGGACACCGCGATTAGTTCGTCCAGGGCATCCCCCAGAATTTGCTCTAAATCCAGCGAACCGCTAATCAAGCCGATAACCCGGTTAATGGCGGTTAGTTCCCGGTTGCGGCGGTTGGTTTCGTTGAGTGAGCCCTGCAACCTTTCGCGGGAGATACGCAGGTTTTCAGCCATGCGCCCCATTGCCCCGGCTAAACTGGCAACCTCATCGTTCCCCGGCGATTGGGGTACTGTTACCGACAAATCATTCTTACGAATAGCGTCCGCCACTGCCGCCAGCTCGCGCAGGGGTTTGGTAATGCTGCGGGTGATGATAGAGGCTACTATCACTCCGCCAAAGGCGGCGATAAGCACCAGCACCAGCGATAAAAAGGTGACAAACAGACCCTGATTTTTAGCGGCATCAATAGATTTACGGATTTCCTGACGATATTCGTTCAGCACATTATCAATCTCGGTAGTGAGTTTATTTTTCTGGTCACGGGCATCCCGCTCGTAAATCCGAATAGCCGATATTATAAAATCGTTCAGGTTAATAGTTTTAATTCGGTCAATGGTCTGGTGAAAGTCGGAATATAGTTGTTGCACCCGATTGAAACTGTTACGGTTCAGGTTCAGCGAAGAAAAGATTTTGCTAAGTTGCAACCTTGCTTCTTCGTAATCGGCACTAGCACTTTCTAATTCTTTATTGGCATCTTCGGGCAATACCAGCAACAAATAGCCACGCACGGCATTGAATTGCCGCTCTACCGCCAGTTCCATCCGCAACACTTCGTTGGTTACTTGCTGGTCTAACTCAACTTGATTGCCAAAATTTGTCCCGGCCTGACTGGTATAGATAATGGCGGCAAGAGCTACTATTAGGCTGATTAGGGCCATTCCCATAAAACCCAGCAAAATTCGCCCGCCCAAACTATGCCTTAAAGGGTACATAATACGCGGACTGGCAGCTTTTAAGCCAGCTTTGTCTATTTTGTTCGCACTATCTGGCGAAGTTCCAATTTTATTCTTATCATTTTTTGGTGCGTTTTGCATAAAAAGCCCGGAAATGTAGGTGAATATTATTGGTTAGCAAAGTATGAGATTTTTTCTTATAGCTACACTGTAATAATTGTATATTATACAGTTTTCTTTAGACCGATACAATCCCACCTAAAAGTGGCAATTGAGTGTGGGGTTAGATTGTGATAGAATTACATAACATTAAACATTGTTATGAAAGGAGTTCCAAAGTGGCAAAACAAACTCGCAGCAGAGCCTCCCAGTCTTCGGCGATGGTTACGGTCTTTGATTTTTTCACCTTTTTCCTGGGACTGGCAATGACGACCCTGGGACAGTTCTTTGCGCTGGCGGGGGGAGCCAATCAAAACTTTGGTCTCGCTATCTTTAGTGTTTTGTTGATTATTGTGGGTATCGGCATCAGCACTATTCGGGAGCTAACCAGCGAGAATGCCGACGATGAGGATAGTATCCGCAAGATTTACGGTTTTGTCTGCTTTATAAGCGGGGTGGCCTATGTGATTATCCCGGTGGTGCGGGCGGCTTTCCTGTTGATTAACGGCGGAATGGATATTGGTAGTGCCCTGCTCTTGAGTTTTTCAGTGATAGTAGGGGTAGTGTATATCTTCCTGGGTTACTCCTGGGCTGGGGCTTTTGAACCCCCCCCCGATTCGGAGTTCTAGGCGGTTGTTGGTCGTCGGAAGAAGATTAACAAGGATGGACAGGATAAACAGGATGTTAAGAGTAACGAGTAATGAGTTAAGAATTTTATTCCCCCTTCATTGCTAGTGCAGAAACCCACTAGGTGTTGTGCAAAGGGGGATTTACTCCCTCTCCCATTCGGTGGGAGAGGGTTGGGGTGAGGGTTCGAGTTACTTAACCCTTAAGTTTAGAGTAAGGTTAAGATTCCCCCTCAACCTAGCCTTCTCCCCAGGGAGAAGGGATAAGACTTTCCTTTGCACATTAGCTCCTGTGCTTCTGCACTAGGGAAGGGGGCTAGGGGGTTAGGTCAACCACTCAACATTGACTGGTTAGCAGGTTATACTATAGAATAGAATTGACGAATATCTATACCAAATACGAAATAAAAAGAAAGAATTTATGGCTGACGAACAGAAAATCGAAGAAACAGAGCTTGATGAAATAGTTGAGCGCGAAGACGAATTTTCAGAATGGTATAACGAGCTGGTATTAAAAGCTCAACTGGCGGATTATGCCCCAGTGCGCGGCTGCATGATTATCCGGCCCTATGGTTATGCTATCTGGGAGAATATCCAGAAATTTATGGACGAACGCTTTAAGGAAACGGGGGTGTTGAACGCCTATTTCCCCCTGTTAATTCCCCGCAGCTTTATGGAGCGTGAGGCCGAGCATATTGAAGGTTTTGCCCCGGAAGTAGCCTGGGTGACGCAGGGCGGCGGCAAGCAACTGGAAGAACCTTTAGCGATTCGCCCGACCAGCGAAACCATTATCGGGCATAGCTACGCCAAGTGGGTGCAGAGTTACCGCGATTTGCCGATTTTGATAAATCTCTGGAATAACGTAATGCGTTGGGAGAAGCGCACCAAATTATTCTTGCGTACTTCTGAATTTTTGTGGCAGGAAGGCCATACCGCCCACCGTACTTTGGAAGAAGCCGAGGAGCGCACCTTGCAAATGCTGGAAGTTTATCGCTCGTTTGCCGAGGAAGATGCGGCAATCCCGGTTATCAAAGGGCGCAAGAGCGAGAGTGAAAAGTTTGCGGGAGCGTTACGCACCTATTCGATTGAGGCGATGATGGGCGATGGCAAAGCTCTCCAGGCTGGCACGAGCCATAACCTGGGTAATAACTTTGCCAAGAGTTTTGAGATTCAGTTTCTTGATGATGACGGGCAGCGCAAACTTTGTGCTACCACCAGTTGGGGGGTTAGCACCCGCATGATTGGTGGCATTATTATGGTGCATGGCGATAAGAAGGGCTTAATCCTGCCACCGCGCCTTGCCCCTTTTCAGGCCGTAATTGTGCCGATTTATCGCAAGGAAGAAGAAAAATCGCTGGTGATGGAAGCGATTACCCGCTTACAGAAAATGTTGCGCGGCAAGGTGCGCCTGACGGTGGATACCAGCGATAATACGCCCGGCTGGAAATATAACGAGTGGGAAATGCGGGGAGTGCCAGTGCGGATTGAGGTCGGGCCCCGCGATGTCCAGAACAACAGCGTGGTGTTGGTGCGGCGTGATGCTGGAACGAAAGAGTTTGTGGGGGTAGATACTCTGGAAACCCGCCTGCCAGCTTTGCTGGAAGAAATTCAAACGAACCTTTATACCCGTGCCAAAGAAAAGCTGGATAATAACACTTTCCGGGCTGATACCTATGAGGAGTTCAAGCAAATCCTCAATGAGAAAAAGGGTTTTGTGCGAGTGAAGTGGGCCGAGGATAGCGCGGCGGAGAAAATCATCAAGGATGAAACCAAAGCGACGGTGCGGGTTATTCCCTTTGACCAGCCTGAAGGCGGCGTGCAGGGGAATTGCTTCTATACGGGCAAACCCGCCACCTGTGAGGCTATTTTCGCCAAGAGTTACTAAGCAAACCTAACCCCCTAGCCCCGGACACGATGCATCGTGTCCCTACTAAATAGGCACAAAGCCGTGAAATATTGCGCGGTTAGGGTTCACACGGGGCTAAAGCCGCCGTGCTAAGAGAGCCTATGGTTTTGACAGCTTGGCTTAACCAAAGAATAAACCCGAATGGTTGAAGGATAGGCTCTTTTAGCCCGGTGATTTATTGCCGGGCAAACCCAAGCTAATTACGAATTTAATTGTTAAAGTTCATAATCGCCGAGCGAGCCGCCCAAGCCCCTGCCCCGGACACGATGCATTGTGCCGCTAAAGTGGAAGGGGGAACAAAATATTCTTCATTGTTTGTTCTTACTACTTTATTCTAAAAATATGAGCGAACCAACCGAATTAGAAAACGAAATAGAAGCCCCTAAACCGAAAGCCGGGCTAGGTAAGGTCTGGATACTTATCGCCCTGTTTTATTTTGGCCTGTTTATAATGGTCATTGCGGGGATTATATTAATCGGTTTGTATCACTGATTTGTCAATTTTTAGCAATTTACCCCAATTTACCCCCTTTTTTGACTCGTTAAAACAAAACCTGTTATAATTATCACACTTAGCTGCTTAGAAGGAAGATTCTGGCTGTTTCCACAACCAACTGTATCTACATATGTAGTTTGATTTGTTGAGAATCAAATAGTTTAAGGAGGAAGAGTTAATGGCGAATCTGCCTAATGCTAATCCGCGCTTATGGGCCTTGAGTGAGGTCAATAATCGCAAGCCGCGCCTTTTTGACTGGCCCAAGGACCAGAACGGCAATCATCAACGAGTATCTGAAATTTATGGCATCAATACCTTCAATAACGTTGTTATGAAGGGAAAGCTCTCCAAGCAAACTTATGCCCAGTTACAGGCCACTATTAAACAGGGCAAAAAACTGGACAAAAGTATTGCCAACGAGGTTGCCCACGCCATTAAGGAATGGGCCATTGAAAACGGAGCTTCCCATTTTTGCCACTGGTTTCAACCCCAAACTGGTATTACCGCCGAGAAGCATGACGCTTTTCTAACTCTCGATGATGAGGGACAGCCAATTGAACGCTTTAGTGGCGGGCAGCTTATACAGAGTGAGCCGGATGCCTCCAGCTTCCCTTCGGGTGGGCGGCGCAGTACCTTTGAAGCTCGCGGGTATACCGCCTGGGATCCTTCCAGCCCGGTATTTATCTCCGAGGAGCCGAACGGCAAAACCCTGTGCGTGCCTTCGGTATTTATCTCTTACTATGGAGATGCGCTGGATTACAAAGCCCCCTTGTTGCGCTCGATGGAGGCGGTCAGCAACAGTGCGGTAGCAATTCTTCACCTCTTTGGCAAGACTTCGATCACGCGGGTAGTGCCAACCCTCGGCCCAGAGCAAGAATATTTCCTGATTGACCGCTCTTTCTATAACCTGCGCCCCGACCTGATTGCGGCGGGTCGCACCCTGGTGGGGGCAAAACCCCCCAAAGGTCAGGAATTGGAAGACCATTATTTCGGGACTATCAAAGACCGCATCCAGGCTTATATGCAGGAAGTGGAATACGAAGCCTATAAATTGGGTATTCCGATCAAGACTCGTCACAACGAGGTTGCGCCTAGCCAATTCGAGACTGCCCCTATTTTCGAGGAACTGAACATCGCAGCTGACCACAACCAACAGGTTATGGAACTGTTGCGCTCGGTGGCGGCTCGGCACGACCTGGCACTATTGCTGCATGAAAAGCCTTTTGCCGGGGTGAACGGTAGTGGTAAGCACAACAACTGGTCTATGCAGGACTCCGATGGTAATAACCTGTTGGAGCCGGGCAAAACTCCCCGCGAGAACTTGCAATTCCTGGTGTTCCTGGTAGCCACTCTGCGGGCAGTTTACAAGCGGTCTGGCCTGTTGCGGGCGGCGATTGCCAGCAGTGGTAACGACCATCGTTTGGGGGCCAACGAAGCTCCTCCGGCCATCATTTCGGCCTTCCTGGGCGAACAACTGACCAACATCCTGAACGATATTGAGTCCGAAACTATTGTTGAGGATAGCAGTGAGGCTCGGATTATTGCTTTGGGTATTTCGCAACTTCCTGATGTAGCCCGCGACAATACTGACCGTAACCGCACCTCGCCCTTTGCCTTCACCGGGAACAAGTTCGAGTTCCGGGCAGTGGCTAGTTCCGCCTCAGTTTCAACCCCAATGACGATCCTGAATGCGGCGGTGGCTGACGCTCTGGAGAGTATCTACGCCGAAATCAAGTCGCTATTGGATGATGGCGTAGAATTCAAAAAGGCGATTATTCAGGTGGTTCGGCAGAATGTGATTGCCACCAAAAATATCCGCTTTGAGGGTAACAACTACTCGGAGGAGTGGGTAGAAGAAGCCGCCAAGCGTGGTTTGCCCAACCTGCGGAAGACTCCCGAAGCTCTGGCTGAATATATCAAGCCCGAAGCTTTGGAAGTGCTGGCTAAAACCGGGGTCTTTACCCACGAGGAGGCCGAGGCTCAATATCACGTCCGGGTGGAGCGTTACATCAAGGACGTTGAGATTGAGATTCAGGCTCTAAAGGATATTATCAAGAGCTACGTTCTACCCGCCGGATATTCCCAGCAAGAGCTGCTGGCGAGTTCGCTGGTGGCTTTGAAAGCCGCTCTTGGTGAGGTTCCGTCTCGTCAGCTTAGTGAACTCAAAACCGTTTCGGGGCTAATCACTGATTTGCACAATCACCTTGACAGCTTTGAAGAGTTGACGGCTTCGGTTAGCGATGCGGATGGTATTGAGGAGCAAGCCAAGAAATTGGCGAACGAAGTTATGCCAGCCATGTTGGAAATTCGCGAATTTGCGGATAAACTTGAAGAAGTGATTGCCGATGAACTTTGGCCGCTTCCCAAGTATCGCGAGATGCTTTTCCTGAGCTAACCAAAATTGTTAGGGGGCGTGGCTAGTCTGCGCCCCTGTGTGCTAAAGGAGGGCTTGTGATGTCCTCAGTTACAACTTTAGTAATTCTGGTACGACACGCCGAGCGCGAGTTTGTGCCTAAAGTTCCTGATGATTTGCAGGGGCTGACCCCCAAAGGTCGCAAGCAATCCCAAAGTTTAGGGGCAAAGCTTCTGCAAGCCATTTCTGAGCCTAATTCACTATCTCCCCTAAATCCTTTATCCACTAGCATAATTTTCAGTAGTCCCGCCTTGCGTTGTATGCAAACCTCCCAGATTTTGGGTAATTTTCTTCATCCCCAGGCCGGAGTGCAACCCGCCAAAGAATTAATGGTAACGTCAACGGCGGTCTGTAGCTGGTCGCTGGCGGTTATTGGGGCAAATCTGGGGATTCCCTGTCTGGTGTTGGTCAGCCACAAGCCGGAGTTGTTCGAGCTTAGCACTCGGCTCTACCCCGGCAGACCTTTGGAGCTAAAAGAGGCTGAGGCGGTTGGTATTGAGGTTTCCGCCGCTGGCAACGGGATGTGGCAGGTCGGCACGGGCAAACTGCTCTGGCGGGTCAAGGGGTAGGGCGGGCTTGCTGGTTTGGGCGATGCTCATTTCTTCCAAGTCCTTCAAATTGAGATTGCCGCCAGATCTGAGGCCGACCCCTTTAAAGTTTCGCTGGCCTTGCTAGTCAAGTACCTTCCCTAGTGCAGAAACCCAAGAGGTGTTGTGCAAAGGGGGATTTAACTCCCTCTCGCATTCGGTGGGAGAAGCCAGCTTAAGGGCGGGGTGAGGGTTCGAGTTACTTAGCCCTTGAGGTGTGGAGTAAGGCTAAGATTCCCCCTCAACCTAACCTGTAAGCGAGCTTCTCCCCAGGGAGAAGGTATAAGACTGCTCCTTTGCACAATAGGTTCTGTGTTTTTGCACTAGGTCGGGACGAACTAAATTCCTGTTTCGGGTTATAATAAATTAGGGCGACCTACCATAGCCTGAGTACAAGGCACAGGTATCGCCCCTACGAATTGGTTTCTGATTTTACATTTTAGATTTCAATTTAGGTTGGTATAATGTTAAATCGCCCCGCTTTTAACCCGGATAAATTTCGCCAACTTTTGCCGAGGAATAATTTTCGGTTTCAGTTTTTTCCAGAGATAGACTCGACCAACCTTGAAGCCAAACGTTATTTGCGGGCCAACCTCCCCGAAGAATTGGTGCTGGTGGCAGATTTACAGACCTCCGGCAAGGGGCGGCAGGGGCGCATCTGGCAAGCTCCACCCGCCAGTGGGTTACTCTGTACCCTGGCCTTTCCTCTAGAATTACCGCTCGAAAAAGCTTTTCTTTATACCGCCTCGTTAGGGTTAGCGGTTATCGAAGCCGCTCAGCAGCTAACAAGCACCCAGTTGCAACTGAAATGGCCCAACGATTTGTTGCGGGGTGGGCGCAAGGTAGGGGGCATTCTGGCTGAGTTGGAGCAGATAAACGGTAAATACTGGTTGGTGCTGGGTTTTGGCCTGAATATTTCGATAGCCGAGGCCGATTTTGCGAGTGCCGGAATTGCTGATAAAGCCGCCAACCTGACCCCGCCCGTCCAGCCGCCCACCCCGCGTGAGGAATTTTTAGCCGCAATCCTACAAAACTTTGCTAAGTATCGCCAGCGTTTGCCCACTCAGGCATCTAGTATCCAGCAAGCCTGGTCGGCGGCTCTGGTGACGTTAGGCCAAAGGGTGCAGGTCTGGCGCGATGAACAGGTCTTCCTGGAGGGGGAGGCTCTGTGGGTGGATGAGGATGGGGCGTTAGTGGTGCAGGACGATGGCGGTCAGCAACAGCGCATCCAGGCTGGGGATGTCTCGGTGCGATTACCAGATGGACGATATTCAGCCTGATTATTTGAAAGGGGAGATGTTAGCAAACGCACAATAGAACAGTGAACTCGCTTATATAGCAGAACCCCTCCTTTGGCTAGAATGATGCAGGAAAATAAATCTAAAAATCAAAAACGAAAAGCCAAAGGAGACAAAAATGAACCCCTACAGTTTAGAAATGGCCCACCAAAAACAAGCGATGTACCTAGCGGAAGCCCACCATGATGCAATGGTTGAAAAAGCCAAAGAAAATCAAATTAAAATATCGTTGTGGCAGCGTTTAACTTATCTTCTGAAAACCGAACCTAAAAAAGAAGTTGCCAAACAATACTAATTAGGAAAAGTCAAAAGTCGAAGGTCGTAAGTTAGGGAATTAAAATCCAATGACTTGCGACCTTTTTAATTTGAACGGTAGCCTATTCTGGTCACTTACTCATATATTTTTCATTTACCGCACTTTGGCTAGTTTAAGATGAGAGTTTTGTAATCCTATCTTTATTGTGCTACATATAAGGCCGATGGCTATTGCTAAATATTCATTTTTCACAAATAATATAACGGTAAAGAAAAATGTACTGCTTACGGTCAATGACGACTGTTCTGCCCCTAAATTGTCGTTATATTGGGTTTTCTTAGTTTATATTAAGATGGATAGCATGGCAAAACGTGTAGCGGTAGTGTACGACAAAGCTGGCAAAGAATACAGTGGTCTTGATACTTATACTACTTTACTTTTACGCAATCTTGACCCTCAGCGTTATAACCCGGTGATAGTTATTCCAGGCTATAAATATAATCGTAGCCCGGTGCGGTTTTTGGAAGAAGTAAAACAGTTAGGTGTGCCGATAATAGCAACGCCCGAAACTGGGAAATCCGGCCCCCAAAACTTTTCCAAAGATGTTTATGAATTACGTCAATTCTTCCGCCAGGAACAAATTGAGGTGGTACATATTAACACTGGTAATCCGTTAGGCCAGCGCAAGTTGGTGCTTGGCGCGTGGTTGGCGGGAGTGCGGGCAATCGTTCGCAACGAACATATGCCTCCTTCGATAACCCTAAAATACAAGGATTATGCCCACCGTGTAATGAAGCCCTTTGACTGGCTAACCGATTATATCGTAACCGTCTCCGAGAGTGACCGACAGGAACAGATAAAGCTCATGCACCGCAAGCCCCACAAGGTTTATTGTGCTTACGCCGGGGTTGACCTGGAGCGGTTTAAGCCTTCGGGCGACACTAAGGCGGCGAAAATTCGCCTGGGCTTTGACCCAAATATACCCTTAATTGGGGCGGTTGGGCGGCTGGATAAGCAAAAAGGTTTTACCTATTTAATAGAAGCGGCGGCAGAAGTTAGCCAGAAATATAGCCCGGTGAACTTCTTATTGGTCGGTGGGGGTGAGGAGGAACAAACTCTCAAGGAACAGGTGGCCCGTCATAACCTGGAGGCTGTGTTCCATTTTGCCGGAGCGCAGAATAACGTAGTGCCCTACCTTGAGGCGATGGATATTACGGTGATGAGTTCGCTATACGAGAGTTTTGGTTTTGTGCTGGCAGAATATATGGCGATGGGGAAGCCGAGTGTCGCCACCGATATTCCTGTGTTTGCCGAGATTGTCAAGGATGGCGAGAGTGCGGTGGTGGTGAAACAGGCCGATGCTCCCGCGCTGGCAAAGGGCCTTATCAAGCTGTTAAATAACCCGGAACTAGCTCAGAGCATCGGTCAGGCGGCCTTGCAACGGGTTCGCCTTAAATTCAATGTTCAGCGACTTTCCACTGATTTGATGCGTATCTACGACCAGTTATTGGGTCAGGATAAGCCTAAACAACCTCGTGGCGAATTAATCATCAGTAAAGATTAACGGTTGTCGGTGGCTAGTCGAAGGTCAAAAGTCAGTAACCCTCTTGTAGGGGCGACCAGCATACCCTGAGTACAGGGCACAGGTGTCGCCCTGTTTTATTATAACCTGAAACAAGGATTTAGTTCGCCCCGACCAGGGCGGTTCGCGAACCGCCCCTACGAAATTCCCCCACTCCCAGCCCCCTTTTTCATTCTTCATCTTTTATTTGGGGGTAGGTCTGCACGTTGAAACAATCCTCAAGCGGACGGTGTCTAACCAAACGAGAAGCTCAGGTAGCTTTAGAAAGATAAAGTAAGCGAAAGGAATAAAAAAATGCAAGAGTTTGATAAAAATTATAGCCAGCCCTATGTTGACCAGAATACCTACAAACTGGCCCAACGCCGGGTTCAGGCTAAACTGGATTTCTACCGTCATTTGGTATCCTATGTGGTCGTGAACGGTCTATTGGTCGGGATTTATCTTTTTACCTGTCTGGCGGTGGGTAGTTTGTATTATCCCTGGTTCATCTGGCCGATGGCTGGCTGGGGAGTTGGGGTAGTTTTCCACTTTTTGAACGCCTTCGTTTTTAATGATGGGGCTACTACCCAACGGATGATTGAGGAAGAAATGCGCCGCATGCACCGCTAATTGTTTCGTTGATTACCCTTAACAAATAAGTCAGCGTATCCACCCCGATTGTACGCCTGAACTTGCGAAGAGTCTTGTTAATAACATTGAGATTCTTCGCGTTCGCTCAAAATGACAAACCCCTCAACGGTTACACAAATAAAGCTGACTATGGTAAAATATTAGTCAGGTGGACTAAACACTACTTTTTTAAACCTCACCTACATTAGAAAATGAACAGAAAATAAACACCCTCTTTTGTCACCAACCTAATCCTTTTTACTCGTTATTAAAGCTGGCACGCTTGCTTGATAGGAGGCCCAACTAAAATGGAAACCCGACAACTCGGAAACTCGGATTTACAGATTACGCCGCTTGGTTTTGGGGCATGGGCTTTGGGTGGAGGGGGCTGGCGTTTTAGTTGGGGGCCGCAGGATGATAATGACTCGATTGCCGCTATTCATCGGGCCATAGAGGTAGGTATAAATTGGATTGATACTGCCGCCGTTTATGGGCTGGGTCATTCCGAGGAGGTGGTAGCCAAAGCTCTCAAGGGGATGAGCGAAAAGCCCTATATTTTTACCAAAGCTACCCGAATCTGGGATGAACACGGTAATATTCAAAGCAGCCTCAAGGCCGACTCCTTGCGCCGCGAACTGGAAAACAGTCTGCGCCGTCTACAAGTCGAAACTATTGACCTCTATCAATTGCATTGGCCCAACCCTGACGAAGACATTGAGGAAGGTTGGTCAACTATGGCCCAATTCCAGAAAGAAGGGAAAGTGCGGGCGATTGGGGTATCTAATTTTAGTGTGGAACAGTTAAAACGAGCCCAGGCTATTGCGCCCATAACCTCTCTACAACCGCCCTATTCGCTGTTGCGCCGGGAGGTTGAGGCTGAGATTCTGCCCTACTGCCAGCAAAATAATATCGGGGTAATTGTCTATTCGCCAATGGCCTCTGGGCTTTTGAGCGGTCAAATGACTGCCGCGCGAATTGCGGCCCTGCCCAAAGACGATTGGCGGCGTAACGGCGCAGAATTTCAAGAGCCCCGCCTTTCCCGCAACCTGAAACTGGTAGACCTACTGAGTTATATTGGCGATAGTTATGGGGTGACGGCGGGCGAGGTGGCGATTGCCTGGACTTTACATAATCCTGCTGTTACCGGGGCAATTGTCGGTTTGCGCCGCCCCGACCAGATTGAAGGAATTATCAGCGCGGCAGATATTCGGTTGGCGGTGGACGAGATTGCTAAACTCGAAAGTTTTTAATGGCTGAGTAGGAGCGGGTTTACATGCCACTATTATACTTAGGGGGATAACTCAGCCGGGCGGGTTACAAACCCGCCCCTACAAAAGAGCTCGGCACTGGACGGGGGGAATACTATGTTCGATTTTATGAAGCTACGCAACAAACGGGTTAAGGTTAGTGGAAATACGCTGGAGATTGGCGATTTCCGGGCCAAACTTAGCGACACGCTGGATTGTGGCCCGTTGGTGGGGATGCTAAAAGCTCAGGAAGTAGTCGAAGTAGCCGAGTATTACCAGACCCTTTGTGAAGGAACCTGCCAGCCCCAACTTGCCGCTCTGGTTTTTGTGGCAAGTGGCAACCCCCGCGCCCTGGATTGGTATTTCCCTATAACTAATATGCTGGACGATGCCGAAATTAGCAGTTTTTATCAGTTTATCCAGGGTATTATTCAGCATCAGGGGCTGGATTTACGGCTCTTTGGCGATAAGCGGGGCGACCTGACCACTAGAGCTAAGGCCGACATACCCTACATCGTTGGCGGACATCTAGCCGAAATCTTTTTCTACCGCCGGGATATTCTAGAACGTTTCTTAACCACCCCGCGTCATATCTGGCTCTATGCCACGCCCCGCGCCTTTGCTCAGGATGGTGGTCTGGCGGGGGGCGACTATAACCCCAGCACGGAGAGCGTCCAGTTGGTACTCTCCCGTCTCTATGAGGGCTTTTCGGGTGAGACCCCTGGCGTAGCTCCTTTCCTGCATGAGTTTGGGCATATGCTGGACTATTTTGAGGCTGATAGCGGCAAGATGGGTGGCAGTGAGGGTCTATTGCCGGGTTTAAGTCCACAGGATGGAGCGATTTTTACGCCCCGCGCCCGCGAGCTATTTATAAAAGGCAAGCAGCTAGAGTTAGAGCGTTACCTGAAACGGTATAATAATAATTATTCTATCGAAGATCCCCTACCGATTGGACATCCCTACGTTTTTCAAAACGATACTGAATTCGCGGCGGGTTATCTGGAAATGTTTTTCCGTAATCCTAACTATTTCGCCAAACAAAATAGCACTCTGTATAACGCTTACGTAGAACTTTTCCAGCAAGACCCCTCCCACGCCTGGAAGCAAGACTTTCAATTCTATGTTAACGAGAATCGGAAGTTTTATTTAGAGAGTGGTCAAAAGCCCTGGGAGAACCACCTCACCATACCACCCCAATAATAGCTGATAACTTTGTAAAACAAGCAATTTAGCCAGGTTAATTATTATTTAATTTCCTGGCAATTTCAATTACCTTTTTAATGCCAATAAACCAAAATAGCCCCTTGAATGGCTCGTTGCAAAAATTGATAGTTAATGGTATTATTTAGATAATTACGATTGGGTATGCCTCTCTATCTTTCTCTCAATCTTCCAGGTAAGGCGAGATAAAAGAGAATAACTAAAATCTTATAAACTTTCTAACCAGCGTCGTTGCCACTTCATGCAAACTCTTTTAGTTGAGAGGTATCGTGCTACATTGTTCCGATTCTTAATATTCAGCTTTTTATTTGTTTAGTGAATAGTGAAATGTCCAGGAGATGGGAAATGGCCGAATTACCACTCTCGCCCGACCAGGCTGCTATTATTGGCCTCAAAATACGGGAGAGCCGCTTACAATTAGGGTTGCAACAAAAAGATTTAGTTGAAGGAGAATTTTCCAAAAGTTATATAAGTTTAATCGAGTCGGGGCGGGTAATGCC
>Ga0209724_1001844_pt1 | contig 18715 bp, 18 predicted proteins | sample grotaG_FD_184143 | JGI IMG/M metagenome (GOLD analysis project Ga0209724, IMG submission 184143) | Glacier valley bacterial and archeal communities from Borup Fiord, Nunavut, Canada, to study Microbial Dark Matter (Phase II) -... | ecosystem: Environmental > Aquatic > Freshwater > Ice > Glacier ...
TTTCGATTTTTCTTTTGAAGCGTTTCAAAGCACGCTCAATGTTTTCGCCGTCTTTTACTGGAATAACAATCATACGATTTGTTGTTTTATTTTATTTAAATCTCTCTTATTTCGGACGGCAAATTTAGGAATTTTCTATTATTAATCAAACTCTGAAGTCAAAAAATATTCAAAATTGAAAAACGAATTATATTCGAATAAATCACTGAGTGAATTTCACATACGGAATCAACCGCTTTAATGAATCTGTAGCCACTACTGAGGAGAGGTCTTCCTGTGACGAAAATTTTCCCTTTTTATCTCTTAAATTGCATATTTTCCGTGCCGTTCTGAATCCGATGTACGGGTGTCGTCCCAATTCCTTCATGGTTGCAAAGTTGATATTAAATGTTTTGAGCGATGTTGGGTCGGCTGTGAAATATTGTGCAACAGCTGTGAAATTATCCTCACGCATTCCATAGATCTCTTTTAATTGGCCGACGGCATAGTATCCTCCCAAAAGATTTCGGTAACGAATAATCCTTGAGGCAAAAACAGGACCGATACCCGGTATTTCAAGTAAATGAACCGAATCTGCATTGTTCAATTCCATTAAGCTCACGCTCTCTTTTTTGCTTTTTGGGGTATACTTTGGAAAGATTGTGTCGCGTTTATATTCGTTTCTGGGTTTAACGAAGTTCGCATTTTTACCTTCTCCAACTTTTGAAATGCTTGCCTGCGGAATTAAAATGAAACTATCCAACTGCTCATACAAAGCGGGAGTCATTCCAAAGACTCGCTTTACGCCCTCTTTATCTCTGAATCGGCCCCCTTTTGCAATATATTTCAACCAGTTAACAGTGACCTTTGAGGGCACTCCCATTTCAGTTAAACGGACAGAATCGACCTCATTAGGATTAAATACAACAAGTTGAAGTTGTTTTTCTTTGGGTATTTGCGTCTTCGAATTTTCAAGATAGGCATTCACTTCTGCTTCCCATTTCGAAAAATCGGTCTTTTCAGAAGGAATAAAGCGGGGTATCAGCTTCCCAGCCACCATCAGAATGAAGATAACTACAAGTAAACTTACTATTCCCGAACGCTCTTTTTTTGAAAAGCTGAACAGTTCACGTATCCAGTTAACTTTCATTTTGCTGTATTTTAGTTGCCTGATCGAAACAACTAATTTACAAAAAAATAAAATACACTTGGGTACAATTATGACTTTTGAAGTGCATTAACTATGGCTCCTTTTTGATTAGAACGGATAGCCAATAGCAAAAGCAATATTGATGTTGTCTTTTGTAAGCCAATTATTTGCCGGGACCCAACGCTCACCTATGTTCTTAGAAGGATCATGAAGCTTAATTCCCAGATCGACACGAATAATCACAAATGAAAAATCGTAACGTAAACCCGCTCCTGTTCCAATCGCAATCTCCTTATAAAATCTGGAAAAATCGAACTCTGTTCCGGGACGGTTATCTTTTAAGGACCAGATATTCCCCATGTCAAGAAATAGTGCACCCTCAAAATCACCAATCATGGCGAAACGGTACTCGGCATTTGCCTCCAGTTTAATATCGCCCGATTGATTCGGAAATTCATTAGCATTTGCCTTGTACGATCCAGGCCCAAGTGTTCGAACCGGCCAGGCCCTGATTCCATTGGCTCCTCCCGTAAAATATTTTCGCTCGAAAGGGATCTGATCAGAATTGCCAAATGGTACGACCATACCGCCAAATGCTCTAAATACGACCGCGTTATATTTATCAATCAGCAATCCCCTGCGATATTCCAAATCGGTCTTAAGGTATTGGGCAAATGGCGTTCCAAGAAAATGATACTTTACTCCTCCGATCGTATCGCTGGGATGAAGCCGGCGATCAAACAATTTGCTGACACCATAAAGAATGTTTCCGGCAGTTTCGAATGAAGCTCTCACATAACTGTAATTCGACCTTTTCTGAATATTTTGTGTATTCCAGGTATAACTGTAATTCCATGCAGCGATTGAGTGATCAGTATAAGAACTTTTGATATACAGATTTTGGATACGCGCAATAAAAGAAGGATCATAAGCAAACATCTTGACCATATTCAGATCAAGAAGATTAACCCTATGGGTAGTATATTCTGATGATTTCCATTGATATCCGAAACTTGCCCTAAAAATTGTCCGCGTATAATCGGGCCGACGCTGATAATTATAAGAGAGATTCATCAGTGTCTGCGGAGTTGAATAACGAAAGAGACTCCTCGTTTTTAAGGGTGCCAGGAATTTAGGCAAAGTAATTTTCGTCTCAATGCCAGACTCGAATGAGTTAAATGTTGTAGTGGAATCACCGGATCCAAAGTTTTGTTTTTCGGTGGCTCCAATCAAGTTAACATCAAGTAATTCCCCACCTCTGAATATATTTTTATGCTGATAGCCCAGATTTCCTGCTACCCCAAAATTGCCAAGCGAGTTTGTTCCTTCCAGCGAAACAGAATAAGATTGCCGAATCGTGGGCGTAAGCTGAATCATACAATCCAGCGTTGGATTTCCCAGCGAATCGGGCGTGCTTGTTTCAGCAAAACGGATGTTAATCAGTTTAAACAATCGCAAAGAAAACAGTTCATTGTAGGTCCGCTCGACAAGATCAACACTATAATACCTTTTATCGCTGATGTGGTTCATATTCATCAGCATTTCGGGATTGTACCTCATCTTCCCATGCGAAATGAAATACTGGTTACCTATTTTTAAGGTATCTATTTTTTCAACAACAGATTCATCCTGATTCCCGGAAAAGAGCTGTTTTTGTGATTCATAATCGGTGTAAAAATAAAATCTGTTGAAAGTAAACCTCTGATGATCTCTTTCCTGAACAACAGCAGGGTCAGTTGAAATATTTTCCTTCTCAACAACCATGTTAAGTTTTACACTCTTCGCAGCTTTTGTCGTATCAGCTTCAAAATAAATCTCGTTTTTGTTGATTCGAAAAAAACCATCGTTTTGAAAGCGATTCAATACCCGCTTGCTTTCAGCTGCCAAAACATCGGTATCAAAGGTTCCGTTCAATTTAATCAACGTTTTCGTCGAATCTCCTTTGCTCTGTGCTTTGATCGAATCATCAAGGATTTCGGTTTTGAAGGATTTAATCCGATGCGGTTCGTTTGCTATGATTGTGTAGTAAACCTCTGCCTTTTGATTCTTCCTATAAATAACTGTATCTGTGACTTTTGCCTGAAAAAACCCTTTATTACGCATAAACCGCTGAAATTCCTCTTTCGACATTTGAGTAAGATAAGTGCTGTGAATCACCGGCGGTTCACCAATCCTTTTCAAAATTCCATCTTCCTTTTTCTTGCCCGAAAGATTGTACAAACCAAGATGAAACCGCCAAAAGCCAAGAATTTTGGTATTTGGCCTTTGCTTCATGTAGGCCTTTAATTCTACTTTATTAATTGACTTATTGTCGACGGATATTTTTGATTTTGATAATAAATACTGATTATCAGGAACATATTTCACAGTTCGACAGGCGGACAACCCTACAGCCACCAAAGCAGCCATAAGCATCACATTTATGTATTTAGCTCGAAAACCCAAACTTGTAGTATTAATAAAAACTTAAGCAAAGATAATTAACCTGTCAACTTAAAAATGGATTATTTTTGGGATGTCCAAAAATCATCCTATAAAGTGCTGTCAAAAAATAAAATAAAGCTGATCAGATCGCTCGACCTTAAAAAAAACAGGTCAGCCACAGGCCTTTTCATTGCTGAAGGAAAAAAGCTTGTTTTTGATCTGCTCGAATCAGATATTGTAGCCTCCGAATTGTTCTGCACCAAGCAGGCAGCATCAGAGATCGTCAGCCATAAAGCTGATGTAAAAATTGAGACTGTCGATAAAGAAGACCTTGCGCGGATTAGTTTCCTGAAAACCACTCCGGATATCGTTGGCATTTTCAGGATTCCGAAATCAGAGATCGACTGGGATGAAATCAAGGAGGAGCTTACCCTTGTTCTTGATGCCATTCAGGATCCCGGTAATCTTGGAACGATTGTGCGGCTTGCCGATTGGTTTGGTATCCGAAATATTATTTGTTCAGACGACAGTGCCGATTTATTCAATCCCAAAGTTGTACAATCGACGATGGGAGCTTTAGCACGTGTGAAAGTTCATTACGTTTCCTTATCCAAATTCATGAACAATGCAAAAGAATTGGACATCCCTATTTATGGCACTTTTATGGAAGGCGAAAACCTTTATAAATGTAATTTAACGGCCAATGGTTTGGTTGTAATGGGAAATGAAGGTAATGGTATTTCGGAAAATACAACTGCCTGTATTTCGAGGAAGATCAGCATTCCTTCGTATCCTCCCGGAGTTGCCACATCCGAATCGCTGAATGTCGCCATGGCTGCTTCCATCATCTGCTCTGAATTCAGAAAACGATCTATTTGTAAAGATTAGCAATCATTTCGGCCACGCGTTCGCCATCCACCGCTGAAGACATAATTCCTCCGGCATATCCGGATCCTTCACCACATGGGAAAAGCCGCTTGACCTGCACATGTTCAAGTGTTTCAAGGTCTCTCGGAATCCGAACCGGTGAAGATGTCCTTGATTCAACACCAAGCACAACTGCTTCATTGGTAAGGTATCCCCTGGTTTTTCGGCCAATCGATTTCAATCCTTCCTGCAATGCCGATCCAATCAAAGGGGGTAACCATTCATGCAGCGGTGACTCGATAAGTCCTGGCCGATAAGAAGACTCCGGAAGGTTCACGCTTTTCCGCCCACTCGTAAAATCAGCAAGGCGCTGCGCGGGTGCAAATTGAGTATTTCCAGCCATTATATAGCACAACTTCTCGATATCCTCCTGAAACCGAAGTCCGGCGAATACATCCAGAACATTGTTTTTAAACTGCAGATCATCTGGTCTGATTTCGACAACCATACCCGAATTGGCAAAACGGCCACCTCTGTCGGATGGAGACATCCCATTCACCACAAGTTCACCAGGCGCAGTTGCCGCAGGAACAACCAATCCACCTGGGCACATGCAAAACGAATAAACACCACGGTCATTCACCTGTTCAACAAACGCATAGGTGGCAGCAGGCAAATAATCGCCCCGTTTTGTACCGTGATACTGAATCTTATCGATCAGCTCCTGTGGATGTTCAACCCTCACTCCTACTGCAAAAGATTTAGCTTCGAGAAGGATTCCCTTTTCATGAAGCATTCTGTAAATATCACGTGATGAATGGCCTGTAGCTAAAACTACCGCAATACCTTCGACGATTGAACCATCGAGGAGTACCACCCCTTTAGCCTCTTGGTTCTTAACTACCAGATCGGTAATACGTGAATTAAAATGAATCTCACCTCCTGCATTGAGAATGCTGGTGCGGATGGCAACAATCACACGTGGCAAAACATTTGTACCAATATGAGGATGGGCATCAATCAGAATTTCGTCTTGTGCACCATGAAAATTAAGCACTTCAAGAATTTTCCGTACATCTCCCCTTTTTTTCGAACGGGTGTATAACTTTCCATCAGAGAAAGTACCTGCTCCCCCTTCACCAAATCCATAATTTGAATCAGGATCAACGATATGCTCGCCATGAATAGCTGCAATATCCCGTTTTCGTTCGCTTACTGTCTTTCCACGTTCGAAAATCACCGGTTTAAAACCAAGTTCAATTAAATGAAGAGCAGCAAACAATCCGGCAGGACCAGCACCGATAATTAAGACAGGAGGACATTTAGAAACGTCTGGATAGGAGAAAGATGGCTTTGGGGTGACCGGCATCGGCTCATCAACAAAGACATCTAAACCCAGGTTAATCCGAATATTCGAGTTTCTTGCATCGATAGACCGGCGGCGTATAACAACACTTTGAATGCGGTCACTTTCAATTTTAAGATTTTCTGCAACAACTATTTTCATTTTTGACTGATCGGATGCCTGGGCAGGTGATACTGCAATATTTAGTTCTTTCTTCATTACTCAAAATAAAAGATCAACGTAAAGATATTCGAATTTAATTCTTTAAAAATATATCCATAGTACGGGATGGGTTTCGCTATATCTGAATCGTGCCTGATGAGGTTGCTAAAACCATACGAGAAACGAAACTCAGCCGTAAAACGGAAGTATTCGAGGTAGGAATCGATTCCTAATCCTATCTCAGCATATCCGCCGTTCTTTTTCAGGTGAACAACACTCTCTGTAATCCTTTTATTTTCCAGGTCCTGCCTGTAAGCGGCTCCTAAGTAGATATAAGGCCTGGCATTGTGATGACGAAACCCTTTGTACCGAATTCCAACAGGAATATCAACATAGGCAGAAGGGGTTGTAAGATAAGTGGTTTCATCGATTCCGGATATGTCATAAACTGAAGGATCAATCTTAATGAAGTATTTAAAGCTCCGGCTTCCAAGAGACATTCCAGGGGTAAAGCGAAGATCAAAATCGCGCGTAAGCCGATAATTTATAACTCCACCCACAGTGAACCCTGGCAAAATCTGATAAACCTCGGTGGCAAAACTCTTTTTATTACCATAATATCCAAGCGCTTTATCCTTAAATTCCTGCAACTGGGTGGCAAACACAGGATTTTCGATCACATCATTATAGTTGGAAATCCGATAGTCCATTGTATTCAATCCCAGGTAGAAACCAAAATGGAGTGGCCGGTCATCAAAATAGGTAAGATTATCAACCCTTTTTTGTTGACCATAGGCGTGAAAAGATCCTAACGCAAATACAAGCGAAATTATAAAGTATTTTAGTTTAACCAGATTCATCCAAAATGTTTTCAATGAATATATATCACCGGTAATCAATACGCTACAAACCAAAAAATGCTTTATAAATCTGCAATTTCAAATACCCGGAAAAGAAGTTAGCAACTACTTAATGCCTGTGTATATGGTTGCAACACCAAAAGTTTGCCGGTAATCTCTCGTTTGAGTGAAACCGCTTTGTTTTAAAACTTTTAAAAACTCCTCACCGTCAGGAAATTGCTCAACCGATTCGGGAAGGTACCGATAGGCCGACTTGTCTTTTGAAAATAAACGTCCTAAAAAAGGCAGAATGTAAAATGAATAAAAAGTATATGCCTGTTTAACGGGAAAATGCTTTGGCTTCGAAAACTCAAGAACACAAATAATGGCTCCGGGTTTCATTACGCGAAAAAGCTCATCGATCCCTTTGGAAAGATTTTCGAAATTACGCACACCAAAGGCAATAGTAACGGCATCAAACATGTTATCTGCAAATTCAAGCGCTTCAGAATCCCCGCTTTGAAGAATAATCCGGTGATCGACTCCAAGTGCCTTGATTTTAATCCTTCCAACTGCCAGCATCTCCTCCGAAATGTCAACGCCAATCACTTTTTGAGCACCGGTTTTAAGCGATTCGATCGCAAAATCGCCTGTTCCTGTGGCAACATCAAGAATAATGGACGGCGAATGCTTCATCAGCAACCGAATTGCTTTCCTGCGCCAGATTTTATCAATTCCAAAAGACAAAAAGTGATTCAGAAAATCATACCTCGGCGCGATATTATCAAACATCTCGGCAACCTGATCCTTTTTCCCTTTTGTCGAATTACTATATGGTTTTATTTCTGTCATAATTGTTAATCTTCGAATTAGCCGACAATTCCTTTGTCAACAAATCCCAAAGATTTATCGTCGATCCGGATTTCGCCTTTTGTAATATGGCCAAGTGTCATCACCGGAATTTTCCGATCAAATAAATAGTCAACAAATTCATTCTCTTTCTCTTCCTCCACTGTTACAACGATGCGTCCCATACCTTCGCCAAAAAGAAAAGCATCGGATCTGATTTCAACGTCGGTGGTGATATCGAAACCTAATTCATTTGGTAAGGCATCGCGTAAAAGAGTAAAAAACAGACCTCCGATCCCAACAGGACTTGCCGAAACAATCAAATCATTCTTAATCAATTCTTTCATTGCAACCATCAACTTACTTTCACTCGAAAGGTTAAAGTGCATCAATGGCCACTCTTTGATTTCGTGGAAATGGTCAAGGTATTCAGAAGCATTGATATCGTTGAATGATCTGCCTATCAGTAAAATATTGTGCCCTTTTTGTTTTAGTTGCGGAGTTAGTATTTGATCGCGGCTTTTCAGCTTCCCGACTAAACTGACAATTAATGTTGGAGGCACAAGGCCTTCCGTATTAGAGTAATCATAGAAAATTTTTCGATTCGAAAACTGCAAATTAAAAGCAGTTGCGGCAGCATCAAGACCCAACCGGGCTGCCATCACCATCTCTTCAGCTATCGGACTTGCAAACTCCACGTTATTCAGAAAAGCACTCATTGCAACAGGCTCAGCACCGTAACAAACCAATCGCCTTACAGCTTTTGCTACAAGTATCTGTGCAGCAATGAATGGATCGACAGCAAGGCGCCTGTAATCGGCATATATTACTTGTGAGCAAAGCTTCCCATCGTCATCGATCTGAAAAATACCTGCACTACTTAGATCTTCCTTACCAACCTGGGTTGATTCAATAGCTGGTGAGGCAAATTCATTAAATATATTTACAGGAGATAAATGGGGAATAGCTACCATCGAGTAGATTACATTTCGCAAGTCTTCAGGTTCAGGGACCTGATCGATGGTGAATATTTTACTTTCCGTTTCAGACATTTGGTTCGATTTAATAAAAAACAAGACAAATTTAATAGATTAAATTTAACGGAGGCATTAATTAATGCAATAAAGCCAACGTTTTTTACTATTTTAGCACGACAAATATATTAATTTAATGAAAAAAATAGCATTGATCACCGGTGCAACTTCCGGTATCGGTAAAGCCACCGCTCAAATTCTGGCTTTAAACGGATATGATCTAATCATCACAGGACGTCGCGAAGCGTTGCTGAACGAGCTTTCTGCAAATATCAAAAATGAAACAGACGCCGATGTTTTGTCGCTTTGCTTTGATATAAGAGAATTGATTCAGGTCGAAAAAGCGATCAAATCGCTCACTGGAAAATGGGCCAATATTGATCTGCTTATTAACAATGCAGGTTTGGCCGTTGGTCTTGAACCCGTTTATGCAGGTGTTGTTGATGATTGGGACCGAATGATTGATACGAACGTAAAAGGTCTTCTTTATATTTCGCGTTTAGTCTCACCAATCATGGTGGCGAAAGAAAGTGGCCATATCATTAACCTCTCTTCGATCGCTGGTCACGAAGCTTATCCGAACGGCGCAGCATATTGTGCATCGAAACATGCTGTTCAGGCAATCACCAAAGCAATGCGCATCGAACTTCTGCCTTTTGGAGTAAAAGTAAGTTGCATCAGTCCCGGAATGGTCGATACTGAATTTTCGAAGGTCCGTTTTAAAGGAGATACCGAAAAAGCAGAAAAAGTATATAAAGGTCTCACACCATTGTATGCAATTGATATTGCAGAAACAATCCTGTTTTTGGTAACCAGGCCAAAACATGTCAATATCGATGAAATGATAATAATGCCTACCGATCAGGCAAGCGCACGTGACTTCCGCAGACGGTAAACCCGTTTTAAACGGCGATACGTAAAGATTAAAAAGTTACCTTTGTTTAAAACTATACACATGCAAATTGAAGTATCGAACGGCGAAATAGCCGATAAACTGGCAATTATTGAAATCAAATTAGAAAGGATCAAAGATGCGCTGAAACTTGCAAATCTTCGTAAGGAATACGACATACTCAATACTGCAGTAGCCGCTATCATCGACAAAAAGCACCCTTTCTACCTTGATTTATACAAAATCAATAACCAGCTCTGGGATATTGAAGACCACATCAGGGATCTTGAGCGTGCCAAAGATTTTGGCGATGATTTTATTCAAACCGCAAGGTCCGTCTATTTTATCAATGACAAAAGATCGGATGTAAAGCGCAAAATTAATGAATTGACAGGTTCGAATCTTACCGAAGAGAAAAGCTACGAAGAATATCAGTAATCGTCATATAATCAACAATCTATTTTTTTAAACGATGAGAAAGATTATCGCATTCCGATTATCTGCAATGGGTGACGTTTCGTTGACTGTTCCCGCCATCAGAGGGGTTATCGAAGCAAACCCGGATCTTGAAATTACCCTCGTAACGCGGAAATTCTTTGCCCCGTTTTTTTATGGTATTCCCCGTCTTCGACTTCTGTTTCCTGAACTTAAAGGAAAGCACAAAGGTTTTTTTGGGCTTTTCAGGCTTTTTGCTGATCTCAAAAAAGAGGGTCCTTATGAAGCGGCGATTGATCTACACGGAGTGATCCGGACGCGCATTATTACTTTTCTTTTTAAAATTTCAGGGACACCCGGATTTTCAATTGATAAGGGGAGAAAAGAGAAAAAATTTCTGATCAAATCGAAATATATACGGATGCTGAAGCATACCACCGTGCGGTATCTCGATACTTTTTTAAGTGCCGGTTTTAAGGGACAGATTGGGAAGGCTCCTTATCTGAATGTAATGGAAGAATCGAAAGTGAACGCCACCCGTTTTCTCGAAAAGAACGGCATCGGTGCAGATAAATTGAAAATCGGCCTTGCACCCTTTGCCACACTTCGGCCAAAAATATGGGGAATACAGAATTTCAGGGAGTTGATTACACTCATTAATAAAGAACATGATGTTGACTTTTTTCTTTTTGGAGGCGGCCCCGATGAGATTGGTTTATTAAAAGATTTTCAGCAATATAGCCCGAATATCCATCTTGTAGCCGGAGAACTCGCACTTTCGGAAGAGCTGGCTTTGATCAGAATGCTTGACTTAATGATTTCGATGGATTCTTCGAACATGCACCTTGCCGCGCTGTCAGGTATTCCAACGGTATCGATCTGGGGAGGAACGCACCCGGCATTTGGCTTTTTTGCAATCGGTCAACCTTTGGATTATCACATCCAGACGCCAGCAAGTTCGCTCAAATGTCGTCCTTGTTCTGTTTACGGAAATAAACCTTGCATTTTTCAAACACCCAAGTGCATGGAAATGGTTAAGCCACAGGATGTTTTTAAAACGCTGTTAAAATTCAACTTGCTCAAAGTGAAAGAGAAGAAAGCAGCCACTCAACTTTAATATCCGTAAATAATTGATTTACTAATTTTTATTCCATTTGTGAAAAATCCAATCCTCATAACTCCTGTCAAAGATTCGCTAAAAACAACACGCGAAATGATTAGCTCGTTAAGAGCGGTCAGTCAGGATATTCCCTATTATATTTTTGATGATTTCAGTTCGAAAGAAACCCGACGCTGGCTTGAAGAGAATTCGGCACAGTATGGTTATAAAGTGATCGGTCTTGAAAAACACACGAAGAAATCCTCGCCCAATTACAGGACAACCCTGATACTTGCACAAAAACTTGCCATCGAAAATGGTGCCCATCTTGCAATCGTTGAATCGGATGTATTTGCAAGGCATGAAACGATACTTGAACTCAATAAACTTGCAGAAGAACTGAATGATGCAGGATTGGTTGGAGCAGTAACAATCGATACTGCCGGAGAAATTAATTTCCCTTACACATTTGCCACGGCAATTGACAAACCGACAATATTTGCATCAGCTAAGAGCGTAAGTTTTTGTTGTACAGTACTTTCTTTAAGAATGCTTGAGAAATTCGATTTCAATGAACTGCCACAAAATATGGATTGGTTCGATGTATTTATCTCACGGAAATCGCGGCAGTTGGGTTTTTGCAATTATGTGGTTAAAAGCTTACCTGTGGTTCATAAACCACACAGCAGCAGACCATGGAAAAATCTCAAATATAAAAATCCAATTTTATACTATGTGAAAAAAATCATCAAGCAACGTGACCGGATCTGAAAACTGACCCAATCAGCTTCTTAAATTTTCCGTGCCGGCTGCGGCTTTCCTTGTTTTTCCGGTCAAAGTCAATAAGGATCTTCATTGCCTTACCCGCATCTTTATGACATAGTGAGGCATATTCTGCAGCAAGCAATTCGAGTGTTTGCCGATCGGTATCAAGCTGACGGAAATTGCACAGCCCACGTTCGAAATCAATAGGACCGAAACGCATTCTGTTAAGGTCAACAATCTGAAAATCAAATTCATTTCCTTTCCGGCAAATCAACGTATTTCCGGGAGAATAATCGAGGTGGAAAATATTATTCCGGTGCAGGTTTTCGTAAGTAAACCGAACCCATTGACGCAGAATTGCATCGTGATCAGCTACCTGATAATTCAAAACTTCACGAAGCGTGAACTCGTTCTTGTAATGAATTGAAATATAATAACTTTCACTCAGCAACCCATTTTCAATACAATCGACATACCCAATCGCCATCGGCGTAGCTATACCAAGCGTAAGAAAATTCCTTGCATATCGGTATGATCGTGCGGCTTTTGAACCACGGAAATAAACATATGCAAACCGGTTGATTAGATTAGGAATTTTAAATGCTTTGACATTCACTTGGTAATTCCCAACCATGAAAATCTTCACTTCATTTCGTGACTTAAAAATTGTTTCGCCTGATCGTGAAAATTCCTCAGGTAATTGACTGATCCATGTTTCTAATTCCCCAAATTCAGGGGCAATTTCATATTTTATGTTCATGCTCATCATTTAAAATATTGATCTGCCTCTCTACAATGTTTTCCAAACATCTACTGATTCATAAATCCTTGCTTCTTTAAAACGTCAAGCAACATATTCGAAAATATAACATTGTCGTTTTTCGTATACCGGATATCTGTAAATACCTGGGCAAGTGTCTCTTTATTATTTTCAGCCACAAATTGCCGGTTATCCGGGCGGTTTTCCTTTTCGCAATAAGCAGCCTGAATTTGATCATCTGTGTAATCAAGGTATGTTTCCTGATGTACAATGGCATCCAATGGTAGACGGTCAACTTGCCCGGGATTTTCGTCCGGCCAACCAATTGTTAACGTAGTTACAGGAACGACACCTTTCGGAAGTTTAAGAATATCAATGATCTTACCTGCCAGATAGGTGGTTGTGCCCAGGTAACAGACACCAAGTCCTTCGCTTTCAGCAGCTATTGTAACATTCTGGGCAACAAGTAAAGCGTCAATCGCAGCCGTAACAAATGAAAGAAAATTATCATAACCCGGTTCAGCATTACTGAGCTTACACCATTTATTAAAACGGTTAAAATCAGCACAAAAAGTAAGTACCAGAGGTGCATTTACCACCATTGGCTGATTAAAATGGCAGGTAGCCAACGCTTTTTTTCCTGCTTCTTCACGCGTAATTACAATACTGTACAACTGCATGTTGCCGGTAGTAGAAGCTCTACATCCGGCATCGAGTATTTTCCGGATCGTATCCTCCTCAACAATAGTATTCTTATATTTTCGTATTGTCCGGTGCGACAACAATTGCTCAATCATAGATTCAGTTTTTTGACGGTACAAAGATAGAAAACCAATTTCCTGAAATGGTTTAACAAATTGAAATAATGAAACCTTTATTATATTTGTGAAATGAAAACAAAACTAATCATTCCTATATTAATATTGATGGCTGCGTTATTGCTGGTCAGGTGCACTACCTGTAAATGTGGTTTCCAACCTCCAAAGGCCAAAACAAATTCAACCTGGATTAAGCGATAAACATTCGAATTGACACAATTCGGCTCTAAGTTATCAATTTGTAAAGAACCATTGATTTGCCTGCTATTTATTTGACAAATTAAAATTAAAATTGTTACTTTTGCGGTGAAATTTAAAGAAGGTTCAATTCATTCTATAATTCTCAAAACGAATAAATTATGTCTAAAGTTAAAATTGGTATTAATGGTTTCGGTCGCATCGGCCGACTTGTTTTCAGAGCTGCTGTTGACAGAAAAGATGTAGAAATTGTTGGAATCAACGACCTTATTGACGTTGATTACATGGCTTACATGTTGAAATACGATTCAACTCATGGTCGTTTCTCCGGAACAGTTTCTGTTGAAAACGGTGCATTGGTAGTAAACGGTAAGAAAATCCGCGTTACTGCAGAAAGAAATCCTGCTGACCTTAAATGGGGCGAAATCGGTGCTGAATATGTAGTTGAATCAACAGGTCTTTTCCTTGATAAAGCTAAATGTCAGGCACATCTCGACGCAGGTGCGAAGAAAGTTATTATGTCAGCACCATCAAAGGATGATACGCCTATGTTTGTAATGGGTGTTAATAATAAGAAGTATACTTCTGATGTAAATTTTGTATCAAACGCCTCTTGTACAACCAACTGTCTTGCTCCTATCGCAAAAGTACTGAATGACAATTTCGGCATTATCGAAGGTTTGATGACTACTGTTCATGCTACAACTGCAACTCAAAAAACTGTTGACGGTCCTTCAATGAAAGACTGGCGTGGTGGCCGTGGTGCTGGTGCAAATATTATCCCATCATCAACCGGCGCAGCTAAGGCTGTTGGTAAAGTTATTCCTGAATTGAATGGTAAATTAACTGGTATGGCATTCCGTGTACCAACTCCTGACGTTTCAGTTGTTGACCTTACCGTTCGTTTGGAAAAACCAGCTTCTTACAAAGCAATTTGCGCTGTAATGAAAGCTGCTGCTGAAGGTGAATTAAAAGGAATTCTTGGATATACTGAAGACGAAGTTGTTTCAACTGATTTCGTTAGCGACCCACGTACCTCCATCTTTGATGCAGGTGCTGGTATTGGCTTGAATGATCATTTCGTTAAAGTTGTATCATGGTACGACAACGAATGGGGTTATTCAAACAAAGTTGTTGACCTGGTTGAGTACATGTACTCTGTTGACCACAAGTAATCGGGTTTTCCCGCTTAAATAAAATTTTAAAAACCTGTTAGATAAAATCTGGCGGGTTTTTTTGGTTATTTATATCAATAGAATTACATATTCTTGTATTTGAAATGATGAGCCGAGATATAACTCATTCAACTAAGAGATTCGAATTTAACAATTCACAAATGAAAGCAAGAACCTTAAAAATCAAAGAAAAAGACAAATGGGCAATACCAGGTGAACCGATAACCGTCGATGAGTTTAAGGCGGGTATAAAAGAAGCCGAAACAGGACCTTTCTTTACGATCGACGAATCTAAAAAAATGTTAGACGAATGCAAGAATCAGCGAAAATCAAATCGTTAAGAAAGATTACGCCATAACTACAAAATCTAATATTCTCTCCCTCTCTAAGTCTCCCCTTCTCATTTTCTCTCCCTCTCTCAATCTCAAATTCCTCCCCCATTTTGATTGCCTGCCGAACCTTTTTTACCTTTGAAGGAATCAATTGTATCTTCAACCTGATCACCAATTTTCTGTCCAGCTTCTTTTGCTTTCTTTATTAATTCATTGGCCTGATCATCAGCCTTATCTTTGAAAGCTTCAAATTTAGCTCCCATTTCACCACTGTTAAATTCATCAGATTTCCTTTCCATCATCTCCTCAACCTTTCCAAACGCATCCGAGATTCTTCCAAAAATATTACTGTTCTTCAATTCATTGACTTTTTCAGAAAAAAAGTCTTCCGCCTTATCAGCAAGATCTTTTCCCTTTTCAATCAATTCGTCTGCCTTATCAGAGGCTTTATTTCCAGGATTACTCCCATCTTTCATGTTATCGTCAATCATCACTTAAAGTTTTGGTTATACATCAACTAAAAACACATAAAGCTATAAATAAGTTGGCTCAATTCCGCCCAGTACAATCCAAAATATTTCAATGAAATCGTTTACTTACTAACAATCTATGGTTTAGGCGAGAAGAAATATTGACGATAAAAACATAAGGTACTGATATAAAAGGATCTTTGAAGTCTTAATACTTAACCGATCTGAAATGTTTATGCGTATCTTTGACGATTAAATCAGAATGTATGTCTGAAAACAGAATTTGTAAATTATTTGGAATTAAATATCCGGTTGTTCAGGGGGGAATGGTCTGGTGTTCAGGATGGCGACTTGCCTCCGCAGTAAGCAATTGCGGTGGTTTGGGATTGATCGGCGCAGGCTCGATGCACCCTGATGTCTTCGAAGAACATATCCGGAAAGCCAAACTTGCTACTAATAATCCATTTGGGGTGAACATCCCATTGTTTTATCCCGAGATAGAACGTCTTATTGATATCATTATCAAAGAAAATATAAAAATAGTTTTCACTTCGGCCGGATCACCCAAGAAGTTAACTTCACTGCTTCATGATCAGGAAATTATCGTTGCACATGTTGTATCATCGGCAGCGTTTGCAGCAAAAAGCGAAGAGGCGGGTGTTGATGCCGTTGTAGCCGAAGGTTTCGAAGCCGGAGGACATAATGGACGTGATGAAACCACCACTTTAACATTGATTCCTTCGGTCCGTAAGGCAACAACTCTCCCACTAATCGCTGCCGGCGGAATTGCAACCGGGAATGCCATGCTTGCGACAATGATATTAGGCGCTGATGGCGTCCAGATTGGTTCGCGATTCGCTATTTCAAACGAATCGTCAGCACATGAGAACTTCAAAAATTATGTGGTTAATTCAAAAGAAGGAGATACCTTATTGTCAATTAAGAGCTTAATGCCGGTACGATTACTAAGAAACAAGTTCTTCGATTTGATTCGCAACGCAGAAAACAATTGCGCTTCGAAGGAAGAGCTACAGAATCTTCTGGGTAAAGGTCGTGCGAAAAAAGGAATGTTTGAAGGAGAACTCGATGAAGGAGAGCTGGAAATCGGCCAGGTAGCTTCGCTGATCGACAAAGTTCTGCCCGTTTCCGAAATCATGGAAGACCTCCTTAAAGAATACCACACCGCACTTAGAACACTACAAAATAAATCGTTATACCAATTCGACAACGAATGATTCAATTTGAAAAAACGACACTTGCAAATGGATTGCGTGTAATTGTCCATACCGACATCTCCACGCCATTTGTGGCTGTTAATGTTTGTTACAATGTAGGCGCAAAGCACGAAGATATTGACAGGACCGGTTTTGCTCATCTTTTCGAGCACCTCACCTTTGTCGGTTCACAGCATGTACCCGATTTCGACACACCGATACAAAACGCCGGAGGTACCAACAATGCTTTCACCACGAATGATATCACAAATTATTACATCACAATTCCTGCCAATAATATAGAAACGGCCTTGTGGCTGGAATCGGACCGGATGCTGGGACCGAAATTCACTAAAAAGGGACTTGAAGTGCAACGGAAAGTTGTAATTGAAGAGTTCAGGCAACGAAATCTGAACAAACCCTATGGCGATACCTGGCATTTACTGCGCGATCTTTCGTATAAAGTCCACCCTTACCGCTGGCCGACAATCGGATTAATCCCCGAGCACATCGAAAGAGCGACCATGGAAGAAGTGAAAGATTTCTTCTTTCATCACTATGCTCCGAACAATGCTGTACTGGTAATTACAGGTAATATCGAATCAGATCTCGCTTTTCGGCTGGCAGAAAAATGGTTTAAGGATATTCCAAGAAGAGAAATAACGAACAACATTATCCTTCCGGAACCATTGCAAACCGCTGATCGTGAGATTACGGTGCATCGCGAAGTGCCGGTGGACACCTTTTACGTCGCATGGCACATGAGTTCACGACTTCATGAGGATTTCTACGCGGCAGATCTCCTTTCGGATATTTTATCGGGAGGAAATTCTTCGCGTGTGGAAGAAAGACTGGTTAAAGGACAAAAACTATTTTCCGAAGCGGATGTCTTTTTAAGTGGTGAAAGTGAACCTGGATTATTTGTTGCAACCGGAAAGATTAACGAAGGAGTTGATTTTGAATTCGCAAAGAAAGCAATGATCGAAGAGGTCCGTTTAACTGCTGATTCACTGATTACTCCTCAGGAGTTGGAGAAGGTTCAAAACAAAGTTGAAGCAGAACAGGTTTTCAACGAAATCGGATATTTGGAAAAAGCAATGCAACTTGCAGCTTACGAAATTCTTGGTGATGCAGGTCTTATCAACGAACAGGCTGAACATTACCGGAATGTAACGCCGGATGATATCCGTAAAGTTGCCGCCGGCATTCTGCGTGTCGGGAACTGCAACACATTGAATTATTTATCATTAAAAAAGTAGATAATGGCTTTTAAAAGAAATACCCCACCCGAAGTATTTGGTGTGGACCGCGTAGAATACATTGAACCAAACCGCCATCTCCTCGACAATGGAGTCGAATTATTCACGATGAACAGTGGCGATCAGGAGGTGGTCAAAATCGATTTTTCCTTTAAGGCGGGCAGTTGGTATGGGAATTCAAGATTGGACAGTACAATGGCAGCGTCAATGCTTCAGGAAGGAACGACCAATCACAAAGCTTCCGAAATTGCCAATACATTCGACTTTTACGGCGCTCAGTTTTCTTCCGCGTCCTCGTACGACAACAATTATATTAGCCTGCTTTCGTTAAAGAAATACCTTCCACACCTGCTCCCGATTGTTTCGGAAATCATTCGCGAGTCTTCATTTCCGGTGGAGGAGTTCGAAATATTACGTGCAAAAAGAAAACAACGGGCAATTGTTGACTCCGGAAGAGTGGGTTTAATAGCCCAGAAAAACTTCTTGCGCAATTTATTTGGTGAAGGACATCCCTATTCTCCTGTTGCATCACCTGATTTTTACGACACAATTTCGCTCGAAGGTGTTAAATCGCATTTCAACAAGTATTACCTTCCCGACCGTATGGCCATTACGGCTTCCGGATTTATTGATGCAGATGTTATTCGGC
>Ga0209724_1001847_pt1 | contig 18702 bp, 20 predicted proteins | sample grotaG_FD_184143 | JGI IMG/M metagenome (GOLD analysis project Ga0209724, IMG submission 184143) | Glacier valley bacterial and archeal communities from Borup Fiord, Nunavut, Canada, to study Microbial Dark Matter (Phase II) -... | ecosystem: Environmental > Aquatic > Freshwater > Ice > Glacier ...
ATTTCTAGTGCGATAACCCTTGCCAGAATCATGGTGCATTTAAAGCAATATGGGCTAAGTTTTCGCACGATCAAGAACGCATAGCAAGGCAGCAAGTGGGAAGGGAGAAAGGCGCTGAAAAGACTAATCAGCAAAGGTTTCAATTCTACTTTTACATTTAGGGCGGGGTGGGCAATATTAGTCAATCAGCTAGAAACCCGTATGGTTTTATCCTTGTAAGAAACCGCTTAAAACGACTTAAAGAGCTGGTTTATCGATCAGGCGGTAGCTTAGAAAGCTCTCTGAGAGAGGATTTCAGGCTTAGCGTACGATTTTGTCCGAATTCCCCGTTTGCCCCGAGATCCGTGGCACTATTTTGCACGTATCTCGGCTCGACCCCAATATTTGATTGGAGCGGAGGCTGAAAAGCTCTCCACACTTGACTTTCAAATTTAAGTCCAACAGGCATTTATGGTGAGATGGATGTCGTCACACTGGGTCGAAAATCAATAGTGTCATCCTTAAAGACCGTGGAATGATAGTGATACGGCTCCATAAAAGGCGAACCAATAATCTGCGCTAATGCCTCAGCCCGTCTGATTCATCTGCTCGGTGGGCAGAAGTCCCACCCAGGAGTCAAGGACTCAGCGCTTAAAAGGGATTAGATTATGCCTGTAACATACCAGTTTGATGTACTACTCAGTCCAATCTTAGTCCTCGTCCTGTGTAGTATGTTTTTCGACCAATTTGATCCGCTTATCAATGTGCTAATCTTGCCTGCAAATTCCTTAGCGCTGTTTTTGATCCAAAAGCTACAGGAACGCCAGACTGAGCCTCTTTCCTTCGCCACTTCTGTCAGTCAACTTGGAGTAGCATCACTGAGATGATTCAGTTTGTGAACAATATACTGTTTGAACACCGCTTTCTGTGTGTCGGGAGAACGTATTACAACCCAACTTTGATCAACAGACGCAACGATCCTTTGACTATGAGCGGATGGTGGCTTCCATGTACTCGCTTCCCAATGAACTATTGCTTTGATATCGGCTTGCTCAGCGTTAGCTGTAAACTCAATTTTTTCGGCAGCATGAATTTCATCAAAAAACTGACTAAGAGTACCTTCATACCAGGGTTTAAACTGCTCCCAGTTGGTCAACGTAATGCTAGGAAATTGGATAATCAAATCTTCTTCAGAAAAGGCAAATAAGTTAGCGTACTCCTCCACGGGCGCATGAGCATCAAGCTTTGTATAAAATTCTTCCACAAGCTGTCTAATTTCAGATTCTACCAAGGGTGCTAAATGGCTCATTGTTCATTAATTCTCAGCTAAACATTTATTTCAGCACTATTCGATTATGCTCTGATCCAGTTTTCTGCGGAACTGTATACTCCGCAGAAAACTGCTCTTAAAAAGTTCGTTTAGCGAACCAATAATTGAATCAAGCCGAAATCATGGCTGATCGATTGGTCTGACTACAATCTCATTGACGTTAACATGCGGTGGTTGAGTGACTGCATAGAGAATAGCCGCCGCAATGTCTTCACTTGCAAGTGGTATTTTTGATTCCATCCATGCCTTAGCCCATGCTTTCGACTCAGGATCTGTAACTTGAACACCTAGTTCAGTTGCTACCGCACCTGGCTCTATCAGGGTGACGCGAATCTTATGACTGTAGTTTTCCTTTCGCAGGGCTTCTGTGAAAGCACCTACAGCGAATTTTGTTGCAGAATACACAGCAGTGTTCGCATTTGCTTCTAAACCAGCAGTAGATGAAATGTTGATAATATGTCCTCCGCTCTGCATCTTCATAGTTGGTAAGGCAGCGCGGGTCGCATACATTAAGCCAAGGAGGTTGATATTGATCATGCCTCGCCATTCTTCTGTATTTGCGCCATCAATCAAGCCTAGTTGCATGATGCCTGCATTGTTGACGAGGATATCTATGCGTCCCCACTGAGCATGAGCTTTCTGCACCATATCGTGCGCCTGGATCTCATCAGCCACATCAGCAACAATTGAGATGGCCTGTCCGCCTTTGTCTGAAATATGTTGGAGCACCTTTTCGAGTCTGTCAGCGCGGCGTGCCACTAGCGCCACCGATGCCCCTTCTAGAGCCAAGGCTATGGCTGTTGCTTCACCGATACCTGATGAGGCACCTGTCACTAGCGCCACTTTTCCTACTAGTTTACCAGTCATAATCTGTTTGTCCTAAAGAATTATTAGACAGAAACGGAACGCAGTTTCACTCATTCATATTGCTATTTACTCTGAGGCAGCTCATGATATTGGTCTCCATCTCGGTTTTTCAGGAAATCCAGCAGCTCGGATGGACGCAACTTCGCGTACTTTTGTAAAAGACTTAGGGCAGCTTGTCTCTCCTCTAGTTTTTCACTTCGCAGGACGAATTCGAGGAAATTGGTGACATCTGTGCCATTGTCAGCTTTCTTGGCAGTAACAGTGACTTGGTAGAGTGTAAATAGCTCAGTTGCCTGCGGTATGTCTAGCTTCCATACGTGATTTACCCGATCGTTCATAACCAAACGGTCATAAACTCTCATTCCCTCAAAGTTGAAGCTAACAACGGCACCTGGACTGTTATCAGGTTTTCCAAAGCCCAGTTCCTTTCGTACATCAGTGCGTCCGCTTAAAGAGCTGAGAAAAGCGAAACAATCGTCGTACATTGACCAGAAATAGTCAATATCAAGGGGAACAAATCTTACCTCTGTAAAAGAGATCCATTGTCCATACTCCATGCTTATCCCATTTGCAACAGTCATAATCTCCTCCTTGCGCTTTAGATTATTCAGATGTCCAAACTGCTCTAGATTTTAGCTGTTCAGTCTCGACCGCAAACTGTCGATATCGAATCCCAAGTCTTCAAATTCTGCTTTCTTGCTTCTCACTAGTTCAATCAACTTGGGTGAAACGTCTCCATCTTCATTTTTGAGTACATAACCGTATCTGAAGTTGGTCAGCATATGAGAAGCACCAAGAATGACGCTTGCTGCTTCCTGACCCGGCATTACATGCATATCATCTTCATCAGCCATTGAGCCATTGCTCAAAAGACCGCCGTACTTTAACTCGCCAAATTCAGGATTGTGCTCATTGTGAATGCAACTATGCCAATAGGTGCATTGATAAATCAAGTATTTACAAACCTGCTTGAGATTGGCAATATCTTGCTCGGTAGGTACTATTGATGAGGTAATAGGTCTAATAGCTTTAACCTCTCCATCAATCTCTCGACGGGGGTTTGAGGAATGGTCAATCTCATTTAAGTCATACCATTCATCCCCATCATCTATTTGCTCCATCGTCAAAGCAACATGAGCAGCACTATGTTGAACTAACTCCTCGGAAAAGCTGAAGATTTCATCCCAATTTTTGACAGTTTCGCCATGATGCTCGTCAAAAAATAAATTGACATGCTCATTCAAAATATCCCAGTATAAGTTGCCAGCTTTAGCATAGGTATGGGATTCACAGAGGGGTTTTCTGGGCTGCCAATCAGTCCAATCGTAACTTCCCAAGTTTGACCTGACCCATTTCAGCATCTCCGGATTAATCGGCATGGGTTCGAGTTTAGCGAAAAACCCGCCCTTCGGATCCATCAAGATGCGCCGACCAAACCGGTTAATATGGACTACTTCTTTGAGGTGAGGATACAAAAGATCACGTACTGGATTTTTGTGGATATTCCTCAATAGCGAGATTGCATACTGCTCCATATTAAAGTGAGATTGGCTCAGATGAGCTTTCACTTCTCCTAAAACGCCCAGATGAGTAGCACGAACCACTCGTTTGGACTGCAACCATCTGTTGCCATCATTTGGGGTGTAGGTTTGAGGCTCTTTCAATGGGGGGTTTGGCTCGGTAGAAGCATTTTCCCGGAATTCAAGCGTAATCTCAACCGGAAAGAGCTGCTCATTCTTCAACTCAAATTTGACCTTATAATTTGGCAAATCTATCTTGCCAGTCAGATTAAACTGTTCACCATTAAAAGAGGTGGTATAGAGAGCGGGATTGCTTTTATCTTTCTTGAAAACAACAGGATTAAATCCATTTAGCATCCTGTCTCCAAAGAATTCGTCACTGCGAGTATAGCCAGGTCGTTCTCTTTCTAAAGCGATAGTTCTTGTCTCTGGAAATGATTCTTGGATCTCATCGTAGGACGGTTGATTAGGATCTCTGCGGTTTTTTTGAATTATTTCATCCATGATCTCGCCATATTTGGCAACAGACTTTAGGGTGACAGCTAAAGCGGCAGGTACAAAATCATGCTTGATAGACTCAGGCAGACAGTAGGGAAAAAATTCGCTGTACTCTGGGTCATACTCATAGTAAGAAATTGACAATTGCCCAAAATCATAAAATCCGCCGACATTTTCAGCCCCTTTAATGACCTCAATCAAGTTTTTTGTTTTGCTGGATCTCCCCTCAATAACGGCAGTTTGAGGAGGATCAAAAATTCTCAATTCCAGATCTGGCGCATTGCCCAATCCGGAAGCTTTAGGATCATAAAAAATTTCAAAACATCCATCTTGACCTGTGACTCCATACCCTAGGAAATCTTTCATCCCGAAGAGATCCAGATCCCACAGTTCAACCTCTAAACCAGGAATAGGTGTTATTGAGTCAGCATGAGTAATTCTACCAACTGCTCTATACGATTCACTGACGATCTTTCCCCTTAACTGCTCTCTAACCGTTAAAAGAGAACCTACCGGCATGATGGATATTAATTGAAAAACCAATTGCTCCCTTTCTGTATCTGCATATTCTTCTAGAGAAACTTCCCCTGAAAGAAGCCTTTGGATAAGGTTGCTCATTTTGTTTTTTCCTCCGCTGGGTTTTAAATCTTGGTCTAATTTATTTAGCCGTGCTCCGCTTTTCGCGGCTTGTAAACCGCCGTCTAAAAGGGCATAGGGGGAGTGACAGCTTACAGCTTTCTGCAACTGAGAACACTTGCTCCTATGCTTTCCTCTAAGCTCCTGCTTTTTTTAGCGCTACTTCAGGCGTCTCTAGATCCTCAACCCCTAAGATTTCTGTAAAAATCTTACGATTCCAACCGACCAAGTGCATCTGAGTAAATTCCTGGAAGAAGATATACATACGATTGGCTGGTACATTAAATTTTTCTAATAAGATATCGCTGATACTTTCCGTCAGTTTTTTGGTAACTTCCGCAGACATTTTCAGATTGAGAAGTTGGACAACAGCAGCAGGTTCATCGTAATCCCCCCCAAAAGCAACATTAACTTTGGTGTTGACGACAACTAGAATCATCTTCTCAGGATCGCCTTTTTGAGTATGAACTTGTTCTGTAACCTGAGTAATGACTTCGTGAATGACATCTTGTTCAAACTCATGATTGGTTTCAATTCTTACAAATGGCATCCGAGTCTTCTCCTTAATTAGACTGACTCTTTCCGCCTAATCATCCGAATCTGGACGTTAGACCGAAAGCGGTTATCCTGATGTCCCCGTTCACCGATTTAGGCTGCACAATGTCGGCATAATACTCTAAATCGGGCGATTAGATCGACTCTTTCTGCCTAATGCCCAGGGCAAACGCATCTTATTCAATCAAAATCTTGAGTAAGTAGTCTTCATCCCACCCTGCCCGCAGTCGTTTATTGGGATTGATTCGGGATACGTGTAAAACAGCGCCACGGATCTCGTTAAGCCTTCATCCATCTATACTTCAGGGATTGACAAATGGCTTTACTATCCGCTGGGCTTCCTGCTGCGCGACGCAGAAGTCCCAAGACATGAGACAGCCTTGTAAGCGTTGCTGAGTCAAGTCGATCGGTCATTTCTTGACTCTCTGCAATCAGTCGTCAGTCTCACGAGTTTTGGACGTTACAGCGTACTACAAAACCACCATTCAGTCCAAGATTAGTCCAGACCGTTTTTGAGACAGCCTGTCTCAGATTGAGACAAGCTAAATTTTGTCGGTTGAGAGAGTTGAGAAGAGCCTTGTTGATGGAATTGCTCATCGTCAGTCCCACTTCTACTTCTTGTAACAAAACAAATAAGCAGGTAAAAAGGGCAACCACAAAAAGAGAGTAGGGGATATCAATCAAACTTATTCGCGGACTGAGGAAAATGGGCATGAGAATTAAACCCACGCCTAGGGCGAACGCATACGTTTCTTAATATCTCAATAGGGCGAGATATGAGGCAGTTTATTGCGAATAGTCTCATCAACAAGTGCTTATTGAAAATATCTGACCTTCACTTTAGTGTTACCGAAGTCTAGATTTGCTAGATATAGTGTGTTAAGAAACGTATGCGTTCGCCCTGAACCCACGCCGTGAAGGGTGGTTAAATCATGAAGGATTTGGGTCAATTTGGTCAGTTAGGTTAGGAGATCGCCTCTAGTGTCCTCTCAGATTTCAACAGGACAGGACAGTAACGATGTGTCCTATAGACACCAGGACACTCCCTGTTTTTGCAGCTTTTTAGAAGTGACTAAAGGACTGAACCCCTTGATACAGCGCACTCTATGCCATTTCAAGACCATTTGAGCGCTTTTGGAGGAATAATCGAGTCATACTACACATAATGTTTCTTATCCGAAGTATGACAAACATGCGACAACCTCAAAAGTGAAGCGATTTAGAGCGCTCAAATCCAGATGACAAAAGGTTTTCAGAGATCGCATATCTCCTAAATTGAAGTATGATTTCATCAGGTCGAAGTGAAAACGACCAAAAATACTATTTAAACGGCAAAAGCCGAGCCATCAAAAAAGGGTTCCCCACTAGCTTCCAACTTGTGAATCCCGAACGCGACGCTCGACTTATTACCGCCAGCCAAGGGCTGATGTTTCAATTCTGTACGAATTGTACCCCATCCGTCGATAGCTACGGTAAGAAAGTTGCATCCGCGATGAGTGCTCGGCTCCCAAGGAGCGAGTGTGATAGCAACCAAAACTCAAGATTTCCAGTTTGTTCGCGAACTTTCAGACAGCTTTCTCTCGATCTTTACCCACCGGCACGACTTCATCTGGGCACCCCACCCGGAGCCAGATGAGAAAGCTCAGTGGCAAACCGAGACTCGCTACCCTTTGAGCGATCGCGCCATTCAGCAGAGTGACAAGCTCTACGGGGTTAGGTTTGGCGCGAAGTCAGACTACTTAATGCTTGACGTTGATCGCCTCAGTGCGTATCACCCCATGCAAGACCGCTTTGCCGTGCAGGGCATCACCCAAGCCCTTGAACCTTTAGGATGTGTGGCGCATATCCGCATCACGAGCAGCCACAGCAAAGGGCTTCACCTCTACTTCCCCCTTGAAAATGCTCAAGACTCATGGGCGCTCGGCTTGGTTGCCACCGTGCTGCTAGAGCGTGCAGGCTTCAAGGTCAAAGCTGGTCAGCTTGAGGTATTTCCGAATCCGAAGTCCTATACAGGCGAAAGCACTCAGAGCCTTTATAACGCTCACAGGCTACCCCTCCAGCCAGGGTCGCAGCTTCTCAATGAAGATTGGCAACCTGTCTACAGCACCCAGTCGATCTTTGTCCAGCAGTGGCAGTTTGCCCAACGTCGGAATGAAATTGACGAGAAGCTTTTCAACCGCATCTTAAAGCAGTCGCGCCCTAAGGCTTATCGCGTCAGTGGCAAAGCTGCCAAGTTCCTCGATGACCTCAACAATGAGGTTGAGCCAGGGTGGACAGACTCAGGACAGACAAATCACCTGCTGGGTCGGATCGCCATGCGGGAGTACATTTTCGGTCATATCCTGCGAGGAGGCTCCCCTCTCACAGGAGAAGACTTAGCCGAGGCAATCGTTCAGACTGCACGATCGCTGCCTGGGTACGAGGATTTCTGCAACCACCAGAGCGATCTAGAGCAACGGGCAAAGTTTTACGCCCGATCGGTTGAGACGAGTCGATATTATCCCTACGGCTATCAGTCGCTGCAAATCGACCAAAGACAGGAAGAGAGAACAGCGCCCACCGATAATCAGCACAATCAGCAGCAGAGGGACTTAGCTCGTCAGCGCATCGTTGAAGGAATCCAAGCCCTCCTGGAACGGAATGCGTTGCCATCTGGAATCAATGAGCGATGCCAGGCTCTAGAAACTCTAGGATTGAACAGAGGCACCCTGTATAGACACACAGATATTTGGCATCCCAAATACCTCACAGAAAGCCTGAAACCCTTACCAGAATGGGAGGTTACACCTGTTTATGCAGAAATCGAGTATACAGAAACCCCAGAACCCCTACCAGAAGAGGAGGTTACACCTATCTGTCCCAATAAGCTTGTGGAGTTTTTTGGCTCGGCTGCTCCCCTAGAGCAAGACGGGCTAAACTTCATTTCATTTGAGTTAGGGGGGTCTGGGGGGATTTCTGATGATATTCAAGAAACATCGGTTGAGGCTTCAGTAGAAAACGACTCCACGACGGCAGACATGAAGGCAGATATTCAACAGCGCCTTGACCACATCAGGAGCCAGCAAGAGGCGGCGAAAATAGCCCGATTGCGGCAGGAAATGGGACAGGCAAAACAAAATCGCCATCGTCATCAGGAAGCTTATGAGTTGCAGCTCCAGGTAATGCTTTCTTCAGGCGATCCAATTCTTGTGGCTGAAGCTAAACAGCGGCTGGCGAATCGTTCATCGTGTGTTGCAGGCGACCCAACTACCGATGGTCCGTCGTGATGTTATTAGCTGATGGCTCTGCGAAACTCCTTCGCTGCCTGCACTTTTGAAGTGATTAGTAAACACCGACCCAGTAACTCAAGGTCAAGGTCAGGGAGGCATCGGCTACGGTAGATGCGTTTATAGTCTTGTTCACCAAGTTCGTATAGAGTGAACAGTCCATCCTGCCAGAACCACACTTCAGGGACTCCCAAAGCGCGATAGCGGGCTAGCTTGTTCGGTCCGCCACTGGTGAAGACGACCTCGATCGACAGGTCGGGTACTGGCTTCAGTTCGTGCAGGCAGTATGACTCATCCGCTTGGGCAGAGACTTCCCCTTCTTGCTCCTGAGTCATGGAGCCAGTGGGCCAAAACTCGATTTCCCTTTCTACCAGGTAGATTTCTAGGAGCATCCCGATGATGCTTTTGTAAATCTCGTGGTCTTGTCCTGGCATGAGAATCTCGATCGTTCCATCGTAATAAAACAGGCGCACTCTGCGGGAGCTTTCAAATCCCTTTTGAATTGACTTGAACTGTTCCCAAGTGCCGTACTCGACAATGCGTTGATCACGGGTCGGGCGTTCTCTAAGTGGTGTTTGGGTCATGACGCGCTCTCCTACCCCGCTACAGCAGGTTCTTTAGGCTTCTTCTCGAACACCTGAATGTTGGCTTCTGCCAGCACAAAGCCCTTCTCTGTCGGCTGCCCCATCTTCCCAGCGACGGCAGCGACCCACATCGGAAAGTTGGCTTGAGCATCTTCCAGCTTCTTAAACATTTTGGGTTTAAGGGTGACAGAGACGATCTGACCATCGCAGTCAATCTCAAAGGTCTTGAGGTTATTCTCAGTTTTTACATCTGAGGGGAACTCGTTGATTTTGATAGTGAGTTCAAGTTTTCCGGTCACTGTCATTGATGATTGCCCTCCGTATTTGCCTTACGCTGCTTTGTCAATCAACTTGTTAATCGGGTCAGTTCTTGAATGGTTGCTGCCGTCAAGTGATTGATCCGTTCACCTAACCTATCAATATTTGTGGTGGTCTGCTTGCCAGTTCTACAGGGGTTTCTAAGCTGCGTTCTTGAGTCGTTTTAGCGCTCATCGGGGTCTTCCTTTAATGCTTCAGATTTACGATCGCCGTCCTGGCTCTTTGGCTTGCCCGCGCCTGATCTTTTGCCTCCGCGTGTTTCACCGAGTGGTTCAGCGTCAGGAGCGATAATTCCCAGTTCCTTACCACGGGCGAAAAAGTAGTTCTCTAGATATCGCTGTGGTTCGACTCCAGAGCGCTCCGCAAGAATTGCGATCGCGTCTAAAACTCTTTCATCAATCCGAAAGGATGCAGGTTTGCGGGGCATAGCGGACGTTTCTGCTCTCATTGTCAATTCTCCATTAAATCTGTTAAACACACTTTATCAGAGGGTTTAAGTCAATCGTCTACTTTTGATATAAGGGTTGACTATACAAAATAAGTGAAATATTTATGCTTATAAGCTATATGAAAAAACACTTAGAGGCATATTTTATAGAGCAAAAAATATAAGCAAAAACAATCAATCAAAAGTAGACATTTGAAAAGCAATCGTATACATTTGATTTGAGCGAAACGAGACAAACGCCCCGTGACCAAATCGAACGACCAAACCACATCACCTAGCTCATTGGTTGACCTATTCAAAGAATCCGATACCACTGGCGACAAATACTTAACGACTGACGAAATCAAGACGAGAGACGCAGATTTAGCCAACGTCAGTTCAGAAATTGACGCACTGATTAAGTCAGCTTCCCTTTGGGCAATTAGTCTATTGCAGCCTACTAAAGGCTACTTGAGCCTAACCGCTTAAAACACTCGAAAAGATCTTCCACTACACGTTTGAGGCAACTTTCATGAACCCACAAGCATTAACTACTACTCAGGCATTGGCTACTGTTGGTTACGACAACCTACTACAGCCTATAGGTTGCGACATTGGTAACGGGCAACTAAAGCTAGTTACAACAAGCGGCGAAACCTGCACGGAGAGCTATGTTTACTACCTTTTAGAACGCTCAACTGATACTGTGAAGGGCTATGTCGAATACTCAGATGGTGATCGGGCTGACCTAATTGGCAAACAGTGGATCGGTGGACTGAACGCCTACTACAACGGTTTGAATTCCATCTACCGGGTAACTGACAGCAAACAAGGTAAGCCTGAATTGGGTTTACAGATCTTTCTCTCTGCATTGTCTGAGCTTCCCTATCGTGAAGTTTGGAACGTTGCCTTAGCCGTTTCTATTCACGATTCAAAAACGCTTGGCTCTGCATTAAAGAGGGCGTTGGAAGGCTCTCATGGGGTACGTATTCGCAACAAAGCAGTTCGCGTCAATATCAAGGTTGTTGCTGGACTCGAAGAGGGCACGGGCGCAATCATCACTTACCAAAAGCAAGCTGATACTACGAACGCCATTCTTTACGACCTGGGCAATGGAACGCTCATCGTCTCCAGCTTCAACGGCATGAAGATGACCGACAGGAAGTACAGCCAAAACGGAGGTGTAGAGAAACTGTTTGACCAGATTGCTACTCATGACGCAATTCGAGAGAAGTTGCTGAAGGAAGGCGATCGTCACCTCATTCGCAAGGGCATCGAAGCTCAAACCTTCACCTACGGTACCCAATACCCCGATTGGAACTTTGAAGCTGTCTACCGCGAGGAGCTGCCTCGATGGGTGAAAGATGTCCTCTCCCCTACTGTTCGACCTTGGGACGATCGCAGAGATTCAGCGACGGCATTGATTGCTGTAGGCGGCGGTGCAGAGCTACCAGGCATCGAGCCATTGCTCTCTAAAAAAAACATCAAGGTGTTGAGTGATCCACTTTGGGCAAATGCTCGTGGGTTGTACACGTTAGCAACTCGCAAGGTCGCAGCACTGGAGGGGCGTTGAAACAGATTAGAGCCACGATTCCGACTCACTTACAAGCTGCCTTTCTGGAAGTTGGCAAACAGCTAAATACAGCCGATCCAACCGTCATCAACACTCACATCTTGAGTTGCTACTTCACGGGAGACCGCTCTGAATCTCCCAAGAAAACTCACGTAGTTGAGACCATACACGGCTTTGACGACTTAGCTGATTGGGTAGAAGAGGAGCTTTAACTCTAACCACTAGTGACTTCTTCCAGTGCCGTTGCCTCGGCTTCTAATTCAGATTTCGTATTCACGAGCAAAATCAATTTCTAACTAACTATGTACTTTCTAACAACGCGGTTCACGTTTTCACCTGACATTGAAAAGACCGTAAGGTTTGGGTATCCCGCCATCCCGCGCACGGGCGACTACATAGAGTTTGAAGGCTGCTTTTTTAAGGTGGAACAATCCACTGCCATCTTCAAGGTCAACCAATCCTCTGTCACCTCAGTCCCAGATGCGCCGAAGCAGATTGATAGCGGAGTACTCTTCCCTGCTCTTATCAATTGCTTACTTGAGCGCCCAGTCTAAAAAGTCTAAAAGCCAGACTCCCACCTTCCACAGTTCGAGTCTGGCTTCTATCCCAAACCATCGCTAAATCATTTGGAGATTTTTTAACAATGCCACAGAAGCAAGACCTAATCAGCTATCAAGCATCGACAATGACCCCACCGCTTAAGCAGATTACTGAGGACTATGGGGACAATCTTGAACTTCTTGCAGCCAGCGAAAAGCTTCACCTACTATCGGTTCTAGCTTTCTGGCAAGCCGTTGATACTGAGCTTCAAGAAACCACTGAAGACGAAACTTTCACCTTGGCAGAAGCGATCGAAGACTATGCCGCCGATCTACCAGGGGATGCTTTAGCAGTGCTCAAAAGCCTGGAAGGATTGACCGACCAAGCTTGCCTAGATTTGATGGTTGCGATCGCCAATCAACTTCGAGATGGAGTCTTTCAGCAATGAACTATCACAACGACGACGGCTCAACCTTTGGCGGCATTATCACAGTCGTTATGTGTCTAGCCTGCTTCTGTGGCGGTTACTGGGTTCGTGATCAAGGCATCACCTTCAAAGTCCAGATACCCACCATTGAGCGAGGTGCAAAGTGAACTGCCTCAATGTTCATCCCCGCTATCGCCCCTTGGCATCAGTCCTCATCAGTGCGGCTTGCATTGCCCCGATCGCAATGGAGCTGATCACCAGACAAAGCGCCGATGCCCAGCACAAACAAGCCACAGAGCAGGTAGAGCAAGCGATTACCCGCTCATCTGAACAAGTCGCCAGAGATGAACGCATCGCCCTTGACCGAGCCAAGCGCTGCCTCATCATTGATGAGAAATTCCCACTGGTAGAAGGTGGCAACGCTTACTATGACCCACGCCACCGAGACAGCAAGAGGCTCTTACCCGCAAACACGGCATTATGCAGCGCTCAATCTGGCTACACCGCCTTAGTAGATGAATCTGGCACTGTCAGCCTTATCAAGCAAGCTCCGATCGAGAAACTCACTCCAGTCCTAAAACAGAGAGGCATCAAATAATGGCAGTTAGAACCACTAAGCCCAAAGTCACCACAGGAGATCGTGAAGTGGATGAGCGGCAACCCGTCTTCAAAGACTTCGATGACCACACTGAAAAACACCCACGAGCATCGATCCTTTCTCACTTCGGGGATGTTGCAGAAGGCATGATGCACGTCGCTTTAGACAAGAATCTCTGGATGATTGCAGGGTATAGCTTTGCTGCTCTGTCTGTTGCGGTGTCGATGTTTGGCTATGCTCGCTGGGTCGTGCCCGTGTTCAGTCAAGCGTTGAATCTAGCAAACATCCCCATCGGGAGTGTAGTCGGAGTTTTGACGGGCTGCGCGATCGGGCTGTTCATCCAGTGGAAAGAAATCGAGCCGTTGGTTTACAGACTGAATCCCGACTTAGCCGATGCCCTGGCTTTCAAACTGGGGCTGATCAAATTCACCAATGCCAAAGAAACTGAGGACTCTCCAACCCTCCTACCCAAGGCGAAGAAGTGGGCACGAACGGCTCATGAGAAAGCTCATAGAGACGATGAAACCTGGCGCTATGTCATGTATTTCCTGGAAGCGTGTCTCGCCTTTGCTACCTTCCCACTCGTGGTGAATGGACTGCTCTACGTGCCGGGATTGATTGCGGCGGCGATGGCGATCGCTGGGTGTGAGGTGGGGTATCGGTTCGGTAACTCTGCTCAGAAAAAGCGGCTCACTGCTCGTGAGAGTCAGAAATATAAAGTTCGCAGACGCATCCTTCGTTCTCAAGCTGACTCTCAGGCTGACTCACAAGCTGAATCGAAATAGTCATTCAAACCGCGTTTGCAGTCTTGACCAGGCGCGAATGCGGTTGTTCATTTAAGAGGGGTTGCCTCGATGTCAAACTTAACCAGATATGGGCAATCAGCCCTCGACAAAACGTTTCCTGATGCTGATGAATCAGTGTTTGGGCACATGGTTCTAGAGTTGGGAATGTCGCCTGATGAAGCGACTCAGAACCTTCGCCCTTGGGTACGAGACTTAGACCGCTCGGCTGAACTGAGCAAGAAGACTGCTTATATTGCTGCCTTCATTGGAGCCGGGGCAGGACTCGCGACGGCAGCCACGATGGGCATCGGATTGACGACAATTCTTCCCATTGCGGCTGCTGCATACAACTTCTTTTCAGGGCAGAAATCAGCCAGAGAGCAGGAGGTGCGAGAGAGCGAGTATCTACTGCTCAAGACGTGCCCCGAACTGCTGAAACTGATTTATGCCCTGACTCAGAAGGGAATGCCCAGAGAGGCATTGGTCGAATGTTATGACGACCTACTAGGGGCATTCACCATGCAATTTCAGCAACGCGCATCATTGGGCATCAGTGATGAGCTTGACCACGACATCGTGAGGTCGTTTCAGCGAATCGTGCAAGAGAAGTGTGAGTCGGAGAGTTTGGCACGGGCGATCGTAGCTGAGACTGAGAACTTCACGTTTGATACGCTCTATCAATCGACCACGCCGAACGCTGAATCTCTGCCAGCCGCTACGGATTCAGGTCCAACTATCGCCACATCTTCCCCGATTGGTAATCAAACCAGACTAGGGGCGATCGAGGTTGCAGCTTCCCCGGCTGCTCAGTCTGATTGGAAAACACCAGAGACTCAAATCCCGACAGCACTCTCGATCATCGTGAGCGACCCATATCAATCCCGTGCATTCTTTGGGGCACAAAGAACGGGTAAAAGTTACCTTGCAGCTGTCGCCAGTCGTCAGATCAGCGAGTCGCTAAGGTGCAAGATCTACCACATTAACCTTGCCTCGTTTGGGGATGAGGATAGTTACTACTGGAGTCATGCCGTTAAAAGCTTGACGTGTGATTTATCCAGCATGGACGGGTATGAAGCCTCGCAGATGATTAAGAGTGCGATTGAGATTGTGAAGGAGTTCTACTCAACTCAGAACGCGATTCTGATTGTTGATGAGGTTGCCTACTGTGGTTCGACCGTTGCGGCTCACAAAGACGCTTTAGCCGAACTCGTGCGAATCATTGCAGACAAAATCACGACCCTCTCTAGCAGTGGCAAGAAGCGGATGCAAGCCATCTGGACGATTGCCCCTGAGTTTGTAGCAGGGTCACTTACTCAAGATGCCAAGGCAGTCAAAAAGCTGAAGCTCTGTTATGTCTCAATTAACCCTAATACCTCTATTAATTGGCAAGGACAGACGATCGGTTTCGATTGGGAATTATTCGCTCAAATCAAAGCGAATTACACAATCAGCGATCCTATCTGTGTCCCTAGTCAAGATCGAATCTGTTTCATTGGTTCTGATTGGGTGCCTGTGGGTGAGTTACCAGACTTAAAGAAAGATAAATCGACAAAGCTAGAGACACCCATCAGTGACCCTGTGACCCATCTAGAAAATAGTCTGAAGGCTTCTGATGATGCTGATAATGATGTGTTCTCTAAGTTTGCAGCAACACTCACCCATGAATCACAAGCCAGTCTAAAATCGTTTGTGTTGTGGTTGGAGACTAAGAAAGGCACTGAGGTTAGCTACGACCAAATTAAAGACTCGTTCGCTAGACGTGCCAATGTTGGCAGGAATAAAGAAGCAATTATGCCGCTAGTCTATGCTGCAAAGTCTAAGCGGTTAATCACCTTTTTACCTAACAGTAATTGGCTTGTGAGCGATGGTTAGGGACACGGGGACAAATCCCCTAGAAAGGTTAGGGACAGGCTAGGGACAACGAGCCTACGTGTCCCTAGCGTTTGTCCCCACGTCCCCAGCTTTCTGTCCCTAACGTTGTCCCTAACACTATTCCTGAAGCTAGGCTACTCTACAAGATACTAATTAAACTATTAAAACAAAATCCAAAAAATCGCTTGAATATATTCAATTTGATCGTCATCTCTTAATCAAACGAATTAGTCACAATTATGGAACACCGATTTTGGTCGTCTGCAAGGAAATTATGGAGGGTCGGGAGATTCGCGGCCTTACTCGGGTTAATCCTCATCGTGTCTCGGCTGCCTACAGTAGAAACTTCACCAGAGAGCAAAGGGCAAGAGCAGCCAGGACAAGAGGTGAAAACGCCGATCTCACCTTTCCCTAAGAAGGAGCAGGATGTTTTAAAACCCACCGCAGAAACATTTATCGAGAACTATTTTGCAGCACTGAATCGGCATGACTTTAAAGCCGCGAAACGAGTGCTTGCACCAATGCTTGATCCCAAATGGGTCAAAGACTATGAGAGGTATTGGCAGAATTTTGAATCAGGATTGCTGTCGATCAGTATTCGGTCGATTGCAACTGATAAGCAAAACTTGACAAAAGTACGGTTTACTCGATACGGGAAATTCAAGGGAGTTAAGGCTGAGTCCAATTGGATCTATTGGCTCTCTGAAAGCAAGTCGGATTTTCGGATCATTTCAATTGCTAATGAGCCAGCAACTGACGAAAAGCTAGAAAACGATCAGAAGCCAAAGCTTTAGCGAGAATATAGCCAGCTAGTGGTAAAAGTAGCGGTGCGAAACCTGCATAAGGTCTTCAGTCGATCGAGACTCCTTCAGGCATCGTGTTAAACTTTCTTCACTTGGCAGTCCCCAAGTCCATCTATATACAATCCTGTACTACAAGCGGGACAATTACCGCCAGAAACCGGAAGTACAAACTTGTGACTGCATTGAGAGCAGGCGATTCCAAATTGAGTCAACCCTTGACCGAAACCTGATAGGTATCCGACTAAAACTACTACCCCTATACCAATAACGTAGATCATCACAAAATCTCCCCCTCCTTCTATCTGAAACATTTTCAGAGCAGCCCAGACTGACGGAAGGGAAAAGAGCAAACCAAGAATTGCTCCTCCAATGCCATATTCATAAGCCATAGACTTAGAAATCTTCTGCTGTTCGGACGTTTTTGGGACTGCTGAAGAGATCCGGAAAGAATCACCGAGTAATGATTTCTGTTTGTTTACTATTGCGTTAGTCTGGATTGGCTTAGGAATGGTGATAGGTGTTGTAGAAGTCTCTGCATGCGGGGAAGTTTGGCTCGAATCTGGTTCCACAATTTCAAACTCAGTATTCCATGCTGGAAAATCGTCCCCTTGCTTCTGACCGTAAAGCTTGACCCTATGGACACCAGATATTTTTAGCTTAGTTAATGTACTGCGAACAAATGTAGTAGTAGTTTGTTGTGGAGGAGCATCCTGTGATGCGAGCAGAAGCTGTAAACAATCACCTTTGATCGCCACTTTCGTTGTAACTCCCTTCGGCTGTGTTCGCTGATTGAAAAGAGTAGCGATTGCTTGTACGTCCCCTTGTCTTGCCCGTCCTACCAATGCACTGTCAGGTTGACTCATACCTTTGTCTGCTCGAAAGATTTATTAGCTACAGTATTCCCAGGAAGTATAGCGGTTTAGCTTTTTGCCGAGAAGGGCTTTATTTCTAACATCTCCGGTTTCATCGATTATCCGGCTAAAACTAAAAAAGTTTTCGTGGAAAACTCAGCACAGTTCTCGAGGTCTGGGGTTAAATGAGTAGCCGTACAGGAAATCACGCTAAGGCTAAAACGCTTGACTAGTAGGCGTTTCAAAAACAGTGTCTAGACTTATTGAGACCTGCCAGTGAGTCTCCAACTTCTTTGGTACAGAAATTCTGAACGGCAGAATAGGTGTGTCAGCGTCCTGCGTCCTAGCAGATTCTACTGGAACACCGCTTAACGCTACTTTCTGCTCGCCTACTCATTTAACCCCGTATCGGAGCCTTTCTAGAGACGGCAACGGCGCAAGAGATACGCGATCGCTTTCAAATTTTGGTTAGTCCAGCCTTGGTTAACTGCGGGAGAGAGCAGAAGTCCAACGACAGGGCAAGGGCTTCGAGAACTGGCACACTACGAGAGAATCATGCTTTCAGAATCTTGTAGTACGGTCACTTAGTCCATTTTTAGTTCAGGGTTTGTAGTTGCCCTGTAGTATGCCAGTTGAGATCGTGATTGATTAATGGCTGGAATTGGTTATCGATCGACTTCTTGTTTTTCCTTAAAAGCCTGAGTACAGGTCAACTCAGCCGACTCACCTAATCCGCCCTCAGAAAACCCAAAGACTTTACCAATGAAACCGCCCAGTCGAAACATTTGACCGCCTTTGACTTCCCAAGGATCAACTACGGCAGTAAACTGTCTACGTCCGCAGTCAACTTGTAAAATCGATGCAAACGTAGACGACTTCTCAACAGACACAAACACCCTCGTCACGAAAAGGTTGCGATCTTCTGTCTCTTTCCAGTAGTACCGACTGCTGACAATTGTCCGCTCTAGCTTGCTGTCAGACAGAGATACAAGGCGGTCGCCAGACTGACTTACAACTAATAACTCAGCGGCAAGCAGTTGATCGGGTGGTGAACTCCAGTAATCACTAGCCTGCGCTGTTGTTGGCAATAGGATCGCGAAAGACAAAAGCAATAGATTGATTTTCATTAGCCTCGGATACCTCATATTAAAACTGAGATTTGCACCCTCGATCTAGCACCAAATTTCAAAGGCATCCCAACAGCCCACCCCTGCACATACAACTCAAGCTTGGGCGAATATTCTTGCCTAACCTGGGGTTGAATGAGTAGTCG
>Ga0209724_1001851_pt1 | contig 18671 bp, 19 predicted proteins | sample grotaG_FD_184143 | JGI IMG/M metagenome (GOLD analysis project Ga0209724, IMG submission 184143) | Glacier valley bacterial and archeal communities from Borup Fiord, Nunavut, Canada, to study Microbial Dark Matter (Phase II) -... | ecosystem: Environmental > Aquatic > Freshwater > Ice > Glacier ...
TACCTGGCGGCGAGAGTCTTGTCGGCACCGAGGTCGACGCCGTCCCGGCGAACGCGCTCGCGCACTTGCTCGGCGATCTGGGCGAGGGCGTTCGACACAAGCCCATCGTGACGGAGCCACCCAGCACCGCTCGCGCGTTGTCCACAGGCTCAGCGGTACTTGGCGGTCTCAACACCCATGAGCATGAGCCCGAAGACCGGTGCGACCATGATGAGCATCCCCAGCAGTGACCCGATCGACGTGAAAACGATTGTGATCATTGCAGTTGCCGCGAGCGCGACGATCGCGAGCACCATCCAAGCGCGCATCCCGGTGAAGGCGTATGCGATGAGCGAGCCGATAATGACCGCGAAGCGCACAAACGGCTCGGCGACCCCGAGCGGGAACGACGACGCGTAGATCGACAGGAACGCGGCGACCACAAGGATGCCGACCCACGTCCACAGCAGCAGCGGGCTTCTCCGCGGCACGGGTCGGCCCGTCGACAGCGGGACGATCTCGAGGTTGAGCAGCACGTCACGCGCGGTCGCGACCGCGATGAACTCTTTCGTCGCTGCGGCGGCGAGATCTTTCGGCTGGCCGACGAAGCGATCGGGATGCGTCGCGCGAGCTTTCGCGCGATACGCCGCCTCGATCGCTCGGCGTGGGGCACCGATCGGCACCCCAAGCAATTGCGCTGCGGCCTCGGGTGTCATTTCTCCGATGGTAGTCGCGGCCAGTGCGCAGCAGTGCCGCCGAAGTCGGCGCCGAGGACGCACGCGTGCTCGTAGAATCGAGGTGCCAGCGGGAGTGGTGAAATTGGCAGACACGCAGGATTTAGGTTCCTGTGCTTTCGAGCGTGCGGGTTCAAGTCCCGCCTTCCGCACTCTTTTTGGGGTGGGCGTGCGCCTTATTAGCGCGCTTCGCGCCCGAGGGCATTGGGTCTACTACCACCTGATCGCGCCGCTTCTTGCGGCTCCCCTCCGCAGAAAATCTGTGGAGACGACCTTTCCACATTTCATTCGAAGCTATGTTCGAATATGGGATAATTGACACATGCCCTCACCGACCCCCGTTCTCATCGCGGCCGCCGCGCTGCTTGATGGCGCGGCGGCCGACTACTCGCTGCTGGATGACGCGGCTCTCCTCGAGGCGCAGAACGCTCTCGGGCTCCTCGGGCGACTCGCCGCCCGACATGGAGCCGCGGTCGCCGGTGAGCTCGCCCGCCGATCCGCGCCGGAGCTCGGGCACATCGGCCTCGCGCAATCCGCGGGACATCGCACCCCGCAAGCCCTGATCCAGGTCGTCACGGGAATGTCGGGCACCGAAGCCGCTCAGCTCGTTGCGATCGGCGCGCTGCCTCCCGAGTCGCCGCTCTCCCGCGGCGTGGCGACCGGGGAGGTCTCAGTATCCGGTGCCGACGCCATTCGGCGGGGGCTCGGTCGCCCGGACACGGGTACGTCCGCCGAAAGCCTGGATGCCGTCGCCGCCGACCTCGTAACCCGGTCCTCCGGCTTGACCCCCGAGCAGCTTTACCGCGCCGCCGCTCATGCCCGCAACCGCATCGATGCCGAGGGTGTCGCTCGTCGCGAGAAGGAACGGCGCGAGGCGCGATACTTGCGTTTACGTCAGCGCGAAGACGGCACGGTCACCGGCTCCTTCCTACTCGACCAGGAAGACGGTGCCCTCCTGATCTCGGCCATCGCGACAGTTCTGTCGCCGCGCCGGGGCGGCCCACGCTTCGTCGACGAGCGTGCACAACGAGCTGCGGATGCTCTGCTCGAAGATCCGCGCACCAACGACCAACTCGCCGCCGACACCTTTGCCGACATCATCCGACTCGCCGTCAACGCAGACCCGGGCAGACTATTCGGCACCCGCCACCCCGCCGTGCATGTGCTCGTGACTGCCGAAGAGCTCGCGAGCGGCCTCGGTTTCGGTCACCTCGAGGGCGCACCGGAGGCGGTCTCCATCGACACCGCACGACGGATCGCCTGCGCCGACGGCTTGGTCGGCGTCCTCTTCTCGGGCGACCGCCAACCGCTCGACATGGGGCGAAACCAGCGCCGCTTTACCGAACGACAACGCATCGCACTCGCGGCGCGAGACGGCGGGTGTCGCTTCCCCGGCTGTTCGCGACCACCAAGCTACTGCGAAGCCCACCATATCGACCACTGGCTCCGGGATGCCGGTGCCACTGATGTCGCGCGTGGCATGCTGCTCTGCAAATACCATCATCTCCTCATCCACAACAACGGATGGGAGATCATCGACGACCCCGAATCCGGGTACGCGCTGGTGCCGCCACGCTCGATTGACCCCGGGCAGAACCCGCGACCGATGCCAGGCAAGAACCCTATCCTGCGCAAGCTCGTTGGTGCGGGAGCGCTCGCCCTGGGGACAGTCACCTAGATCACGTGTTCGACGGCGGGCCGCGAATGCAGTCGCGCGAACTCCTGCCATAGAGCTCGCCCGGGTACGCGACCATGCGCACAAACACGATGATGAGCCCGATGCGGAGCACGAGCGTAAACACGACGCCGACGGTGATCTACCCGAGCATCACCTTCGTTTTGTCAGCGGGGTCGACGCGCAGCGATATGACTTTGCCCACTTGCCAGTTGCCGAGCGCCGCCGCCGCAATCATCTGGCGATGCACGACCGGGAACGGCGGTTCTCCGTCGATCGTGACGTCGAGGGAGACGTCGTAGATCGTCGTCGTCTCGAACTTCTGGCCCGAGTCCGTGAGCGCGGTCACGACGCCCGAGCACGGAATCGCGGCATTCATCGCTGCCATGTTCGCGAACGGGTTTGCGCCGTACCCACCGGCGGCCGCCATGGCCCCGCTGCTCTGGCTCGCCGCCTTCGCCTGGTCGGAGAGATCAGCGGCTTGTTTGATGCTCTCGGCGAAACCGGGGCGTGGGGTTGAGAGGCCATTGCCGATCAGGCGACCCATGTCATCAAGAACACCCATGACGTGCGCCGGCCTACCGGAACGGCTTGTCGCCGAATGCGACGAGGGTCTTGTCGGCGGGATCAACGCGCCCAGCCATGTTCGTTCCGTCGGCGTAGCCCAAGAGGGCAACGGACGAGATGATCTCGCGCTTCGAGACGGTGTAGGTGGCGCCACCTTCGGGCTCAACCTTGAGCTCGAGCACGTAGACGGGATTACCGCCCGCCTTCTCACCGGTGTCGACCTTGCTCACGATCGTGAGCTGGGCCGGTGAGCCGATCGTGAGGATGCGGTTCTGCTCGTTCGCTTGCGCTTCGATGGCCGCGCGATCGGCCGTCAGCTGGCCGACATCCATCGCGGCGGGGTCCGCCGTGCCGCCGGCGTATCCCGATGCCTTGAGCATTTCGTCTGCCGCGGCTTGAGCGGCCGCGGCTTGAGCGGCCCAATCGCCGGCAGCGCCACCCGCGCCGGGTACGTTTCCAAAGAGTGCCATGAGTACATGCCCTTTCGAACGAGAAGCAATTTCATGTTGCTCGTGGAGCATACCGCCGGGCGGCGAAGCTGCCTAGGGCTCTGTGAGCGGTCTCACGGCCTGTGCGGGTAACCTTGACCAACGCCCGCGTCGCCGTGAACGGCGACCGACGACTTGGAGAACGCAGTGGTAGCGACCGCCCTCATCCCGTGGCTTGACCCTCAGAACCTCATCGAAGGTTTCGGTGCATACGCGCTCCTCGGCATCTGCTTTATCGTCTTCGCGGAAACCGGCCTACTTGTGGGGTTCCTGCTCCCCGGCGACACGCTGCTGATCATCACCGGAATACTCACCTTCACGGGTGTCATCACGATCGATATTTGGTGGGTGTGTCTCGCGATCGGTTTCGCGGCTTTCCTCGGCGGTGAAGTCGGGTACCTCATCGGCCACAAGGCCGGACCCCGCATTTTTGAGCGCAAGGAAAGCGGAGTGTTCTCGATCGAGAACGTCAAGCGCACCAATGCCTTTTTCACGAAGTACGGAGCCTTTGCTGTAGTGCTTGCGCGCTTCGTTCCCGTCGTGCGCACGTTCGCTCCCGTCGCGGCCGGCGTGGGACACATGAACTACCGCAAGTACTCGCTCTACAACTTCATCGGCGCGATGGTGTGGGGCGCCGGGCTCACGTACCTGGGCTACTTGCTCGGGTACATCCCGCCGGTAAGAGACTTCGTGGTCAAGTACATCGACCTGATCTTGCTCGGCGCGGTGCTGATCACGCTCATCCCCACGGTCTACCACTACATCCAGTCATCGGTGAAGGCACGTCGACGCCGGGCCGCTGTGCTCAATGACGCAGAAGCCGAAGCGCTCGTGCTCGACCTCGACGGCAAGCACCACGCCGAGAAGTAGCTCTCAGGGCGCCGGATACCGCGACCGCAGGTTATCCATGCCCTGCTGCGCCCCGCGGCGCACGTCAATATCGGCATCCTTGAGCAAGGGCCGGATCGTGTCGACATCGGCGAGCGCGCCGAGGTCGCCGATCGCACGAGCAGCGGCGGCTCGCACGCGAGCAACCTCGTCGGTGAGCAGCTCGGTGAGCGCCGGCACGAGCTCAAGGCCGCGCGTCGCGGCAACGCGGGCACCCATTTCGCGCACCCGCCAAGCTTGGTTGCCGAGTGCCGCGCGCACTGCTGCAACCGCTGAATCGTCCCAGACGTAGAGCAGAGCGCGAGTTCCCCACAGCTCGGGCCAGTACAGCACGGGCGCACCATCAAGAATTCCCCGTGCGTGCTCGCCTCCCACGTACACCAAGAAGTCTTCGCCCTCGTTGTTGCCCGCCAGCAAGGAGATTGACCGCTTCACGACCGTGGCCTCGCCGTAGAGCTCGACCGCGGCGGCAAGACGCTTCTCGATGGGAAGGTCGGCGGGTACGTCGGGCATTGTCCCACCCTAAGTGCTGTCTTGGCCTAACCGCGCGAGCTCACCACGAGCACGATGAGCAGCGCGTTGATCACGACGATCACGGCCGTCGAGATCCAGCCGGCCCACCTCAGCCACGGTGCATTGACAAAGTCACCCATGGTTGCGCGCGATCCGGCGAGCCAGACCAGGGGGATCATCGCGAACGGGATTCCGAAACTCAATACGACTTGGCTGAGCACGAGGGCGCGGGTCGGATCAAACCCGATGGCGAGCACGACGAGCGCGGGAATCATGGTCAACACGCGACGAACGAGAAGGGGAACTTGGATCTTCAGGAGGCCGCCCATGATGGCCGATCCGGCATAGGTTCCCACGCTCGTAGACGCGAGGCCGGAGGCGAGCAGTCCGATCGCGAACGCCACTCCGACGGCGGGCCCGAGCGAGGCGACTACTGCGGCATGCGCGCCCGCGATCGTGTCGGTGCCCGAGACACCCTGAAGACTGGATGCTGCGAGAAGCAGCATCGCGATGTTCACCGCCCCCGCAACGAACAGTGCCGCGCCGACATCCCACCGGGTGAAGCGCAACAGTTCACGGATGCGGGTCGGGTCGGAATTGACTCCGTACCGGTCGCGCGCGAGCGCTGAGTGCAGGTAGATCACGTGCGGCATGACCGTCGCGCCTAGCATGCTCGTGGCCAGGAGAACCGAGTCAGCACCGGCAAACCTCGGAATGATGCCTGCCACCGCGGCGGCCGGATCGAGTCCCGAGAAGAGCAGTCCAGACACGAACCCCACGACGATCACGGCAAGCAGCGCGATCACAATCAGCTCGAACGAGCGTTGTCCGCGATGCGATTGCACGAGCAGAAGCCCCATCGACGCGAGTCCGACGATCACTCCCCCGAGCAACAGCGGGATGCCGAACAGCAGGTTGAGCGCGATCGCGCCGCCCAGTACTTCCGCGATATCGGTCGCAGCAGCAACGAGCTCGGCCTGCACCCAGTACGCCCGCCGCGGACCGGTGCGCATTCGCTCCCCCAATAGCTCCGGGAGGCTGCGACCCGTGACAATGCCAAGCTTCGCGGATTGATATTGCACGAGCACGGCGATCGCGTTTGCAAGGATGAGCACCCAGAGCAGCAGGTAACCGTAGCGAGCGCCCGCTGTGAGGTTCGCCGCGACGTTGCCGGGATCGACGTAGGCGATAGCGGCGACGAAGGCGGGCCCGACCGCGAGAAGAGTGGCGCGGGTTCGCCCCGGAGCATCGACTCCGGCGGGCGTCTTGGATTCGCGCGTAGGAGTTTTCGCCACGCTCGAAGTCTAGGACGGCGGCTAGCGGTCGCGCGGGGTCGTTCGTCCCCTGGCGATTTGGAGCAGTTCGCGTCGCACGATCGGCATGAGCCCATCGAACGCGAGTCGACGGTGGCTGATCGCGTTCTTCTCGTCTGCACCCAGTTCGGCTGAACTCACCGAGATTCCGTCGGGCTTGAAGATGGGGTCGTAGCCGAATCCGCCCGCGCCAGCGGGCTCGCGCAACACCGTACCGTGCCAGATTCCGAGCTCGACGTGCTCGCCCGTGCCCGTGACAAGGGCCGCAGCACACGTGAACTGCGCGGCCCGGTTCGTCTCGGAACCCAAAGTGGCGACCAGGAGCGCGACGTTGTCTGCGTCATCCCGAGTCCCGGCGTAGCGGGCCGAATGGATGCCAGGCGCGCCGTCGAGGGCGTCGACCGAGATGCCCGAATCGTCCGCGATCGCGGGCAACCCCGTGTGAGCGAACGCCGCGCGCGCCTTGATGAGCGCGTTTTCGGCGAAGGTGCCGCCATCCTCGATGGGCTCGGGGCCGTCATAGCCGATGAGCTCGATGCCCTCAAGTTGCGCACCGAGAATGTTGCGCAGCTCGTTGACCTTGTGCGCGTTGTGCGTCGCGAGCACCAGAGTCACCGTCACGGCGCGAGAGCCTTGACCTGAAGCCCCGTGAGTTCGGCGGCCCCGCCGATAGCGAGATCGAGCAGAGCGTCGAGTTCACGGCGATCGAACGGCGCGCCCTCCGCGGTGCCCTGCACCTCGACAAACAGTCCGCGGCCGGTCACGACGACGTTCATGTCGGTCTCGGCGCGGACATCCTCGACATAAGCCAGGTCGAGTAGGGGCACGCCATCGATGATGCCGACGCTTACGGCGGCGACGCTGTCGTGTAGCGCCTTGGCATTCTTGCCGATGAAGCCCTTCGCGCGGCCCCACTCGATCGCGTCGACGAGGGCGATGTACGCCCCCGTGATCGCCGCTGTGCGCGTGCCGCCGTCGGCCTGAAGCACGTCGCAGTCGATCACGATCGTGTTTTCTCCGAGGGCCTTAGTGTCGATGATCGCCCGCAGGCTTCGACCGATGAGTCGCGAAATCTCGTGCGTGCGCCCGCCGATCTTGCCCTTGACCGATTCGCGATCCATGCGATCGTTGGTACTGCGCGGCAGCATCGAGTACTCAGCAGTGACCCAGCCCTTGCCCTTCCCGGCCAGCCAGCGTGGAACGCCGTTCGTGAAACTCGCCGTGCACAACACCTTCGTGCGGCCGAACGAGATGAGCGCGCTGCCTTCCGCCTGATCGCTCCAGCCACGCTCGATCGTGATCTCGCGGAGTTCGTTGGCCTCGCGGCCGTCGTGCCTGGTCATCGGATCTCATTTCTCGGGAGCCGAATGGCTCCCGTATCGAAGTTCTCCACCCGCACGACCTCGGGTCCGAGGAAGCGCGAAGCGAGCCGCTTGAATGCAACCTTGTCGGCACCGGTTGCCTCGAAGGTGTAGCTCGGCGGGGTGTATACGTTGCGTTCGAGACCGTGCTTGACGAGCGTGCGGTAGACATCGAACGCCGTCTCCTCGGCGCTGGAGACGAGGCTCACCGAGTCACCGAGCACGTACTGAATCGCCGCGGACATGAGCGGATAGTGGGTGCACCCGAGCACGAGGGTGTCGATGTCGGCCGACCGCAGGGGTGCCAGATACTCCTCTGCGACCGCAAAGAGTTCGGGGCCGCTGGTGACCCCGGCTTCGACAAATTCGACGAACCGCGGGCAGGCCCGCGTGAACAGTTCGAGGCCGGATGCCGCGGCAAAGGCGTCCTCGTAGGCTTGCGACTTGATCGTGCCGACGGTGCCGATCACTCCGACGCGTCCGTTGCGAGTCTGACGTACCGCGGCGCGCACCGCGGGTTGGATCACCTCAACCACGGGGAGGCCGAGGCCCTCGGTGAAGCGCTCACGGGCATCCCGGAGCATCGCCGCCGACGCCGTGTTGCACGCGATCACGAGCATCTTGACGCCGCTGGCGACAAGATCATCCAAGACCGCTAGTGCATACTCGCGAACCTCAGCGATCGGCTTGGGGCCGTAAGGCGAATGAGCGGTATCGCCGACGTAGACGATCGATTCCCCCGGCAGTTGATCGATGATCGCGCGGGCGACCGTGAGTCCGCCGACGCCGCTGTCGAACACCCCGATCGCTGCGTCGTTCACCCCGACAGACTACCGGAGGCTCTTCTCGGGGCCGCGCGAGGCCCGCTCCCCTAGGCTCTTGACCATGAGCACGGCACTGCTGACCGACCGTTACGAACTGACGATGCTCGATGCGGCGCTTCGGGATGGCACCGCCGATCTTCGGGATGGCACCGCCGATCGCGAGTGCGTGTTCGAGGTCTTCGCTCGGCGGCTGCCCGACGGCAGACGTTACGGCGTGGTCGCCGGTACCGGACGCTTGCTCGACGCCATCGCCGACTTCCGCTTCGGAGACGCCGAACTCGCCTACCTCCGCGAGAACAAGATTGTCAGCGCACCCACCCTTGATTGGCTCGCCGGATACCGCTTCTCCGGAAACATCGAGGGGTATCGGGAAGGCGACCTCTACTTCCCCGGCTCCCCCGTGCTCGTCGTTGAGGGCACGTTCGCCGAAGCCGTGATTCTCGAGACCCTCGCGCTGAGCGTGCTCAACTACGACTGCGCGGTCGCGAGTGCCGCGGCGCGCATGGTGGCGGCCGCTGACGGCCGCCCCCTCGCCGAGATGGGGTCTCGGCGCGCCAGCGAGCAGGCCGCTGTCGCCGCAGCGAGGGCAGCCTTCATCGTTGGCTTCGGGGCGACGAGCAATCTTGAGGCGGGCAAGAGCTGGGGCATCCCCACCATGGGCACGGCCGCGCACTCGTTCACGCTTCTTCACGACAGCGAGGAGCAGGCGTTCCAGGCTCAAGTTGACGCGCTCGGGCCGGGAACGACCCTGCTGGTTGACACCTACGATGTGGAAGCGGCCGTCGCTCTCGCCGTGAAGGTTGCGGGAACCTCGCTGGGGGCGGTGCGCATCGACTCGGGCGATCTCCCCGCGGAGGTCTCGGCGGTTCGCCGCCAGCTCGATTCACTCGGGGCAACCGGCACGGCCATCACGGTCACGAACGACCTCGACGAGTACACGATCGCAGCCCTGCGCGCGGCGCCGGTCGACTCCTATGGAGTGGGGACGTCCGTTGTCACGGGATCCGGGCATCCCGCGGCCGGCATGGTGTACAAGCTCGTCGCGCATCGGGATGCCGCTGGCGATTGGCTCAGCGTCGCCAAACGCTCCCCTGAGAAGGCAACGGTTGGGGGCCGCAAGCATCCCGTGCGCACGCTCGACGCCGCCGGCCACGCGATTGCCGAAACCATCTACGTCGGCCAGACGGCGCCCGCGTCAGCTCGAGAACGCACACTCCTGACACCGCTCGTCACGACGGGCGCCGTTGACCCCGCCCATCTCGGCGCGGCCGGAACCACACGTGCTCGCGAGCACCACGTGACGGCTGCCGCGGAACTGACCGATGACGCGTTCCGGCTCAGCCGCGGAGAACCCGCGATCCCGACGGTCTACGCGTAGGGCATACCCGTAGACCCTCCGCGTTTGCCCTACGGGGCGATCGCGATGTATTTCTCCTCAAGGAACTCGAGGATCCCCTCGGAGCCGCCCTCGCGCCCGAGCCCGGATTGCTTCATCCCGCCGAATGGCGCAGACGGGTCACTCAGCACGCCGCGGTTGACGGCGACCATACCCGCGTCGATGCGCAGAGAGACGCGGAACGCATCATCCGGCTCGCCAAATACGTACGCGATGAGGCCGAAGATCGTGTCATTGGCCATGCGGATCGCCTCCTCGACGTCGTCGAAGCACACAACGGCCGAGACTGGGCCGAAGATTTCGGTGCGGTTGATTGTCGATCCGTGCTCGACATCAACGAGCACTGTTGCGGGGTAGAACGCGCCGCCAGCGATCGGTTCACCGCCGAGCGTGAGCCGAGCGCCTTCGGCGACCGCTGTGGTGACGAGAGCGGCAACTTTGTCGCGCTCGTCAAGCGAGACGAGGGCTCCGAGTCGGTTGTCGCGATTCATCCCCGGCCCGACCGTGTACGAGGTCAACGCCGTGGTGAGCTGATCGCAGAACTCGGTGTAGATCGAGCTGTGAACATAGAACCGATTCGCCGACGTGCAAGCCGATCCGCCATTGCGCATCTTGGCGATGACCGCCGCTTCGACTGCCGCGCCCACGTTGGCGCCTTCAAGCACGAGGAACGGCGCGTTGCCACCGAGTTCCATGGATGTGCTCAGCACGGTGTCCGCGGCCTCCTTCAGCAGTACCCGGCCGACCTCGGTCGAGCCGGTGAAGGAGAGTTTGCGCATGGCCGGGTGGTGCATCATCGCGGCGACCGCCGGGCCGGTCGGTACCGGGGTGACGAGGTTGACGACGCCCGCCGGCACTCCGGCGCGTTCGAGCACGCCGACGACGTAGGCGGCCGTGAGGGGCGTCTCTCGAGCGGGCTTGAGCACGACCGTGCATCCCGCGGCGAGCGCTGGTGCGATCTTGCGCGTCGCCATCGCAGCGGGAAAGTTCCACGGGGTCACGAGCAGGGAGACGCCGATCGGCTGACGCGTGACGACAATGCGCTTGTCTCCGGCCGGCGAGAGGCGGAAGTCGCCGGGGATGCGCACGGCCTCCTCGGCGAACCAACGGAAGAATTCGGTCGAATAGCCGGCCTCGGCGAGAGCATCGGCGTAGGCCTTGCCGTTCTCGCGCACCATGATCTCCGCGAACTGCTCCTTCTCTGCGGTGAGGATCTCGAACGCCCTCCGCAAGATCTCGGATCGCACTCGCGGCGCCGTCGCGGCCCAGCCCGCCGCGGCTCGCTCAGCCGCGTCGACGGCCGCGAGGCAGTCATCCTGTGTTGCGATGGCAAACTGCGCGAGCTCAGAGCCGTCTGAGGGGTCAAGCACGGCAAAGGAATTTCCCTCCGCTCCCGCCCGCCAGATTCCGTCGATGTACAAGTTGGAGAGGTAGTCGGTCATTTCAGTTTCTCGTAGATTTCTTTGCAGGTCGGGCAGATGGGGAACTTCCCGGGGTCGCGACCAGGAACCCAGAGCTTGCCGCACAGGGCACGCACGGGCTTACCGGAGAGAGCAGACTCCATGATCTTGTTTTTCGGCGCGTAGTGCGAGAACCGCTCGTGGTCGCCCTCCTCGATGAATTCGCGAGTAAGAAGCTCCTCGAGTTCGCGATCGAGAGTGTCGGTTCCGCCGCCCTGTCCCGGACCGGACGTGTCGCTGTCAGCCATCCTCGAATCCTAGTTGCGCAGCGTAAAAGCGAGAAGCTCGGGAGCGCGGCGCGACATCACGCGACCGCCCAGATGCACGCCACCGAGGAGCACCGAGCCACCGATCACGAGCCCGACAGGAAGCGCGAGCCACATCCACCCCGTCGATCCCGTCGCATAGCTGATGAGCACGAACACGAGCACCGGGATGGCCGACGCAACCGTGAGGAAGAACGAAACGCCTTGCACCATCGAACCCGCGGTACCAGCCGCTTGCGGCTGCGCGAAGGGGTTGTCACCGGGATGCACCGCGGCGTAGGGGAAGGCGGAAGAGATGAAACTGGAAATCCCGAGGCCGACACCCAGGATGCACGTGCTCACGCCGAGCAGGCCGGGCAGAATCCACCAGCTACCCAGCAGCGACGCGGTGACGGCCGAGCCGACGAGCACGAGTGGTGCTCCGAGGAAGAGCGCCGGCACCAACCGCCCCCATCGGTCCGCAACCCCCGAGGTACTCGCCGATACGTGAATCCAGAAGGCGGTGTTGTCGTATGCGACATCGTTGTGCGGGCTCCAACCGAGGAACAAACACATGATCGGAACGGGAACCCACGCGATAATCGACCACGGCAAGCCCCCGACGAGCAAAGCCGCCACCATAATGATCGGCACGATAGGGATCACGAGGAGACCAATCCGGTAGCGAGCATCCCTGCCCCAGTAGGTCAAGCTTCGAGCGGCGATCGCCCCGGTCTGCGTTGCCGGCATTACTCGGAACCAGCCGAGTCCTAGGTAGGTGCGCGCGCCTGCCTCGCGCATCTGACTGACGAGCATCATGTTCACGAGCCATCGCCACAGCAACCAGAGAGCAACAACAAATGCGACGGCTATCAGCAGTCGCATCGCTGCAAGTCCACCGTTCCCGTCGGCAGCGTCACCGGGCATGCTCCAAGCCGCACCAAACGGCGTCCACGCCGCAACCGCAGCGATCCTGCGGAACATGGTGACTCCCTCGGCCTGCCAGTCAACGGTCGCGACAAACGCGATGAGCGGCGCCGCGGCGGCGAGTACGAGCAGCAGCAGGATTCCCGAAATGTCGCGTGCGCGACGCGACGCGAGGAAGAACGACGCGATCGCCGTAGAGACCCGTGCCGCGAGAACACAGGTGAGGACGATCAGGACGGCTCCCACGAGAGCAAGCACCACCGGGGCCCCTCCACGGGACCAGGTCGCGACCTGCGCGAGAGCGAAAATCACGATCACCACGGATGGCACGCTCACGAACGCAGCGGCGAGCAGACCGACCGCGAGTCGCGTACTGGCAATGCCGTAGAGCGAGAACCTGCGGGGGTCGACGGTGTCGTCAACCCCGAACACGAGGGGAAGAAGCGTGAAGCCGAGTACGACGATGCTCCCGAACACCACTGTCACGACGTGGGCAATCTCGGCGGGGACCGTGCGCAACGCGATGAGTTCCGCGGTAATCACGAGAGCGATGGCGATTCCGTACAGCACAGCCACGATCATTCCGACCATTTGCCACGGACTGCGACGAAAGGTGTTCGCGAGCAGGATCAGCTTCAGTCGGAGAAGGTGTGCAACCATTCCAGGCCCTCCACCGTCTTGCGTCCGCCTGCAAGCTCCACGAATCTCTCCTCGAGAGTCAGACCGTTGCGCACCTCAGCCATCGTGCCGTCGGCAAGAATCACTCCGTTGACGATCACGGCGACGTGGTCACAAATGCGTTGCACAAGGTCCATGCTGTGACTCGAAAGCACGACAGTTCCCCCGTAAGCGACGTAGTTCTTGAGAATCTCGGTGACGGTCGCCGCCGAGACCGGGTCAACCGACTCGAACGGTTCGTCGAGCACGAGCAATCGCGGGGTGTGGATCATCGCGCCGGCGAGCGCGATCTTCTTGGTCATTCCGGCCGAGTAGTCGGTCACGAGTCGGCCAAGCGAGTCTTCGAGCCCGAACGCTTGGGCGAGGTCGGCGGTGCGCTTGCGCACAGTTTCGGCATCGAGGCCACGAAGAACCCCGGCGTAGTAGAGCACCTGCGATCCCGTCAGCCGGTCGAAGAGACGCAACCGATCGGGAAGAACTCCCATGGCGCGCTTGGCAACGACCGGATCGCTCCAGACGTCGGCGCCGTTGACCGTGACGGTTCCCGTGGTCGGTCTAAGCAGACCCGTGATCATCGAGAGTGTCGTCGTCTTTCCCGCGCCGTTGGGCCCGACTATTCCGTAGAACGCTCCCACATGCACATCGAGATCGACTCCGTCGACGGCAACCTTGCCATCGAAGCTTTTCGTCAGACCCCGAACACTCAGCGCAATGGATGTGTCGGCTGTCCTGGGTGCCGCACTCGGCGCCTCGGATTCTGCGGGTTCGTCGACGGCACGCTCGCGGGAGTCCTCGTCGATCGGCTGCTCTGCGACGAGCGGCTCGTCGACCTCGGTGCCCTCTACCGAGGCGGGGATCGCGCGGGCGGCAAGTGCGGGAGCGGTGAGCTTCGGGATCGTGAGCTTGGGCAGGCTGAGGCGAGCAACAGACAGCCGAGGCACAGTGAGACGTTCCCTCGGCTGGTGGCCAGTGACCGGCTCCATGCTTGGTTCGCTCTCAGGCCCCGGCGCGGCGGTGACTCTGGGCTCGCCGTCGGACTTTACCGCGGGCGCGGCGTTTGTTTTGCCCGCCGGATTGGCAGCTGGCTTAGTAGCGGGCTTGACCGTGGGCTTGGTGGTCGTGGCCGGTTTGCGTGCACCGGATGCTGGGCGGGAGGCGGGTCGCTGAGGTTTCTCGCCTGGACCGCTCTCGGGCTCGTTATCCACGACCCCAACCTACCAAGGCTTGGTGCGGGACTGAGAATGCGTCACAACCGGATGAGCCGGCCGGGCACGCTCGCCGTCGTCACGAGCACGCGAGCCACGGGTTCACGAGGCATCCTGCACCCTCACACGGCCACTCGCGCATACTATTGACGCCGTGATAGATAATGCGCTGGGGCGCCCCACGTGGTCCCCCCTCGCGCGATATCGCCATCAGCTGTGGTTGCTAACAGAGCGCGATCTTCGGGTGCGCTACTCCACCTCGGCGCTGGGCTATCTGTGGTCTATCCTCGATCCCCTCGTCATGGCCGGTATCTACTGGTTCGTATTCACGCAGGTGTTCCACCGCGGAACAGCTAACGAGCCATACATCGTCTTTATGCTCTCGGCCCTGCTGCCGTGGATGTGGTTCAACGGCGCCGTCTCAGACTCAACCCGCGCGTACATCTATGAAGCGAAGCTGATTCGCTCCACCAAGATCCCGCGGACTATTTGGGTGGTGCGTCTCGTGCTCGCCAAGGGAATTGAGTTCGTCGCGAGCCTGCCGGTACTGGCGATCTTCGCGATCGGTGCCGGGGCCACATTGCATTGGCAAGTCATCTACTTTGTGCCCGCGATTGCGCTGCAGTTCACTCTCACGGTCGGTGTCGGGCTGATCGTCGCGCCGATGGTCGTGTTCTTCCGCGACCTCGAGCGCGCCACGAAGCTTTTGCTGCGGTTCCTGTTCTACGCGAGCCCCATCATCTACGGCGTGACCGACTTGCCGTCGAACCTCCATGTCATCACGGCATTCAATCCGCTTGTGGGAATCTTCTCGTTGTACCGGGCCGCATTCTTCCCCGAGCAGCTGAGCCTGTTCACCGTCGCCGTCGCGGCCGTGATGACTTTGGTGATCTTCGCAATGGGTGTCCTAGTGTTCCTCAGGACTGAGCGCGCCGTGCTCAAGGAGATCTGATGACGTCGTTCACGAAGGTCCCAACGCTCGTCGAAGCTCCCGTCGTCATCACCGTTCAGGACGCAGGGATCCGGTTCCGTCGAAATCGACTACTCCGACGCAACTTCAAGGACCTCTTCGCGCCGCGATCGCGTCGCGTGAAAGCGGATGAGTTCTGGGCGCTGCACGACGTGAGCTTCACCGTTCGCTCGGGTGAGGCCATCGGGGTTGTCGGTCGCAACGGCCAGGGGAAGTCCACTTTGCTCAAGCTGGTCGCCGAAGTGATTTTGCCCGACGCGGGCAGCGTGCGCGTGCACGGCGGGGTTGCGCCGCTCATCGAGATCACCGGCGGATTTGTCGACGACCTCACTGTGCGCGACAACGTTTTTCTCGCGGCCGGTCTGCACGGCATGACCAAACCGGAGATTCAGGCTCGATTCGACGAGATCATCGAGTTCGCCGAAATCGGTGAGTTTCTCGACACCCCGTACAAGCACCTCTCCAGCGGGATGCGCGTGCGGGTCGCGTTCGCCGTAATCTCCCGCCTCGAGGAGCCGATCTTGCTCGTCGACGAGGTGCTCGCCGTGGGAGATAAAGCGTTCCGGGAAAAGTGCTATCGCCGCATCGAGGAGCTCCTCGCCGGCGGGCGCACCCTGTTCTTCGTGTCGCACAACGAGAAGGACCTGCGCCGATTCTGCACGCGAGGGCTTTACCTCAACGACGGCTCGCTGGTACTCGACGCGCCCATCGACGAAGTGCTCGAACGCTACAACTCAGACAATGCAGTGTGACTCCTGCGGCGAACTCGGCGGCACCGCTTAGGTTGGGTGGTATGGCGAAACAGGATGTCGCGGTCTCAAACCCGATGGTGCTGCGCGGAATCGACCGCGTGCTGTCGGTGCAGCGTCCAATCGTGCTCGCGCACATCCGGAGCATCCGACGAGGTCATCCCAACGCGAGTCCGGACGAAATGATCCGCATTCTGGAGCGCCGCTATCTTACGGCGGTGACGACAGGTGGAGCCCTCGTCGGCGCGAGTGCAGCGATCCCGGCGATTGGCACCGCGACGACGCTTGCGTTATCCGGGATTGAGACCGCCGGCTTTCTCGAGGCGAGCGCGCTCTTCGCGCAGTCGGTTACCGAGGTACACGGAATTGTTGTCGACGACCCCGAGAGAGCCCGCGCGCTCGTGATGACCCTCGTCCTCGGCACTGCGGGCACCGAGCTCATTACACAGCTCGCCGGGCAAGCGACGGGCGGGGCGGGACGCACGGCGTTCTGGGGCGAGACCATCACCAAGAGCATCCCGCGCAGCGTTCTTGGGCCTCTGACCGATCAGCTCAAGCGCACTTTTCTCAAGCGATTCGGCGTCGCTCAGGGCACGAACATCATTGGTCGGCTCATTCCATTCGGCATCGGCGCCGTCATTGGCGGTGGGGGAAATCATTTGCTTGGCCGCCAGATCATTCGCACGTCTCACGACGGGTTTGGGGCACCCCCGGCGGTCTTCCCGGCGTGGCTGGAGCCGGAACCGCGAGTGATCAAAAGCATGAGTCCCGCGCAGAGCGTCGAGATCACGCAGGGCCGCCACTGGGCGCTTCCGATGATCAGGATGCCGCGGCGTGCCCCGCGCCAGCGCGGGGGGTCGACCGACTAGCTCAACGTCAGGCGATCCACACCACTAGACCACCGGCGGGCGCCCAGCACGAGTCATGCGCCACACCGTGATCCACCTCATGCGGCGGCGGCCGCCGGGGTTCTGTCGCCAGCCCTCAGTCCACCCACTGAACCACGCGCGAAACCCCGCGGGGCGCCGGATCGACCGCAGCAGTTGGATCCCCGTCCAACTGCCCACATACGCCGGCACGAGCACCCACGGGAGATTGCGTTTTGCCAACCACACGCGGTTGCGCGCGTTGAGCCGGTAGTAGAACGAGTGCCGGGCCGGGTCAATCGCAGGGTGATGGGCAACCAGCCCACCGGCATAGTAGGCGCGGTGCCCAGACTCCCACACCCGCCAGGCGAGGTCGATTCCCTCGTGCGCGTAGAAGAACGACTCCGCCCACCCTCCCGTCGCGTCGAAGACCGCGCGCGGCAGGAGGGTTGCACCCTCCCACACTGAGAACACGGCGCTCGACACGGCCGGATCCCCTTTGCGAATCCGGGGAATCCATCGGCGAGGATTAGCGACACCGGAGGGATCGATCACGCGCGGCTGCAGCAACCCGATCGTCGGATCGGAGTCGATCACCGCGATGGCGTCGCGCAAGAATGTCGGCGACGGGATACTCGCGTCATCGTCGAGAAAGAAAAGAAACTCGCCCGCGACCTGGTCGACACCCCGGTTGCGTCCCGCGGGGATCCCGATGTTTTCTGGAAGGTACACCGACTTAATGCCCGGCTGAAGTGCGGTCGGCCGCCAAGAATTCCCGACGACAACGACCTCGAGCTCAACCCCAGATTGTGCCGCGACGCTCGCGAGGGCTCGCGCGAGATCGTCCGGACGGGCACCCATCGTCAAGACCACGACCCCCACCGTCGGCGGTGTTGACCTGATGTTGGCGCTCACCGGCCGGTGCGTTTGGTTAGGTTTCGCGTCAGTTTGAGAAAACCAAGCACGAAGCCGATCCCCCATCCGAAATGGATGCACGGCAGCACGATCAGGTACCAGAGCCCGGTACGAACGCCATCCCGGGCGGCGACGATGGATGCCGCGAGCACAAAGCCCGCATAGCTTGCGGGCACCACGAACGCGAGCGTGAGTCGATGGACCCCCGCCGCAATACCGACGATCCCGACGATGATCGCGATGAGGATCCCCACCACCGCGATCGGTGGCACAAAGTAGCGAAAGGGGGTGGCTGCTCCGAAACGGCGAGACAGTTCACCACGCCACATCCCGGTGGCTACGAACTGGCGAATGAGTTTGCCGAGGCTCGACCGTGGCCGGTAGGTAACGGTCAGTTCGGGGGTAAACCAGACCGTGCCTCCCGTCGCCCGGAGCCGCCGGTTGAGCTCCCAGTCTTGGCCGCGCTTGATGTCTTCGTCAAATAGCCCGACTTCAACTAACCGATCACGACGAAATACCCCGAGGTATGCGGTGTCGGCCGGTCCGGCCTTGCCTCCGACGTGGTGCTGGGTTCCGCCGAGACCCTCCGGCGACCCATAGGCGTGGGCGACGGCCTTCTGGAACGGCGTCGTTCCCTCAGCCTTCATGATTCCACCTACGTTGTCGGCGCCCGTCTCCAGCAGCGTCCGCACCGCGATTCGCGTGTAGTAGGTCGGCAATGCCGAGTGCGCGTCAACCCGCACGATGATCGGGAACGTCGATGCGCGAATGGCGGCATTGAGCCCACCGGGGGTGGAACCGAGTTCGTTGGGGACGATCCGGATGTGTGGATCTTGCTCGATTTTGACCGAAATTACCTCGTCGGTACCGTCGTCACTTGGCCCGACGGCGAGCACGATCTCACAGGGTCCCTGGTAG
>Ga0209724_1001854_pt1 | contig 18665 bp, 15 predicted proteins | sample grotaG_FD_184143 | JGI IMG/M metagenome (GOLD analysis project Ga0209724, IMG submission 184143) | Glacier valley bacterial and archeal communities from Borup Fiord, Nunavut, Canada, to study Microbial Dark Matter (Phase II) -... | ecosystem: Environmental > Aquatic > Freshwater > Ice > Glacier ...
ACGCCATACTTGAATATCAAGTACTTACAAAACACATATACCAAAAATACCCCTTTGGGGGATGAAAAAACTTGATTTTAGACCGATTTTTCTTTATTTTTGATGAAAACGCTGCAAGTTGGGTTAAATTTCCATTAAGCTCCTCACCTGTTCACAATAACTGCGTCCTGTAATCAATTTCGTTTGGTTAATATCATCCATTTTAACCACGAACCGGCTACTGAAATGTTTATCGATTTCCTTAATCCGGCAAACATTCACAAGCAGTGACCGATGAATTCGCAGAAACTTGTCACCCAGCTTGTCTTCGAGGCTCTTCAGCGGAAAATCACACAGGTAGGTTTTCCCGTCTTTTGCGTGAATGGTCACATATTTCTCTTCAGCCGAGAAATAAGTGACGTCTTCAATCCGAACGAAAAGCATCCGGTCGCCCAATTTGACAGGGATTGTTGTGATCTCCTTTTTCGGAGCCTGGCTGATATAATTGTCAATGATCCGAAGAAGATCCTGTTTATCTGAATTGCGTTTGAAAATATCAAGCTTTTCGATTGATTTTTGGATGCGCTCAGCTTTGACGGGTTTTACGATGTAATCAATACTGTTGGTTTCGAAAGCTTTGAGGGCAAATTCGTCAAAAGCAGTGCAGAAAATCACAACCGGGGAATGACTTGTTTGCTGTAACACTTCGAAACCGTTGAGTCCGGGCATCTGAATATCCAGAAATACAAGATCGGGTTTGAGACGATCTATCATTTCGCGGCATTCAATTCCATTCTGCGCCTCGCCAATCAGCTCAATCTTATCAGTATGTTCTGCCAATAGTTTTTTGAGGCGGTCACGTGCGGGTTGCTCGTCATCAGCAATCAGGGTGCGGTATTTTTCGGTCGTTTGATTCATTCCAATCTTATTTTTCAAATAGTTTCTGTTACAAACGGCAATCTTAATTCAATATATTTTTCCGGTTGATTGTTCCAGTTAATGGTGGTTTTTGAACCGTAAAGCAACACGATTCGCTCCTGTGTATTCTGGATGCCAAAGCCCGAAAGTGGGCCGTCAGGGAATGCAGGTCCATTATCATAAACCCTGATTTTTAGTTGATTGCCTTCATTGGTAATTGCAATTCTGATCATTCCATTTTCGGTAATCTGAGACAATCCATGTTTGATGGCATTCTCAACCAAAGGCTGTATCAGCAATTGAGGAATTTGTAAGTCCATTAATTCAGGTTCACAGTCGATCTCAAAGTTAAGACGGTCGCCAAACCTTACTTTTTCGATTTCGAGGTAAGTCCGGGTGGCGTTCAATTCTTCCGAAAGCGAGTTTAACTGCTTTTGCTCCCTGTTAATCGCGTATTTGAAAAAATCAGAGAGCGCCAATGCCATTTGTTCTGTTTTCCGGGCATCTGTGGTTGCCAGACTTGCAATCGAATTCAGTGCATTGTATAGAAAGTGCGGGTTGATTTTGGCCCGAAGTGATTGCAGTTCGGCTTGTTTTTGAAGTTCACCCATTTTTGCCAGTTCTACGTCTTTTGCCCTAATTATGCCTTCTGATTTTTTACGGGTATAAATGAAAATTGCACGTCCGAATCCGATAAATAAGGAATAGGATACTGCAGACGAGACAGCTGTAAGATAGATAGACAATGGTTTATTGGAAGGAGTGAATAATAGGAATATTAAGACGAGCACTGCTGCAAGAAACGCAATAGAAACCATTGGTATTATTATTTCAATCTGAAAATTTCGTTTTCCAGATAAAATGACTCGCTCAATCAGAAAAACTAAGTAAACAAAAATTAATCCGACTATTAATACCACGGTGGATATGCCGAGCATGATTAGATATGGGTTTCCTTTAATTGCTAAACTAATGGGATAATAAAATATACTTAAACCAACATTTATGGTCAAAGTGACAACAACCCAAAAGCCTTGTTTCATAAATGGCATCAATACATAATTGTGATCTTTAAATACACCCCTCAGTGACAGGATAATCAGGAATAAAAAGGACGATAATATTATAAGTAAGCTGGTAAGAAGGGTATATGAAATTTTCTTTGAATACGATGTATTTTTATTTTGGTTAGGCGTATTATTATTAAGATAATCCAAATCCTTTGGTGGAAGACGTTTATCTAGTATATCATCATATTTCTTGGAATACAATTTTTTAATGAGTTTAAAATCAAACTGATTAAAAGTAATCTGATCGGAACGGGTTTCCGTAAATATGGATCCTGGAATCGGTTTATATTCAGGTTTGGTGATACGAAGAACCAACGCATTTAGCAGTCTGTAATAGATCAGTTTTTTGCGGGAATTATAATCCATATTCCGTGGCAGAAAAAGTGTTATTGTGTTTTTTACAATCTCATTGTTTTCTTTCTTGTTTAAAATATTTGATTTTGGGTTAAATTCAGATGGAGAATTTGTAATATTAACTTCCAGATTTGAAGTCCCAACGGGAATCAAATAGACATCCCATTTATCAATCATCACATTTAGCGTGTCAACCAATTGTTTAAATATCAGTGAATCCTCCTTTGTGGCATTTCCCTGAATATGGATCAGAATGTTCGAATAATATCTTACTGGAAGATCGTTAATAAGGTATTTTGATTGTATCTGATCTTCGACCTGATCATCCAATTTTGATCTTTCATTGTTACCTCCATTAGATAATTGAATGCTTATTATCAACAAGAGCAAAAGCGAAAAAAGTCGTTTCATATTCGTTAGATTGGAGTGTTCTGCGAAGGAACCCTTTAGGCAGCCAATTTAAAATAAGTTTCCGACAAGCTGCATAATTGACAGGATAAACTGCAAAAACAGCGAACACTTTTTGTTGTAGTTCATTTGATGTAAGAATTCAGCTCATTTTTTAATATTATTTGAGCTTAGTTTAATCCATTTGTGAGCTTAAAATTTACGAAACTACCTCGGTTTGTAACGAGGAATTTTTAGTATAGAATTTATAAATCATGGTAGTTGCGACCTTAACCGTTCCAGAATCTCCTCTTTTTTGCGACGTGAAACCGGCACTGTATTGTCATCTGTCATTTTCAGGTACCCTCCATCGTTTTTGTGAAACGAGCGCACAAACATCAGGTTCACAAGGTGAGCTTTATGCGTCCGGATAAAGCCATAACCGTCGAGGATCTCTTCAAAATCATTGAGTGTTTTCGAAACCAGCAGGGCAGTGCCATCCACAAAATAGAAGTTCGTGTAATTCCCATCACTTTGACAACGAATGATTTGTCCGATTTTGCAGAATTCTATTTTATCACCGGTTGCAAGGGCAATCTTTTTTTCAGGCAAAGGGGATTCGGCATTTTGCAGGAACTGACCCAATACGCGCTGATCTTTCTTTTTACGTTGCCCAAAGCGGTTGATCGCTGAGCGAAGTTCCATGATATTGATGGGCTTCAGGATGTAATCTATAGCAGAAAAGCGAATGGCCTGGATCGCATAATGGTCGTATGCTGTCACAAAAATCACATCGAAGGATGGATCGCCGAAAAATTCAAGCACTTTAAACCCATTTCCGTCAGGCATTTCAATATCGAGAAAAACCAGTGCAGGAGCATATTTCTGAATGGCTTCAATGCCTGTCAGCGCCGAATCTGCTTCGGCAACCACCACAATTTCAGGACAGTATTTCAGCAACGTATTGCACAGGTTTTCGCGTCCGTTCTTTTCGTCATCAATCACGATGGCTTCGATTCGATTCATTATACGGCAAGTATAAATTAGTTTAAATTAAAGTGACTGGCAGATAACAACTGGCAACTGCCAGATACTATCTGATGTTTCATTATGCGGCGCATAAAGCAGCAGTGTTCTGATTTCCCTTTCAGATGCGCCTTTTCTGATTTGCATTTCTTACCCCGGGTAAGGAGGAACGACGCCACCCGGGGTTATTTAGATTTCACCTTCAGGGTGATTATAAAACAATAATATGCAGCTCTCTGACTTATCTTCCAGCTTTTTTTATTCTCATTCATGAGTTTTCTTACATCAGAATTATTTCTTATTTTCTCACCTTCTTATTTCTCACCTTCTTATTTCTCACCTTCCCATTTCCATAATTCCTACTTAGCACCAATTGCCAGTTGCCAGTCGCCAAAAGCCAGCTGTCATAATTACTCCTCCTCCACAAATCCAATCGAAACACGGGTTCCAACGGATTGCTGATTTTCATCGGTTAAATCATCGATTTTCAATTCGTACTGAATCCCGGTTTTCTCTGATAACAGCGAAAGGCGGTTGCGGCAGAGTAAAATTCCCTGACCATTTCCTTTCACTTCCGATTTCTCGGCAACTTCGCGACCAACCCCATTGTCTTCGATCACAAGGGTGATTTTTGCTTGTTCCTTTAAGATTCGGATCTCAAGTAAACGGTTGGTCTTTTTCAGGAGAAGTCCGTGTAACAGTGCATTCTCCACAAAAGGTTGCAACAACATCGGAGGTACAAATATACCATTCACGTCAATTCCTTCGTCAACATCAATTTTATAGTCAAATTCAAACCGCAATTGCTCCAGTTCAATGTATTCCTTCACCGAATCTAGCTCTTTGTTAAGCGGTATTTCATCTTTTTTGCTGTTGTTCAAAACCTGCCTGACAAGAGAAGCGAATTTGGAAATATAGCTAAACGCCTCCTCATTTTGGTTTTTCTGTACGAGATTCTGAATGGAATTCAGACAGTTATACATAAAATGAGGATTCATCTGGGTTCTGATCACGGTCAGTTCGAGTTCACGCATTTTGCGGTTGCGTTCTGCTAGTTTAAGTTTCCGCCGCAAAACCTGGCGATAGATGATAAACCCCAGACCAACAATAATTAGAATTACCAAAAGCGTAATTGAAATGATTTTCAGTATTAAATTAGATTTACCACTAAATATCACCGGTTTCTTAAGATCTTCTGTCGCTTTCAACCACTGTTCGGTTGTAGGCTCACGGTTAAACAGGATGATCCCTTTTCTTCCCAAAACAAACGTGCCTCTGTATAATAAAGGGGAAAGCGGATTACTTCCCATATAAAAATCGTCAGCATTCAAAAATATGATACGCTCCTCTGGCTTAAAACCTAAGGCTGCCTTCAGTCGGGATAACTGTTCAGCTTTTCCTATGATAATCCAGACATTCGTAATGTTCTTATTTGAGCTGGAGAAATTTCTGCCGTAATTCCGCCAGCGTACCATCTCTTTCACGAGGTCAGTTGAATAGCTGATGTTATATATCTTAATGGTAATCAGCTTGTTTTTTTCTCTTTGGAAGTTCAGTATGTTGCCATATATGTCGGTACGCGTTTCAATTGGAAAAGTTGCTCCGGGTGAAAAATGAGCCTGTTGCTGATAAAGGCTTTCAGTTTTTGGGAACCGGGGATTGTTTGAATAAACTAATTTGTGACGTTCGTAGAGCAGTTTGGATTTCTCCCAATGGCCGAATCGTAGTGCTTCTTCTACTACGTTTGCCAGATATTCTGCCAAAATCGGTTCAGGGAAAAGCACCTGTCCAAAACTATAGTTTTTTTCATAGATGTCGTTTACAGGTCCGTAGTTGGATGACGATTTCCGGAGTTTCTCTACGAATGAACTGACATATTTCTTCAAAAAAATCAAATACATTGGATTTCTTATGGCCAGGCTGTTGCAGAATGGAACCTTCAAATTGTCGATTGAATCCGGAAAAGAATTCTTCTTCCAGAAATAGTAACTGTACAATAAGGTATTTCCAGTTTCAAGATATATCTCAGGATTGATCAATGCTTTAGAATTGTTCAGGAGCAGGAAGGCGCTATCCATACCGGCTGTAGTTGGCTGGTTGAAATTCCAGATATTACGATCATTATTGAAGAGATTCATCTGATAAAACCTTTGCATAAAACGGTTGTTTTCTACACCGCTGCCTTTAAAGATAAGCCGGTTGGCATCAGGGGACTTATTGATTTGAACTTCAAGATTGTCTCCCGGACATAAGGAAACTAATTCAATTTTTGAGTTGTAGATAACTTCAGGACTAAAATGCAGGAAAATTCCCTGAGGTTTATCTAAGTGCATCTGAAAATTGTAAATCCCGTTTTTATCCTTTTCAAGTTGAAAGGATTTATAGGAAGATGTGAACTCATCAAGGAATGACAGGTAAATGGACTTTGAATTTTCTGTTGAGTCCCGAACTGTAATATGAATGGCAGTATTTGGATTAATCAGATCCGTTTTTTCATACAAGGAATCACCAACTTTTTGCTTCGCCACAACCTTTTCTGAATGTTCTGTTATCAGCTTCTGGTACCTGTTTATACTCCTTTTACCACTAAAATTCCACACGAAAGAAAGGTTATCTTCCAGAATTAAACCGGTCGATTTATCAATCTGAATCTTTCTCCTGAATTTTTCTTTATAGCTTGTGGTTTTACTTTTGGGTAAGGCGTTTTCAATATCGTCAACGTCAACTTCCAGCATTGAATCACTTTGATTGATAATGCGGTAATCCGACCGAACATCCATCTTATGACTCCAATACGAATCAGTTTTCTGGGAGTCAAAAAACAAAGTACTAATTTCGCTCTGGATACTTTTTTGATCCCATTCACCAAGATTTAGCTGTGATCCCTCCGGGTTTTTAGTTTTATTGTATTCACTGAAATCGAACGATATGATTTTGCTGTTTTCGGCGATCTTTATAATTACAGGAACCTTGAACATATTCAGATAAACAATTGGGCTTCTGTGTGTAGTCACATAACCAGTCTCATAAACCTCTTTTTCGGTCCAGACTCCTGATTTATTAATTTCCTGAACAACATGGAAGAAATAGCTGAGCATCAATTTTACTTCAAAAATCCCTTCAGTACCATTGAAACTTGTCGGGACAAATTCATAGATTTTTTTATCATATTCTCTGCGTGGGTTTGTTTTTGAAGTATCCTGAAGATAAATTGTTTCTATGGAATACTTTTTCCCGATTTCGAGATTAAGTTTTGGAAGATCGGCCGCTTTGAGGGAATTACTTACGATAAGTAAAAAACTGATGAAGATTAGTTTCTGCATAATTTGATTTTTTGGTGTTTTAATTCACCAAAAATGACAATTACAATAATAAACAATATAGGTGAACTATTGAACGGCGGGTATGAGCTATTCTGCGGTAATATTCGTATTTTTCGGAATATTAAAACTACTACTATGCGATTAAAATTTCTTTTGATTATTTGTTTGATGATGGGCACCCTTTCGTTGACGAAGGTGACGGCACAGGGATCGTACAAGGCGACCTGGGAGTCGCTCGACAGTCATAAAATGCCGCAATGGTACGATGATGCCAAAGTTGGGCTCAGCATGCACTGGGGTGTCTATTCCGTTCCGGCGTGGGCTCCCCGTGAAAAGGGAATCTCGTATGCCGAATGGTATGGTAACCGAATGAAAGAGGTTGGAAATCCTACGGTCGCCTACCACAAGGAGAACTATGGCGAGAATTTCACCTATGATGACTTTATCCCCAAATGGAAAGCTGAAAACTACAATCCAACCGAATGGGCTAAGTTTGCCAAAAAAATGGGGGCGAATTATATTTTCATCACCTCGAAACACCACGACGGTTTCTGTTTGTGGCCTACCAAATATACCGATCGCAACGCGATGAAAATGGGTCCGAAAAAAGATCTGCTCGGCCAATTTTTCGCAGCCGGACGTAAGGAAAACCTGAAAGTCGGATTGTATTACTCACTTTATGAGTGGTATAACCCACTGTATACAGGTAAGGATATTTCTTATGCAGGACTCAAAAAGGTGAATAACTATGTCGATGATTATATGATTCCGCAGATTAAGGAACTCATCGATTTGTACCATCCCGACTTTTTCTTCTTCGATGGAGAGTGGGATCACCCCGAATCGTTCTGGAAAATGAAAGAGGTGGTGGCTTACTACTACAACGAAGCTGCCAAACGGAACCAGGAGGTTTTTGTGAACGACCGTTTTGGGAAGGATGAGCGCGGCAAGCATGGCGATTTGTACAATGTGGAATACAGTTATGATGATGGAAGTTTAGGTATTCTGACGCACAAATGGTCTTTCTGGCAGGGAATTGCGAAAACATTCGGCTATAACATGGATACCGATATGGAAGATTGCCTGAGTCCTAAGGAATTCATCGATAAAGTGGTTGACGGCGTGAGTCGCAATGGTAATTTTGATATCAATGTTGGTCCGACCGCGGCAGGTATCATTCCGGAATATGAACAACATCCATTGCTCAAATTGGGGGAATGGCTAAAGGTGAACGGAGAAGCGATTTACGGAACACGGGTATGGAAAACCCAGGTCGAAGGAGATGCACGGTTTACATCGAAAGGTGATTACGCTTATGCGATCTTTCTGAAATGGCAGGGTGATCAATTCAAAACGAAATCGGTAAAACCGGTGGAGGGCTCGAAAATTACGATGCTGGGTGTTCCGGGCGATCTTGCCTGGACATGGGACGAAACCAGTGGCCTGACCATCAACTATCCAAAACAAAAAGCACGGCCAACTTCGTGCAGTTATGCATGGTCATTCAAAATCAAGGTGAAATAGTTGTTTAAAGAGTGACCGGCTGACTTTTCGGGGGGAAACAGAATATTTTGCTGCATTGGTTCCGCTTTTGAGAAGTCAGCCGGTCACTTCTATCGATCTTATTACTTACTGTCCAGATATAAAGTGTCCGGATAAAGGTCAACGCCATTAGACCATTGTATGCTTCCTAAAAAGGGTTTTACGGAATTTAATACACTTAACCCATATTGCAGGCTAAGTGAGCAATTTTAGTTAAAATTCAACTTAATTACAACCCTCTATCCAGATGCACTAACGATCTGTTTAATCTGGAAGGCAAAATCATTTTGTATGACCTGACAAACACCTATTTTGAAGGAAGGATGAAGGTCAGAAGTGAAGCTAAAGCGCAGAAAGAAAATAGCATATTCAATCAATTTGCACAACGCTTTGAAGAAGGAATCAGTGGCAAGAAAAAAGGTATTACCAGTAAGGGCGGCATAAAACAAACAGACAATGTATGAGAACGCATCGGGCTGTTGAAAGAAAAATATGCCTCCGTCCATAAATACTACGATATTACGGTTTTGGAGAATGGGAAAGGCTATTGCCGCAAGTCTGGTTTTAGAGAAGAAAACAGCGATGCCAATGGAAGATAAAGCTGGTATTTATTTTCTGCGAACATCATTGAAGGGCAAAGATGAACAAACACTTTGGCTGATTTATAATATTATAAGAGAGATAGAATATACGTTTAGGGTTCTAAAATCTGATCTGGACCTCGGCCCGATCTATCACAAAAAAGATGATGCCTTAATGGCACACCTGCACCTGGTTTTACTTGCCTATTGGATAGTATCAACGATAAGATATCAATTGAAACCTAGCGGACCAAATGAGCAGGTAAAGGAAATTTGCACAAAGCTCAGATACAATCCAATCTTCATGCCACGAACAAAATCCGTGTGGCACCCTATGTAAATTTTTGAAAATTAAAAATCACATAATCAGTTTGTTATGGATGGATAGCTGCAATGTGGGTTAGTCAAATGAGTCGCCAATTCATTTGTAATTGCCACACCAATTGCCTGGTACACGATTCACAAATGGCTCGAGAACTTTGCTTATAAAACGGAACTAAGCTGTTGGATTTTTGCGGTGGCTGGTTTGCTTGTATTGGGAATCGCCTTATTGACAGTTAGCTGGCAAAGCTGGAAAGCGGCAACAAGGAATCCGGTGGAGGTATTGAGGTATGAATAATAGTGTCAGAATCAGGATTTACAGGATGGAAGGATAAACAGGATTTTAAAAATGGATAGTTGGGCAGTGATTAAAACGCTTATTCGGAAACATTAATGCGGAATTGAAGGATTAATTATAGTGTCCCTTGCAACTGGCGATAAAAATATTGTTTTGATTATCAACCTTGTAAACTTGTCTGTGCTCAATTGTGATTCTTCTCGACCAGTAACCCGCCTGATTAAACTTTAGAAGTTCAGGTTTCCCAATTCCCTGGAATGGTGTGCGGTTTATACTTTTTAAAAGTTCCAATATTTTTTTAAAGACTTGCTTGTCATAAATTGCCCAATTGCAAAAATCATTGAGTTGAAATTAAAAATGGTGTGCTATTTCAATAAGCATACAAATGCCGGGAGCCTCTTTTAAGATTCCCGGCATTTTAAGCTGTGTAAAATTGGTTTTAACCTTTAAACCCAGCCGTTTTATGGGTGCCGTCGCAGTAGGGTTTATTTTTTGAATCCCCGCATCGACATACATAAATTGTTTCCTCTGTATGTTTTTCGCCATACTGTCCCGATATCTGTACCGATCCTGACACCTGAATGGGACCATTTTCAAGAAACAGAATACTTGGTTTTTCGTTGTTTTTCTTCATGATATTATAGAATTAATGACTTTTGAATTACATCCAAATTTACGGAAGTTTTTCCTTATGATTGTTTTTTATCTGATTTGTTTTTCAGCAGAAACCATTGCGAAGTTTGTTCCCTAACTCAAGTGAGAGATAGTTTTCCGGTGATCCACAAACTTCTGACGAAAACAGGATTCCGAAGTCCATTATTTTCTCCCAGTCAAGAGGCGTTAATTCTTCAAATGACAGGTTATTAACCAATTGATTAAATAATCCATATACAATCCCGGCAGAGAAATTGTCGCCAGCCCCGATGGTACTGATTACTTTGGTCTCTTTTGCTTTAACCGCGAAATTGAAATCAGGGCTAAATAGTTCGGCACCGTCGGCTCCCTTCGTGTAAACGAGGGTTTTATTCCCTGATTCAGATATTCGGGTGAAGACACTTTTCGCATCGTTCAGTCCGAAAATATTTTGAAAATCCTGATCTGATCCTTTTACGATGGTCGCTAATGCGATGTTTTGTAGGATTTTATTAACGATCTCCGGTTTGTCTTTCAACGACTGACGTGCATTCGGATCATAAATTATGATACAACCTGCCTCTTTAGCCTGGTGTAAAAATTCGAGGAGATTTTCGCGTCCGTTGTCACGAATGGCAAAGGAAGAGCCAAGTAAAATCAGGTCGTTTTTCTGCGGCTCGGGATATTCAGGGTAAACATCTTTCGAAGCCTGGTAAAAAGAGTAATCGGCATTGTTATCGGAATCAAAGAAAGCCAGCGCAACGCGCGATTGTCCGTCAAACCTTTTTATCAGGTTGCAGTTTACGCCATTCCTGGTCAGAAATTTCATCGAAAGATCTCCGATGTGATCGTTCCCAAATGTTGAAATCAGGCATACAGGCAATCTGCACCTTCCCAGTGAAATAGCTGAATTATAAGCACTGCCCCCGCTACAGGCCCCGACCGGATTTCCATCCCGGAACAAAATGTCGAAGGTTGTTTCACCAATTGTAAAAATTCTCATTTCAAATAAAATAGATTACCGAACGCTTATATATGGCTGATTCTTTAAAACAATGGCTGTTCTTGCCGGAAGATAAATTTTCAGGTAGTGCGTTGAGCCGAGTCCTGCTTCGGGTATCGAATAATAGGTCATCCGGTCGTCGATCCGGTTAAAACCACCATACGCATGGGCATCGGTCTGGAGAATTATTTTGTATTTCGATGGTTCTATTTGTATTCCGTAACCTTCGAACGATTTATAAGGATTGAAATTAAAAATAAAGAGGAGATCTTTTCTGCGGAAAGCAAGAACCTGATCGGCCTGATTGTCTGTAACCCATTGTACATATGGCTCTTCAAGGAGTCTTTCTTTTCGGACAAGGTTGATCATGTCATGGTCAAAATCGAGCAGCCAGTGAAAACGCAGTTCCGGGTTTTCAGAGATGCTCCAGATCCGCCGGGCGTGCTGGTACGACCAGTTATTCCCTTCGCGCGGAAAATCAATCCATTCGGGATGGCCAAATTCGTTTCCCATAAAATTGAGATAGGCACCTCCTGCACACGCAATCGTAGCAAGCCGGATCATTTTGTGAAGTGCAATTCCGCGATCGACAGCCAGGTTGGGCTGATCTTTGCGCATGCTGAAATACATCTCTTTATCTATTAGACGGAAGATAATCGTTTTGTCGCCTACCATTGCCTGGTCATGACTTTCGGCATAGCTCACCACTTTTTCATCAGCGCGGTGACTGGTCAGCTCATGAAAGATCTGACCGACATTCCAGTCTTCATCCTTGACATCTTTAATCAGTTTGATCCAATTGTCGGGAACTCCCATGGACATGCGGTAATCGAATCCAAGACCGCCAGCGATAAGAGGTGATGCCAGACCCGGCAGTCCACTCATGTCTTCAGCAATGGATAAGGCCTGCGGATTTATCTCGTGGATCAGCCGGTTGGCAAGTTTAAAGTAGACAATTGCCTCATCATCAATATTTGGCGTGAAGTAATCGCTGTAACTTGTAAAAGCCATTCCTAATCCATGATCGAAGTAGAGCATGCTGGTTACCCCGTCGAAACGGAAGCCGTCGAATTTATATTCCTCAAGCCAAAAACGGATGTTCGAAAAGAGAAAGTGCAATACTTCATTCTTGTTATAGTTGAAACAATAGGAATCCCAGGCAGGATGTTCGCCTCTTGCTCCTTCATGGAAAAACTGGTAACGGGTGCCGTCATAACTTCCCAATCCTTCAATTATATTTTTAACGGCATGTGAATGAACAAGATCCATAATTATTGAAATGCCCATGCCATGCGCTTCATCGATTAGTTGCTTCAGCTCTTCGGGGGTTCCGAAACGCGATGATGCAGCAAAAAAACTCGAGACGTGGTATCCAAAACTTCCGTAATACGGATGTTCGGGAATTGCCATCAGCTGGATTGTATTGTAGCCTTCCACTTTAATCCGTGGAAGTATATCTTTCCGGAATTCGTCATAAGTGTGAACCCTGGGTTCTTCACCTGCCATTCCAATGTGTGCTTCGTAGATAAGAGCTGCCTCATTCTCCCGCTTAAATCCGGAATTCTTCCATGCATATTCTTTTGACGGATGCCACACCTGTGCATTAAATATCTTAGTTCCCGAATCCTGAACGACCCGTCGTGACCACGCCGGGATCCGTTTCCCGTTACCTCCGCTCCAGTAAATTGAAAAGGCATACAAGTCGCCGTGTGTTATTGTATTTTCGTCTAAATTCAATTCCCAGCAACCGTTTCCAATATTTTTTAACTCGAATTCAGGCTTCTCTTCCCATCCATTGAAGACGCCAGTCAAGTACATACGTGTTGCATTGGGAGCCCAATCGCGAATTACCCATCCATTTTCTTTTTTAAAAAGGCCAAAATAAAGGTGTCCCGAAGCAAAATCAAAAAGCGATTTTCCATTCAGAAGTTCAGCCTCCTTCGCCTGCAATTTCTCTTCCCAACGGATGAAGTCGGCTTCGAAGGGTTGAAGATAGGGATCATTTTTAACAATTTCCGGAGTATTCATAGCAAGTATTTTTAACGGATGGGTGCCATTACAAATTTAACAAAGTATCCGGATTTTTAGTTTAAAAGTATGTTTTCTATTTCCCAGTTTGCCTGTGCCAATGCTTTTTTTGTTTTGTCTTTCAATTGCTGTGCTTGCTGCCGGATGGCGGTGATATGGTTGGCTATTTCTTTTTGTTTGGAAAGGGGGTGACAACAATAAAAATTGATTTCAGCGCATCTGGATTAATTTCCGGGATTACACCACCGTTATTATTTCTGAACATCTCTGATTGTCCTGATTGACTTCTCAGGTATGCCTCAAGATAAACAGGAAAAACTTAGTATGTATAAAGTTCTATCTTGAAGATATTTGGGAAGTTAGCAAAAAGGATCAAATCGTTTTTCCAGTTCACTTTTCTGCAAGATGAAAACCTTGCTTGGGTTGATTTGGCTGTTTGAAACGCGGTAACTGCTGCTCATTTTTTTGTCGGTTTTGCTTTTAATTCTTTAGCAGTAGTTTCTATTTGTTTTATAAAGTGTTTTTCTGCTTCCGAGAGTTCATTTTTTGTTTGCTCTTTGTATTTTTCGTATTCGGCGCTGGCTTTTTTCAAGGCTTGTTGATGGCTTACCGAACCTGCATTTTGCAAAATAGTATTTCCAGTCATTTTCACAAAGTCGTCTAAGCGTTCAATCCAGTCTTTCATATACATGGGTTTTCGGTTAAGCGCCTGCAATTCAGCTAACTCTAAATAGGCAGTTACCATGCGGTTCAGTATATTTAATTCTTCTTCATTCAAATAGTTTTTGGCTATTTCGGTTTCTTGTTTTGTGGGCTTTTTGCCTTTAAAACTGGTTAAACCTAAATTAGGTTTTTGGGCATCTATTCGCGTGTAAATCACTTCTGCGGCTGTTTGTCCGTGTGCGGCCCAGTGCATTTTGTTTTGTACGGTCTGGAAAAACTGTATTGATATTTCCAAATTTGGGTCGTAATCAATACTTGTGGCATAAATATCGAGTACTTTACGCCAGAATACTTTTTCGGATGAACGAATGTCGCGAATGCGAGCCAGTAATTCATCAAAATAATTGCCACCGCCAGCCTGTTTCAACAATTCATCGTTCATCGTAAATCCTTTTACAATGTATTCACGAAGCCGGGTAGTAGCCCATTGACGAAATTTTGTACCCTGATGGCTTTTTACCCGGTAGCCAACTGAAATAATTACGTCTAAGTTGTAAAATGTCGTATTGTATTCTTTACCATCTGCAGCAGTATGTCGGAATTTCCGACATGCTGAATTTTCAGGCAATTCACCTTCTTTAAATATGTTCCTGATGTGTTCAGTAATGGTTACCCTGTTTTTTTGAAATAATTCGGCCAATTGTGCTTGGTTTAGCCAAACAGTTTCATCTTCTAAACGGGTTTCTATTTTTGTATTTCCATCTTCGGTCTGGTAAATAATGATGTTTGTATTTTCCATGTTTAGTGGCTAAATATTTGTTAATTTACTTTGCTGTCAGATTCATTCGTCTAAATCTTGATTTCTTTTAAATCGCTAATTTACATATTTTCTCCTGTAAGCCATGATTGGAAATGCCAATAAAATAGTATTCAGCAAGCTGAATTTAACGATAGTATTTCTCAATTCCTCCTGTTATTGCCCGCTCAAGATCCTCGGGCGTGTCTATTCCAAAATTATCAGAATCGGTGACGTTGGTTTTAATTTTGAATCCGTTCTCAAGCCATCGTAACTGCTCAAGCGATTCAACTTTTTCAAGTAATCCCTCATTCAGTTTTGACAGTTTCTGCAAAACGTTGTTACGGTAGGCATAAAGCCCGACGTGACCGTAAAATGGGTAGTTTTCGAGCCACTTTGATTCGTCGACTCCGAAAATATGCGGAATTGGTGAACGACTAAAACAAATCGCATTTTGTTCTTTATCAAGTATTACTTTTACCATATCAGGCCGGAAGATATCTTCGTTCTTAAGAATCGGCTGAATCAGGGTAGCAATTTCAGTATCGGGGGAATCAATAAAACATTCTGTTATTAATTCAATTTCATGTGGCTGCATAAAAGGCTCGTCTCCCTGCACATTGATCACCACATCGTAGGTTTTACCAGTAATTTCTGAAGCTTTTAACACCGCTTCAGCGCAGCGGTCGGTTCCGCTCCTGTGAGCCAACGAAGTCATTACAACATTTCCGCCAAAACTTTTAACCGCATTAACGATGCGTTCATCATCGGTTGCCACCCAAACTTCTTCGATGGCTTTTGAGGCTTGTTCGTAAACGCGTTGAATCATCATTTTTCCGCAGATATCGGCCAAAGGTTTTCCGGGAAAACGGGTCGATTCGTAGCGGGAAGGGATTATTACAATAAAATTCATGCTCTTAAGTTTCAAATTTTTTGCAAAAATAGTTCATTGGAAAATCATTGCGGTCAGATTTAGGTGTATTTTTATAAAATTGATTGCTTTATGTTGATGTGTCGCATTTGAAATGGTAAAAAGAAGAGGCAGTATTATTAGCGGATTAATTATAAATTTGTAATCCAAAATTTTGTGTCTATAATATGGATATTCAGGAGATAAAACAGCGGTTTGGAATCATAGGAAATGCACCTGAGTTAAACCGCGCGATAGAGGTTGCTATACAGGTCGCACCAACCGATTTGTCGGTATTGATCAGCGGCGAAAGTGGTGTTGGAAAAGAATCGTTTCCACAGATTATTCATAGTTTTTCGCGTCGCAAACATGGCAAATATATTGCCATCAACTGCGGTGCAATCCCTGAAGGGACAATAGATTCAGAGCTATTCGGACACGAAAAAGGATCCTTTACCGGAGCATTAACCGATCGGAAAGGTTATTTTGAAGTGACGGATGGCGGAACACTTTTTCTGGATGAAATAGGCGAGCTTCCAATTTCAACGCAGGTCAGGCTATTACGGATTTTGGAGTCTGGCGAATTCATCCGGGTTGGCTCATCAACGGTTCAGAAAACCAATGTCCGCGTGATTGCAGCAACCAATGTTGATCTGACAAAAGCAATCAGGGATGGACAGTTTCGCGAAGATTTGTATTATCGTTTAAATACAGTTCCGATTAAGATTGCGCCGCTTCGTGATCGGGAGGGTGATGTGCTGTTGCTTTTCCGCAAATTTGCTTCCGATTTTGCCGAAAAATACAAAATGCCTTCGATCAGGCTCACCGACGATGCTCAGAAAGTGATGCTCGATTACCGGTGGCCGGGGAATGTGCGGCAGTTGAAAAATATTACCGAGCAGATTTCGATTATCGAAACCGCACGGGAAATTACGGCTGAAAGCTTGATTCATTATCTTCCGTCGGAAAATATCGGCGTATTGCCGGCGCTCTATAACAAGGGCCTGGATGAAAAAACATTTACGAGCGAGCGCGAGATTCTGTATAAAATTCTTTTTGATATGAAAAAGGATATGAACGACCTCAAAAAATTGGTTCATGAGTTTATGCAGGATGGTCCGACATCAAAAACGCATGAGGACAGCGCTCAATTATTCAGGAAGTTATACAATGATGAATCAGACGATTATAAACCTGCACAACCTCCATATTCTGCACCGGTCATTCTAAAAAGTTCCGGTCACGAAAATATCCAGGACACTGAGGAGTTTGTAGAAGAGTCGCTTTCGCTTGCTGATAAAGAGATTGAGATGATCCGAAAATCGATCGACAAGCACAATGGAAAACGGAAACTGGCTGCGCGCGAATTGGGTATTTCGGAAAGAACACTCTACAGAAAAATAAAAGAATACAAAATTGGATAATTGATGACAAAACAAACGATAAAATTACTTTCTGTTTTTACCAGCATTCTTATTTTTGCAGTTGTTATAAACGCTTGTAAGATTGGTTATTCATTTACTGGCGCATCAATTTCTCCCGATGTAAAAACGGTTTTTATTGATTTCTTCACCAACAGGGCAAGGGTTGTCAATCCGATGCTGAGCCAGACTTTCACTGAAGCGATGAAAGATAAGTTTGTGAACGAAACCGGTTTATCGATGGAGTCGCAACAGGGTGATCTTGAATTCTCGGGGGAGATTACTGGCTATGAAGTGCGCCCGTTGTCTGTTCAGCAGAGCGAGCAAGGACGGGATTTTGCTTCAATGAACCGTTTAACGGTAACTGTGAAAGTTGTATTTACGAATAATAAGAATCATGAGCAGGATTTTAATACTTCATTTTCTGCTTATTACGATTGGGAAAGTACCCGTTCGCTGAATGAAGTGGAAAGTGCAGCTGTTGAGGTGATCGTTGAACAGTTGATTGATGATATATTCAATAAATCGGTAGCGAATTGGTAACTTTGCAGATGCTGTTTAATCAAAAATGTGATGTTGTATGTCGATGACCCGTGATCAGATGTTGCGAACCCTTGACGATCCCTCGGTGCTAAACGAGCGGACACTGGGTGAACTACGTGAAATTTTGGATGAATATCCTTATTTTCAGACTGGTCATCTTCTTTACATACGCAATCTGCAGAACGTGAGTAATTTCAGATATTCGGGTCAGTTGAAAATCAGTGCAATATATGCAACCGACCGTACCGTTCTATATCATCTTTTGAACCCTGAGCCCGAAAAAAAGGAAATGCATGATCATTCATTGGAGATCAATGTAATTTCAAATACAAAGGATCTTCCAATCCTTGAATTAGCTGAAGAGACTGCTGATCAGGAGGACTCACCCGACGAGTCGTTTAAAACAATGGTCGATCATGCGGGGAAAGGGCATTTCGATTTATTGAATTTTGAGCACAGCGACAGCGCTTATATTTTAGAGGAGATCGGGAGCGAGGAAGAAAAACCACTTTCTGAAATGGCGAAAGACATTAGTCATTTGGCCTCAAAAAAAGAGACAGGATCGGAACCGGAACAAAAAAATGATCTGATCGACCGTTTTATCAAAGAAAATCCGGCCTTTTCAGCGAAGCAAACTGAGAATTCGGGTATAAGTGAAAGAATTAGTAAACAAATGGATAGAGTAGGTGAAAATGATGAATTTATCACCGAAACATTAGCGCGTATATACGTAAAACAGGGACTTTTTGTGAAGGCAATTCAAGCTTTTCAAAAATTAAGTTTGAAATATCCCGAAAAAAGTGTTTATTTTGCGCGGCAAATTGAAGAAGTCACAAATCTGCTAAATAAATAATTCAATGTACACATTT